>WLWD01003962.1_pt1 | contig 17168 bp, 8 predicted proteins | sample 6712731 | NCBI WGS metagenome assembly WLWD01 (sample SAMN12718690, study PRJNA576275) | sponge metagenome | isolation source: marine sponge | host: Mycale hentscheli | place: New Zealand: South Island, Marlborough, Capsize Point | collected 2014-11-01
TTGTTGTTAATCACTGCTTTCTGTTAAGCACAAATTTTCTGTCCGGCTTTTAGCACTTTTTATTAAGCATTCCATGTGTCTCGCCATATATTTCACTTTTTCTGGCTTTAATACTCATTTAAACTCCCACTTCATGTATCTGTTGAGTAGCAACCATCATACATACTTCAATAATCATAGTTATTATTTAGTATTTCTGTATACAATTCCCCAGAGCCCTATTTTAAGCTGGAAGTACTATAATCTAAGGATACATTATCCTATCATGTTTAGAATTATATGAGATATTTTTGTGTTTGATAATAGGTACTCCCACACCATCATCAGCAGAAACAGGAGGTTAGAGGGCTCATTGGTAGCTATTGAATATAAGCTGAATTGTGAGATATCTTTACTTTAGTTTTCATAATTATTTTATAGTTTTCTTGAATACCTTAATTAGTGACCAATCAATTGAATTCATAAACATTAAAGATGTCAGGAGTGTGTAGTATAGTATTTTGTGTCATTTCAATTGTTTTAGCACCTTGCTGACATAAGATGCATTTCACTTATCATGGACTTTTTTAAAACTACAATATGGAAATAAATAGACAAATTGAGATAGAGAGGGCAACACCATTGCTTCTTTGAGAAGTAAGATAAAACATTAACTATAAAATAGTGAGAGTGCTTCTTATAATAAAAGAATAATTTTTTTGTTGTATTCCAGCTTTTCCTCCATGCAATTAATTATGTTTAACATATAGACTAAAACCACATTTTAATTATATTTAGAATGATGTCTTATTTTATGCATTATTCTGATAATAAGTATTAAATTCGTAATAAATTATTGTGAATATGTCTTATGATGTATAGAAGTAGTTGAACAAGGACTGAAATTTCCGCAATTAAGGGTTCTTAATGGTTTTACTTTTCGTAGTTTCTTCATGTTATGGTAACTTAATTAGCGATAAGCTATTTGAAGAATTCATTTTTTTAGAAATGGTTAAGAGTATAGTATAATTGTATTATATCATTACCATGCTTTAAAATATTTTTTTGTGTATATCAGATGTGTTTCACTTATGTACTTTTAATAATACTAATAATTAATGATAAAAAATGCTTATAAGAAATAAGTGACACATTAAAAAAAAAATTAGAATTAACTTCTATTCTCATTTGACTATTGAGAGTGTGTCTTGCATAATTCTCGTTATTGTTCTAATTTTGCGACTATGTCCCTGGCAACTAAGTTAATCTTGAAATTAACCTAAAAGGTAAAGTTTATTTGTTGCTATTGCAAGGTACACTGGTTGAAGTCAGGACGACTAGCACCTGAATTTGACAGTTAATATTTACAAGATTCTCATGGCTTTCCTACATTGAGACTAATAAAACAGATTCCAGCTGAGACTCGTGGTGAAATACGTCTAAACAATCCACTTAGCAAGAGTGGGCTATATTGGATTCAAGCTAATTCAACAGTGCAGAGACGCATTTGTCATTTTGAATAACTAAATCATCTATAAAATACATTACTTCTTCAATTGTTAACTAATCTCACATTTCACATAAAATACTCCCTGCAACACTTTGTACTGATTGTGTATTGTGGTTTCTATCAATTTGTGTATTGATGAGATTTATGCGGATATTTTAGTTTACTAATAGTTATGATTAACACGATGTCATTGATAGAAAATGAAGCATTAACACTATTCCAGTGCAAATTATAATTATTTTCATGGAGCCTCACTCTCCATGTATTTTATTTTTTGACTTTGATTGGTTTATAAGTGTGTGTTACTTATGGTAGGAACCTGAAGTAGTCATAATATCTCATTAGACACATATTCTAGCGAACACCTGAGAATATTCTCAAATTTTATTTTGTTTCAAGTCATAAATGTGATGTTTTTCTAAATCACACATTGATTTCCTAAGCTAATAAGAGAGAATTATCCATAAAATTTAGATGAATTTCAAATTACATTTGATAATTGCATATTATTTTATAGCTTGAGGACCACTTCAGTTTTCCATATAATTTAAAATTATTTCAGTAACTTGCATCAGTACTAATGTGTTTTGTACTCAGCCATCCAAAAATTGAGTTCTCTAAGTTTTATAGTCTATACTTCAACTATTGCTGACATAATGACATAATTGGGTTGGTACTAAACTAGTCACGTCCGAAGAAAATGAACTGCCGTTAAGCGGTAACACCATACAAATAATTTTGTATGCTACACTAACATACATTATAAGAACACGACTGTTATTAGTTTATTATATGGAATACAATACACTGGAGTATTCAAAAATGATGACTGTTGTCACCTTTTGCAGCACAACCCCCCCCCCCCCCCCCCCTTCCTCCCCCATGCACACCCCACCTTTGCCACTTTTTCTTCAGAAACACAATGGTGTACTGACTGTATGATTACAATAATAGCCTATTATTTCACAATATTCAGACAACAAATTCTTATGCAATAAACTGAGAACATGTAGCTGAAGATGCCACTTAAAAATGACATAATTGTATGTCATAGCAGAGCAGCAATATTCTAATATGCTGATTCATGTCTATCATAAAAAAAATCCTAAGAATAATTTGGCAGGCCTAGCCTTACTTCACCCCAGTTGTGCTCTCAATAGGTGTGAATCTACCATCTGTACCGATAGTTTGACTCTGGCATAGAACTCTCAGATACATTAGCTTATATAAACAATTGTGGACACAATTCCATTTAAATATCTTCCAGTAATACCTAGAATATTGGATATTTCCTGTTTTATTAGATCTATATTTTATACACTACCATTATTTATGAAGAAATACTGTTTGTCTAGCTGAAAATGATTAAAGCCTGAGCAAAGTTTTGTTTTTGTTACATACATACATTATATTATATAATATTATATATATTACTATGTATTCCAAGCTAGATATCCTTGCAATGTTATTTTTAGGTATGACCCAGTATCTCACATTATCACATAGTGTTATCTCAATGTTGTATTGCACAAGCTCATTGCCCTAGCAGTTATAGCAACCTGTCTGGCTTACCAGTTTGGAAGGTTTTTCAGCTACCTTCATCTAGTGAGGCTTACCGACCATGGTTAGAGCAGCTGCTAAAATATCAGCTGGGGGTGTGGGAAGCCCCTAGAGAGTTGTAAGCCAACTTTATACTAAGCATTACCAACAAACTGTGCAGGTAGTGAAGATATCTAGCATGGAATCAACCATATTGCACTTGTCAGATTGATATGGCTAGGTATTTCACTCTCAGGCTTTATTTTCACTTGCCTCTGCTGGTCCTTGAAAATAACTTAGTGAAAATAAGTTAGCCTGCTCATGAAATATTTCGCCATATCACACTCTGGCTCATGTATTAAGTGCTATACATATATTATATAAGTTCTATCCTTCCACCTCAGTAATTAGTTTAAGACCTAATCTACTGTCTTGGCCACTGTGCGGCGAAGGTTTACTACCCTTCCTCCTGCCCTGTGCGCGGATCTGAATTCTGGTGGCAGCGACTTATTCGATTCCCCCACTATAGGTTTCAGTTGAGTATGTACTAAGTCTATTATATTATAGTACGTGATTATTATGAAAAATGCTTTAATTTTATACTTGAAAATGAAAGTATGGGTCTATAGTGTAATATCAAAAAACAGTGAGAAAATAATAAGTGGTTACAAAGTATATATAAGTATTATTGCAAATTTATGATACACAATCAAATAGAATATGATAATTTAACTGATAACACAAACTATCAGTGTATTGTTACATTAAATTTTACAAGTTTTGCTAACATTATAGATTCCCAACATTTTACTCAAGTATGGTGTTTACTCTCATATGATAAATGGATCAGCATACATTTTTATAATACGAAATCATGATTAGTGATAGATAGTCTTAAAATTTGTATTGGTGTATTATTCTACAACAAGTAGCTATGGCTAATATTATGTCATAAATACCTTGAGGACAATAAATTCATTTTTCATTGCTTAAACAATAATTCATTATCATAGTTATTCTTTGACAATTCGTTTCATTATATAGCACTTATTGTTTTTATTTTTATAAGTTGTATGATTGGCCTTCTAATGTTATACATGCAGGTAATTAGCAGGATTAGTAAACTCTTCAACAGACTAGAACATTCTTATGTAGTACAAGCAAAATGAACCTATAATCCCAACGTTTATTCCTACACCAAAGTTATCAGTGAAATATACATGTACACATGCAATACAACAACAAATCTCTATAATAATATGTGAGACTTGGATTTGCAGGTAAAACAGGATTAAGTTCCCTATAACCTAAAACAGTAATATATTTTGTTTGTCTTAAGAGATATCGATAAAATAGTTTCAGATCTTGTGCATATTAAATGTATTCGCTTCCTTATTCAACTTAAACTGTATAAAGAACTTCATATCAAAGCCAGACACGTAATCCTGTATAAGTTCAAAAGAGTGATAAAACAGAAATAAAACACCAAATGGTTTGTGAAATCTGTTAGCATTTTTATCCAAGTTAGTTTGTAAAAAAAGTCAAACAGTATATGTTAGTCTTCCCATTTCTGAAATGTTTTGTAAGTTGTTTTCACCTCATAATATTTAGTTTTGTTCTTATACAAACAATGATTGGTCAGTAAAAATATATACATAATATAATACACACTGAAGTATTCTTATACTTACTGACTACACCATTTATTATGATAAATAGAGTGTAACAACTCATTACTTGCATTGTGTTGAGGTACGTTACCAATTTATCTTCTTTCAACAGGATCATGAATCTTCCGATATAGTGAATTCTTTATACTTCCCAATCAAAGTATAACTTGGGAGGAAAATGTGTTTATGCTGTGCAATATTTTACTTATGCATTATTGAGTCCAATAAAATTAGATCACGTCACTTTGTATGCGACTGATACTGACTTCTACAACTATTTTCTTATAACCTTAGAAAGCCTTAAAATTAATTGTCAAACAAACAGTAGCTACTTGAAGACACAATAATTGTGATGAGATTTAACACACTCCTTAGATATTGCTCACCAGGCTTATCAGTTCCGTTACTCTCAGATTTTACTTCTACACTTCCTGCAGTGCTCTCAATCAACATAATAAGTTACTTCAAACAATTGCGTTTTGCAAATACATTTTTTAATTAGTCTGTGTTTTTAGAGCAGAAATCCTGATAAAGAATTCCTCAATTTATTCAACAATCAAAATTTAAGCAGTGATAAATATTTTTAATCCAGTATTGTTGCTTAGCTCATGCTTTGACAGAACGAATGTACACAACTGAAAGTGATTATTAAGGCCAAATTACTGTTGGTATACTTGGGTATATATTTAACGTTGTACAAACATCATTAAAAACTGATGCACTCTTTACATGATATGATAAATTATTCGAAAACAAAGTTAGTGAATTATTCATATAAAAGATCTCCGATCTCCAATATCATAAAGTGGAGTAGGACTAGACTGTGATACAGTGGAATGATCTCTTTTCTCTATAATGTCATATGAAAAATTACTCTCACAGGTGAAGTCATCGGCTGATGGAGTAGATATGACATTTACTACACCATATTATGATACATTGTTGTCATAATGGATAGAAACCTAAATATAATGTGAAATCATATCACTAATTATTGTTTATTACACTTTTTCTGCAAGTTAATTATATTTCAGTTCATTTATATTATTTATTATGATATATATTAGATGAGTTTTGACTAATAATGCCAAAGCTATTTTGTTGAACATCAGCTTATTATTAGGTAATGGAAACCTAATTAAAGTGATTTATATTTCTGGTTAATTAAAGTAAATGTATTTTGACATATTTTCTGAAATAATACAGAATCAGAATTTTAACATATTTTTCTGTGTGTAATAATATTAAAGCTAATTAGTATTATTCCACAATTTACTATGTACAAAACTAGCTATTCTATTTTTGCAAATATAAATGAAAATGTTTCAATAATGTAAATAAGCAATGCTCGTGTGTAGTCAATATTCATAAGACAAAACAAAAATCAACTTTATTGACACATGTAGCAGCTAGAATTATTTTCTACATACGTACATCTGCAGCTTTTGTTTTCCTTGAATGAGATCTTCACACAAGTAAATTTTAATAAATTATTGATATATAAATTAGTTGGATACTTTCCTCTTGTTCTACATGGAAACTTATCTATTGACAACACAATCATTCATGTAATAATAATCCTTGCCATATCATTGTATCTTACCATTTTTTTTCTGATTAAAAGTACAAAAGTGACAAAAATCACCATTACCAATAAAATTATCAAAATAGGCGCCAACACGCCAACTGTTACAGATGTAATCAATATGCTATTTTTATTATCAATTATTGTTAAACTGAAAGTTGTAGTTTCCACACCTACATAAAAAACATTGATAGTATGCATTATAGTAACCCCAACTAATTGTATTGGTAGTTCTGACCTTTTACTGGTAAGTTATCATCAACTAATAGTAATATCAATGGTACTATAGTAAGAAAGAATTATGAGGTAGTGAGTATTGATGTAAACACACAATATAACCTCACTGTCACTGATATCAATTACAATTCAATACAACAATTGTATGCTCACTTCATTTCCTCATGCTTACCAATAAAAGGTCAGAACTACCAATACAATTAGTTGTGGTTACTATAATGCGTACTATCAATGTTTTTTATGTAGGTGTGGAAACTACAACTTTCAGTGATGTCTTTCAATTGACTGGGACTCAAGAATGTGAGAGTAATAGTGAAATCGACAGATACTGTAGGAATGATTCTATAATCCCACGAAGTCATCAAAGAAGAGCTTTTTAAAAATACACTCAATTCAATTGGAGGATCTGGATTTCCTAATAATAATATATGTGAATGGATTATAGTACAAGCATTTATTAAGAAACTTACAGCATTTTTTCTTATTTAGTTTATAATAATTATAACAAAACTTTATAAGTATTCTGTGAATAACTGAGTCTTTAATTTTTTTTCGTAAAGTTAAAATTGTCGTAATAAAATTTATACTTTTAAGGTGTGGTGATGTAGCAACAAATAGGTCGGTATAATTACTAATATGTTCAATTAGCTGGGACTTGTGCACATTTTAGCTACTTGATCATCACTGACATTATTCATCCTATGTAAGCTATAAAAATATTAATTGATACTGAAGGATTTTGGATGCGTGTAAAAAGTATTGGTGAGCAAAATAATGACAGAGTGTTAAGCAAAATATGAATATTAAAAATGGAAAAACAAAGCAGACAAACTTTAGTAAATTCATTGTTGGGTAAAATCTTTTAAATTAACAACCATTGTAACATCTTTTTGACATATTAGCTACTAATAAAATCTAATCTAAAGTGTTTTTGCTACTATTAAACTGGTCTTTGCGCCAAAATTATTTGAATAGTTGTAGACAGCTTAATATTACAAATTCGGTATGTGACGTTGTCACTGAAATTGAAAAATGTGTACTTCACACCAAGTTGTTGTTTTTTTCTATTAATTGTTTATCAGTATATTTTCTTAAATATCGTGCTAGCAGTATTATATTATTATAACTTGCCATAAATAGTAGTATTTCTAACTAGGAAACGATGCACAGTAGTGAAGCAAATCAATCCTATCACTGATGTTTCTGTTGTGTTTACTGTTATTAATAATGTATTAAGTGTTCCATTCACATAACTTCCAGTAATACCAGGAATACTAGAGTCTTCATTAAATGCTGGTCTGAAGTCCAGTTCAGTTCCATTCTTCAGAATTATGCCCCATATAATATATGTAATATTGTACCATAACCCATTACTTTTCACTGACATTCTTGTACCATAACCCCCCCTCCCCCGTCATTACTTTTCACTGATATTCTTGTACCATAACTCCCCCTCCCCCCGTCATACTTTTCACTGACATTCTTGTACTAACCCCCCCCCTCCCCGTCATTACTTTTCACTGACATTCTTGTACCATAACCCCCCCCTCCCCCGTCATACTTCACGGACATCTTGTACCATAACCCCCCCCCCCCCCCCCCCGTCATTACTTTTCACTGACATTCTTGTACCATAACCCTCCCAGCCCTAGCTGGACACCCAAATATCAGTAAGTTGAAATGAAATTCAACTTACCCGGCATGGATGATGTCACAGACCGAAAAAGACCACCGAGTTCGTTCTCTCTCAGATTGGATCCAGAAGCGCCACATACTGTTTGTTTATGGTTGCTCTCTCTCTCTTTCCACAAATGCACGCACACACATACACACACACACACAAGAAAAAAGAAGCTACAGGTGAATACAGATCATAAAAATAAATGTATAAATGTATAATTTATTATACATAAATTGACTGGTGTACACACACACATGAAATTCAACTTACATGGGCATAGTAGTCACGATCCAAAAAGATCCAGAGTTCCCTCCCAGGTTGCATACGGAAGTGCCACATACTGTTTGTCCACGGTTGCTCTCTCTCATTTCACAAATGCACACACACACACACATGCACACACTAGAAAAAAAAAGAAACAGGTGAATACAGATCATAAAAATAAATGTATAATATAAATTGACTGGTGTACACACACACACACATACATGAAATTCAACTTACCCGATTGGAAAAAAAAATTTTTTTCAAAGTCATTTTTGGGAAGATGGCGTCTACAAGTTACAATGCGGTGCAAGTTTTAGACTTGCTTGATGCTGACTCTAGCGACTCAGGATCAAGCGGAGAGAAGGGAGACGACATCTAGGGCTATAGGAGGCCCTGTATAGACTCGTATGCAAAGATGTGCATCAAAGTAGTGTAGGTTCCAAAAAATGGGTGTGGCGAAGTACACTCGGAGCCCCACCCCAAACAAAAATCCTGTATGAAACCGCATACAATACATCATAAAGTTGCAATTATATAGGATCATGAATAATTTGTTGTTTGTATTACAAATATCTTTGTTGTTTGTGTTTTTGTGTATATGAAATTGTTTTGTAGTGGAGCTCGACGTCCGATGGCATACGTTCCTTGTGGACACTCATAGATGTCTCCTACATGATCACAATCAGCACCACACACAACAAACAACATATTTTATTGTTGAACTAATATAATAATATTGGTATAAAATGCATCAAACAATATTATTTCTATTTTATTTTATTTTTTTATTGATGAGAAAAGTGGATTTTTTTGGGGAAAACAATTTTTTTTTGAAGTATTAGTAGATGGCTTAACCGATTACTGGCCAAATACGCAATTTTGCGTACCTCCGTATTTTGTCCCTGAAAGGCCAAATACGCAATTCTGCGTACATGAAAGGGGGTAATAACTATCTGCCTACAGCTGCATACCTGAATTAATCTACCAGTTATCTATCATTGCATCTCAGGTTTGTAATGTAGTATAGCTATCTGTACAGCATATCTACAAGTGTGGATACAATATAAAATTCATCAGATAAACCATGCTACAAAACACTTCAAGTTTATCAAATATTCTCATATAAAATTTTATTACAAGAACTATAATTCATGATTATTTGATACTTTGAGTTATGTAGCAATGATAGCTTAAGTCTTCTGGAGAAGTTTACTTATTTTACTGTGGATTCAGGACTCCAAAGATGCAGGACACAAGAGTATCTCCAATTTCCAAGCTGATCCATAACTTTGGAATATTAGTAGTATTGTAAAGTTCATAATAATTATACCTGGAATATATAAAAAGAACACAAGAATGTCACAGAATGACTTATTAATGATTAAAGTCGATATCATTGGCTAGATCTGGATGTTTTCATTCTTACTGATATAAATCTGAAAATGGCGTGTGTTTTGTTTCCTAACAATTCACCTTTATAAGTTGCTGTTAGTGTCCATTCTTGCGTCATTCATAACCATTACTCAAATCTCTGAACTTGTCTTCTATTGTAAGCTCATAACTAGCGTAGTGAAACTAAGCAACGCGAAGTGGCACCCCAAGGACGCTACGAGATACAAAAAAATTTCGTAGCCTTAGGCGTCCTCCCATCCACTGTCGAAAACTGGAGCGCGCAGGACTTTCAATCCATTGAGCAATAGCAAGAGCAAGCTTTTACCAGCGGCTGATCAATAGAAACTTTATGTCCAGGACCGATTGTTTCTCCGCTACAAAGTCAGAAAGTTGCTTCTCCAGTAAGGGTTACTTCCGGCGGAAAAAATACGGCGGCTCGCGGCACCGCGGTTAAGTAATAATTCGGTCGGTAATCGGTTAAATATTATTCAATTTTCTCAATCAAAAAATGAGGGGAATCCCAAACTCTCTTGGTCTATTTAGTGATATATGGTTGCTACGGGGTTTTCCCAGCCAGCATCGAGTTAAAAAAATAAAACGGCAATGCTCTATTCCGCGGTAGAAAATTAGATTTTCCGCGCGCGCGTCCAAACAATTCAGGAACGAAAGGGTTAAATATGATATAAGTAATATCGGTGATATAAAAACTGTTTGACTACCTTGGATGAATTCTTTGGCTGTAAAACAAGGGTGAGACAATAGATGACTAAGAATAACAAGCAGGAACTGAAAACTTTAACTATGACAACTGTTTATATGTTGGGGGATATGCGTGATGAATAGTTCGAGGTAATGAAGGGCGATATAAATAGCTCGAAGTCATGAAGAGCGATAATTGACGACGAGAACTCTGACGAAGACATCGACGAGAAAACTGAAGGCAGAAAAGAAATAAAGATAGGGAAAGGAAATAAAGTAAGTGAAATAACATGAAATAAATAAAGTATACAAATCAAAGAAGATTATTTCAGTTATGGGTTTAACATGCCGCCCGCCAAAGGACGACTGTCCTTTTCAGACTCCTCTGACAGAATAAGTGCGAGTTTGGTTATTGGACGCTTGTCTATAGCTAGAAGTAGAAGTACGAACACTAGCCACACGAACTTTCCCATCTTTTCCAGGATAGACTGAAATGATTCTACCAAGAGGCCAATGATTACGAAATTGATTGTCTTCAAGGATGATAACAATGTCACCAATGGTCAAATTTTGCATAGGACGTTGCCACTTTGACAATCGCTGTAATTGCTGAAGATATTCTTTCGACCATCGTCGCCACCAGTGTTGAGAAATGTTTTGGACTAGCATCCAACGTTTGAGGGAAGAATGAACTTCAGTCCAATCAGCTTCAGGCAAGGCATTCAAGGGCCTCCCAATTAAGAAATGTCCAGGCGTCAGGACATCAATAGCATCGTCTGCATGACTTGAAAGTGACAGAAGAGGACGACTGTTCAAACAGCTTTCTATCTGACACAAAACAGTAGAAAATTCTTCAAAATTAAGAATTTGTTGACCTATGATGCGACGAAGGTGCAATTTTGCTGACTTCACTGCAGCCTCCCATAGTCCTCCAAAATGTGGTGCTCTTTCAGGATAGAAGTTCCACTTGATTCGATGGTTCAGTAAATATTGGTGAACCGAATCTTTAGTAGGTTTCGAGGACAACTCCTGATAAAATTTCTGGAGATCATTGTGAGCACCTTTGAAATTGGACCCATTATCACTAAATATTTCCTGTGGAAGACCACATCTAGCAATGAAACGTTTGAACGCTGCAAGAAAAGCCTCCGTAGACAGATCTGACACACATTCCAGATGAGTAGCCTTTGTGCTAAAGCAAACAAATATACACAAATAAGCTTTAATAATAACAGGTTTCCTAGTGTGACCCTTCTTCAATGAGAAAGGCCCAGCAAAGTCTGATCCAGTAATTGTGAATGGAGGACTTGGAATCACTCTGGCCTTAGGAAGTTGACCCATTTGCTGTTTTTGAGCCTTGGCTGTTGAACGCATGCAAGTGACACATCTCCGGCAAATGTCTCGTACTAGTCGTCTGACTCCTATGATGTGGATTCTTGAACCTACAGAACTGATAAGGAGAGAAGGACCACAATGACACAAAGAAACATGTAAGTTAGAAACTAATAAACCGGTCAGTATATCATTGTTAGGAAGAATGATAGGATGTTTTTGATCGAACGACAGAGATGAATTTGAGAGACGACCGCCTACTCTCAGCAGGTAATCTTTGTCAATGAATGGATTAAGAGATATAAGACGTGAATTTGCTTTGATCGGTTTGTCATGACAGAGTTGCAAAAGCTCATCATGGAAATGACGGTTTTGGGCTAAAGAAAATAAGTGTGCTTCTGAAGAATTCAACTCTGAAACTGACAATCTTGAATGTATGTTGATTGGTTTGTGAAGTCTTTTGAGTTTCAAGTTGGAGATGAATCGGTGAATCCAAGCATTAACTCGTAATAACCGATTATAATTGCTAAACCTTCCTTCAATCCAATGTACAGGATTCAAAGTGACAGTGCAAACATTTTTGAGCTCTGAAGTACATGCTACAGGAGGTGACATTGGTTGAGAAGGCCAACCAATGGGATCTGAATGAAGCCATTTTGGACCGTTCCACCACAGATCATGGGTCAATAACTCTTGTGGAAGAAGACCTCTAGAAGCACAATCAGCTGGATTAGAAGTTGTGGGAACATGATGCCAAACACTAGAAGGAAACAAAGTTAAAATGTTAGAAATTCTATTTCCCACAAACGTTTTAAAGCGACGGGAACTACCATCCAACCAGTGCAAAACTATGGTGCTATCACACCAAGCAAATACAGAATCTAAGCTAATTCCCATAGCAAGTCTGACAGAATTAAGTATCTTAGCCAACAAGTGAGCACCACAAAGTTCTAACCTGGGTATAGACAGCTTCTTTAGTGGTGCAACCTTAGTCTTTGCAGCTACTGATACTACAGTGGGTGGTCCATTTGAATACGTTGCACGAACGTAAACAACAGCAGAGTAAGCAGCTTCAGAAGCATCGCAAAAACCATGAAGTTCGACTGATTCCTTGACAGATAAAGTTCTGAAGTAGCACCTATTAAAGGGTTTGTCTTTCAACAAAGGAAGTTGCGCTTTCCATTGTTGATGATGCTCCTGGAGATCTGATGGAATTTCCTCGTCCCAGCCAAGTTTGAGCTCCCATAAACACTGAAAGAGAATTTTCATGACAACAATCGCAGGAGCCATCCACCCAAGAATATCAAATGTGCATGCAATGTCACTAATAACCTCTCTCTTTGTGGAGCAATGGGAATTAATTATTCCAACACTTACATACAGTGTGTCAGCAGTGGAATCCCAAGCCAAACCTAGAGCCTTAGCATGCTGCACTGTAGTATTGTCTGACAGAGTTTTGACTGGAGTAGGCTCATGCAGGGATGGATCAATAGCATCCAAAACTTCTTTAGAACTGCTTCTCCACTTGCGGAGATCAAATCCACCTTTACCAAGGAGTTCACGAAGTTGCAAGTATAGATCTATAGCTTCTTCAGGAGTGTTTGCACCTGCCAAACAGTCATCTACATACATAGAAGAGAAAACATGTGGTTTAGCTAGTGGAACTGAATCACCAAAATCGTGAGCAGTCTGTTGATGAAGTGATTGGATTGCTACGATTGGAGATGAGGCGACACCAAATGTCACTCTAGTCATTTGATAATCTTTCACTTCAGACACGGTGTCTGGTCTCCAAAGAAAGCGATGAAAGTTTTGATCTGCTTCACAGAGCTCTACAGCACGATACATTTTGCTTATATCGGAGGAAACGGCCACTGAATAGGTCCTAAATCTTATGAGAATATCACATATATTGGGATACAATGTAGGACCTACTATGAGAGTGTCATTGAAAGAAGAACCAGAAGTGGTCTTAGCACTGGCATCAAAAACTACTCTGAGCTTTGTGGTAGAACTACTTTCCTTCACAACACCATGCATTGGCATGTAATATGATTCTTCGGAAGAGAGTTGAAGAGCTGGAATAGGAACTAACTTAGCATGGCCAAGATCCAAATACTCTTGAACAACTTGCTGAAAGGCTTCCCAGTTACCTCTCCTGATGAGAGACTTCTCATTGGAAAAACACCGTTGCAATGCCTGAGCTCTAGAGTTTCCGAGTTTTGGAGCATCTGGCTTTCTGGGAAGAGTCACTTTGTATCGACCTACAGAAAATACATGAATAGTATTGTAATGGTCAATAGAGATACTTTCTTCATGGGTAAGTGAATGGGAGTTTTCTGAGACTTCTTCAATTTCCCAGAAGCGTTGCAGAAGAGCATCTGTGTTTGGACTCGGAATGACATGAAATGCTAAGCTTGAAGTAAAGTCTCGCAATGAATCATTTCGATTGTAGCGACCAAGAATTGCCCAGCCAAAGACAGTATCCTTGGCAACAGGTTGGTCTTGTCGACCCTTTCTTATACCTGGAAGTACCAAATCTTGGTATATATTACAACCTAGCAACAAATCTACTTTGCCAGATTGAAAGAACAATGGATCTGCCAAGTCAAGATTCTTCAAATGAGGTAAGTTTCTGAGGTGAGTTGCATCAACTGATGGCAAATCACATGTTACTTTAGAGACCACTGCAACTTCGAAATTTAGTTTAAATTGTTTAGAGTTTTTGTGAACAATAGTTAAGTTAACTATATGTGATATAGATCCCACGTGTGCTCCCATGGCTCCTGATATAGAGATGCTGTGATAAGATTTCGGCAGTTGAAGTTGTTTCACTATTCGTTGAGACACCAGAGAAAGTCCTGCTCCAGAGTCTAGAAGGGCTCTAACCACAATTTGCTTGCCAGATGGGCCTTTTAGAATGACTTGACTGGTCATGGACAATGAAGATTAGATCTCTCCTTGAGGTTTGATGTGCTCAATTGGAACTTCAGTAGAATTAACAATTGTGTTGGTTTCAACATTGTTATTGCTTGTTTGTTCTCTATGTAACATTGTATGGTGAGATTTAGAACATTTTTTACAACGACCAGTATTCTTGCATTCTTTTAAGGAATGTCCATAATGTAAACAGTTAAAACAGGCCTTTGAGGAGTGAGCTTGTGTCTTTCTGTTTTCAACACTCATTGATTTAAAAGTTGGACATAAATAATACAGAGGATGAGAATTTTCTTTGCATACAGAGCAATGAGACCTTGAGTTGTCAGGTTGTGAGGCATTTACAGAGGTTTTATGTTTTTTAACCTGGTTACACTCAGATTTAACCTCAAGCTTAGAAACTGAAATGGTTGTCATTGGGGTAGTTTGCATTTTGTTCTTTAGAAATGCCAAGAAAACTGAAACATCTGGTACCTACTTATAATCTTTACTGTAAGTAAGCCAAGACTCCTGAAGTTTCTTATTTAATTTGGTTGTAAGAACAGATGTTAGAAACGGCCCTAAGTCATATTGTTTAGCATCTTTCAGGCAACTTATATTATAATCTATAGTATCTATGAACATACACAATTCATCATGGGTACCTTGCTTGATAGAAGAGGATTCTATCAAAGATAGGGCATAAGTTTGATGTACCAATCTTTTTGATCATATCTCTCAACCAGCATTTGAACCAAATCATCATACTGAGTTTCAGATGAAGTTGCTCGATGAAGAAGAGGTATGACTTTAGAATCTTTTATTGCTTCTCTTAAGTAGGTGAGTTTGCTTGCCTTATCCAAGTTTGAATTTGAGTGCACAGCAGAATCAAATCTCTCCCAGAATGCTGCCCAATTCAATGGATCTCCCTGAAAGGTAGGAAGTGTCAGCTTGGGTAGTTTCACATGAGATTGAGTAGAACTGGATGCACTTGAAGCATCCAAATCCAGAGTAGTAGTCGATTTATCTATAGAACATATATTTAAAATCCGAGGTTCAAGGTCTAAAACCAATCGTCTAATGATATGAGTTAAAGGAATAGTAGAATCCCTCAGGATATCCTCCACTGCTTCATATCGTTCCAGTTTGGAAATCACTGACTGAAATGATTTCTCAGGTTGATCCTTCATTTGACGTTCTAGTGAATCCAGTTTGGCCAAAATTTGAATTGAATTTGAATGGACCTTGAAAACAGCAATCAACTGGTGAACTACACTAAGAGCTTTCTCCACGGACTCTTCGTGCTGTTCCAAATTGTCAGATTCTTCGTCGTAGTTGACGTCATTGGCGAAAGTTTCAAGTAGCTCGTCGTGCAATTTCCTATAGGAAGCATCGGCAGAGCGGATAGACTCAACTTGGCGCTCCAGTTGTCCAAGGTTGAGTGAAGAATAGTCTTCTTCTTGGGTAAGTGTACCCTTGTTATAGACCCTTGTGATGGCTCCAGTAAAACCACCACGCTTGCGTTTGATTAGTTCCATCTAAAAATAGAAAGAAACAAGTTTAAATTCACAAGTAGTGAAAATACCAAAACGAATATGAGTACGACAGGTCTTTGTTGAAGTATCCGGCTCGAAGGACCAAAAAATGTTAGATTGCGGAATGGCTAATACCCAAACTAAGATACTCTTTCCCAACCAAGTTGCTGGGGCGAGCTGATGCTACTCTCATTAACTGGGGCGTAACTCCCAACCACTGGTGTCACCTTCTGAGTCAGTTCTTTACTGAATAAATAACTAAAATATTAATCATGAATTATAAAGAACATATGCCAAAGGCACCGAGAGCACTAAGTGAAAGATGTAGTCCTTACAAGTAAAAGATGAAACCAAAAATAGACAGTTTAAATATGATATAAGTAATATCGGTGATATAAAAACTGTTTGACTACCTTGGATGAGTTCTTTGGCTGTAAAACAAGGGTGAGACAATAGATGACTAAGAATAACAAGCGAGAACTGAAAACTTGAACTATGACAACTGTTTATATGTTGGGGGATATGCGTGATGAATAGTTCGAGGTAATGAAGGGCGATATAAATAGCTCGAAGTCATGAAGAGCGATAATTGACGACGAGAACTCTGACGAAGACATCGACGAGAAAACTGAAGGCAGAAAAGAAATAAAGATAGGGAAAGGAAATAAAGTAAGTGAAATAACATGAAATAAATAAAGTATACAAATCAAAGAAGATTATTTCAGTTATGGCTTCAACAACTAGGGCTAACCACTTGGCGGATAGTTTGTCACGCGACGATGCTGTTCACTTCCTCTCACAGGTGCAGTCAGCAGATCCACGCCCC
>WLWD01005196.1_pt1 | contig 17160 bp, 10 predicted proteins | sample 6712731 | NCBI WGS metagenome assembly WLWD01 (sample SAMN12718690, study PRJNA576275) | sponge metagenome | isolation source: marine sponge | host: Mycale hentscheli | place: New Zealand: South Island, Marlborough, Capsize Point | collected 2014-11-01
CTTATTTTCTTATTGCAATCTACTCTTCCAAGAGTATGAATTCAGTTCTGGTTGGAGAAGAGACTGATTTATTATTACTACTCTAGTTGTATTTCTGACCCGAACTAAAGTCAAATGCTGGGAACATTAGACTATGGAACATCAAAAAATCTAAGGAAAAACTTGAATTCAGTATCTGCTCAAAGCTATTGTTTATTCATGATATTACAAGATGTGATACGTCTAGATTGTATGGTATTGGGAAGGCTACTTCAATTTTTAAATTCAGTACAATAGCAGAGAACTCTGAAAAATTGCAGACGTTGTTGTTGTTTTTTTGACAGATACAGTGCATGTAGATTATATCATCAAAGCTGGAGAGAGTAGACCCAGGGGAAAATTTAAATGCTTTACACACTTCAATAAATTTCAAGAAAAGGTGCTTAAAAGCTGCGTTGCCACATATTTGTGGAGCAGCTAAGGTCCACATCTTAGAGTTTATTGTCAAATTCATGTGTGGATTGGAAATTGGAACATTTGGACCCAAGGAAATGGGATTGGAAAATCACCAATAACCAACTACTGTAATGCCTTTTAATACTGATATGCCACCAGCACCTAAAGATCTATTGAACATATTAGATGCAACTGTAAAACAGGCTATTCTTCAAAGAAGTACACCTGTAGGAGGCATGACTTGAAGTGTACCCCTGCATGTGGAGAATGTAAAGGACTTAATTACTCAAATTCTCATAATCATCTAAATAATGACGACTATAATTTTGGACAGTAACTGTTAATGCTCTAATCAAACTTGTATCATCTTGCATTCAGCATAGTTACTCATTATATTACTCACTATATTGTTTTCAAAGTCTATTAAATGATAGTGTACTATACCCCATATAGTTTTATAGGACTTACCGCTTTGTAGCAAGTCCTGCCAGAGGCTTCTAATAACCCTTACCATAATGCTACAAGGAAACATAAAAGTCTTATACAATCAAGAGATAGTTATAGACATGATTTAACCTACTATTAAACTCATAACAACCTCCCTATCTAGTGGATTACTGGGGTCTAATTTTGACTTGCGCAATAACTCAGTGTAGTAGCTGACTCTTAGCCATACATAAACCTTTTCATTTAAAAGCGCCTTATAGACTAAAGTCATGAAAACACACAAACATATAAAAATCACTGCATGGGGTGAACCACAGCGGCCGGCGGCGTGCGCCATACAATCACAATCTTGAGGTCAGCAGGCTGACTACACAAAGATGACACAAACAACACATAGTAGTTCAATGTCCAATGTCATTACACTCAGCACAGTGTAACTTGATGATACTGATTAGATATTACTGAAATGAATAGAAATAGCTCCTATTATCCTTCAATAACACAATCCAGTGTGGGGATATTTCTTCACTTCAGCTTGTAACTTCAAATAGTCTAAAGTGAAATAGGAACTTAATTTTCCAGCAATGTCAACCACCATAGGCCATCACCAGTTTAGCTACATTAAAACCGCATATGTATTGAAAACACTTGTGCCATCACAAAATGTGTGTGTGGGTATACATATAAATAGGAAATTTTCTCTTTTTATCAGCCAATATTTTTAATTATAACTTAAAAATAGTTAAGTTAATTAATTGGCTTTTAAAAAGATAAAAATTTCCTATTATTATAAGCTGAGAATGACTGAATTATATATATATATATAATGTATACAGACCTTTTGAGCTGCTGAAAGAATTAAATATGTCATTTTCAGATGTGTTACTGTGAGAATATTATTATTATTATTCATTGTACCATTTTCTATGAAAATAATATATACATGCAATTCCAATGTTACTTTCTGATCTCTTACCTTCTAGAATTGACCTCTATCTTCAAGTGCTGGCTGTATTTACTCAATTGAGCAGAGTGCATTCATCTTCACCATCAAATCCTCCCATAGACACACTGATCATAAACTCTTATGATCGAGTTTTGATTGAATCATCATTGATGGAAATTAGCTACTTTGTTCAATTTTAGTTACGTTATTTTTCATTTGTATGAGCCATATGCTCAGTATAAATCCACTTGGCGGTTCTTTAATATCATTTAGAACAACGATATTACATGTAGTTCATTTGCCTAAGGAAGTTCTATTTAGCCGTGTGTACTTTAGCTACTTCATGCGTAAAATGAAAGTATTACTTGGAAGTGATCGTCAAAGTCTAGTTGATGGGCGTGTAGGTACGTTTTCACGTGCGCACACAGTAAACAATGGCCGATGGTGAGGGCTCGCATAAAGTTCCGTCCTTTCATGCCCATTCGATGTCGAGGTACTGCCACAAGAGAAATCACAAATTTAATTTCACTTTTACTACAAATATTTCTTTAATTAGTTCATGTTGTTATGGACACCAGGACCTCCCTGTTACAACTCATCAACAGAGGCTGCCACTGTCCACTCCTCATTCTAGACTCTACAGTGGGCTACCAATAACACTTCCAGCTCAGCCAAACAATTCTCTAGTGAATGATTTTCTTTCACAAATACCACCTGAGGCTCATAATCTGTCTCCACAGTCATCATTACATTCTAAAAGTTCGAGTGGTGGTCATCAGCAGGAGCAAAGTATCAATGAGGATGAAGAAGCCATGGTCCTCGACATATTAAGTAAGCAAGTATTAGATAGTCTCCAACCCCAGGACCTGGCTGATATAACTAGACGTATGAATGAGACAGGACTATTGCCACAGGAAGTGAAGAATAACTTGGACATCATGCACTCTAGTGTTCTACACAGGTCAAGGTGCAGGTATCTAATGCTTCATGTGTGCCAGAGTATCAAGTCTATTAGTAGGGAAAATAAAAGAGGGAGATTGAACATCCTGTGTAGAATTCTGTGTAACTATGTTACACTATTTCATATTGGGAAGCAAATCCATAGCATTATCAGTTCAGACGGCGATAGAGTAGGTTCTGCTGAAGTTACTACTGAAACTATTTTAAATAGTGACTCACATTTAGGGCCTTTGTATGATATGCTCTCAAAGTATGCATATAAGTGGGAGCACTTTGGAATGGCATTTCACTTCTCTGTTAGTGATATTAAAACCATAGAATCAGCTAGCACAGATAACTTAGTGCGTCTGCATTTAGTAATTGATACATGGTTGTCAAGAAAGAGCTCATCTGCTACTCTACCCACACTCGATAACTTGCAGAAAGCTTTGCAATCTAATTCAGTCAATTTGGGTAAGCTGTTGAAAGAAGTGAGCGAGATACTAGAGGCTATATCATGCCATAAGAAAGAAAACCAGAATGTTGATAACCAAAAGGCTATGGAATCAAATAGGGAACCTTGGTGTCAAGTTAGCAGTGATGTAGTCATAGACGAGCCAAGTAAGGTCACAACTATTTTGCTAGAAGTTGAAGTATTGTGTTCTGAGTCCTGTACACCTTCCTATAACTGGTACAAAGATGAAGTGCCATTAAACGAACCATTTCCAATGCTGTGTATCAAAGTCAGAGATATCACTGTCGAAGGGCATTATTATTGTTCTTTTAATATACAAGAGGCCACATATCATTCCAGTCTGATTAAAGTTCACATTGAAACAATGCTAGATAAATACAAATTTCTCCTTATAGAAAGATACAGTTCAGAGCCTGAGGTAGAACCAGATAGTTGGCCTCATGTCAGCCAAAACTCTTACATCAGTTTATCTATTGTAGACAGTATGGGTACAGTGATATCAAATAGCTATCGAGAAACAATTCGAGGAGATGCTGATGATGTATTTGGAAGCAAAAGTACCATACAATATAGAGACGTATTGAAAAAAATAACTTTTGGTAATCGAGTGTTAATAGTGGGACGTCCAGGAAGTGGAAAGACCTCACTAGTATGTAAGATCAGTCAAGACTGGGAAAAGGGTGAGTCGCTGAATAAAATTAAATCCTTATTTCTAATTTCCCTTCGACATTTTCATAGTTCTCCTTCAGTTAGATTAATAGATCTAATAAAGTGTTGTTTTGACAGTGAAGAAGATGCAAAGGTAATCTGCAATTACATTGAGAAGCATCATGGTCTTGGAGCATGCTTTATATTGGATGGCTTAGATGAATATCAGCCTCCATCAAATCAGGCCACTTATGTGCATCAGCTTATAACAGGACAAGCTCTACCTCGGGCAGTAATTATTGTAGCATCTCGTCCAGCTGCTGCTGACAGGTACAGAGGAAACAGAATTAATCTCACAATTGAAGTTCTAGGTTTTTTTAAGGATCAAATTACAGATTACATTGAATCGTACCAGTTTACAGATCAAAGTAAGTGTTGTTCACTTCAGAGGTATTTAGGTGATCATGTGAACGTGCACAGGATGTGTTATTTGCCTATTCAAACTGCTATGATTTGCTTCTTATACGATGTTTCTGGCGACAACTTACCAGATAGAGAGAGTCAAATATACTATGATTTTACTGTGCATACTATATTAAGATATCTCTCTCGCAGCAATCCTGACGTAGAACAGATGACACTAGAATCTTTAGAAGGGTCCAACAAAGACATATTTCTTCAAATATGTAAGCTAGCATTTGAGAAGACAGCAAGGTCTGAGCAAGTTATAGTAGAGGAAGAAAATATTACAGAGTCGCTAGGACTAATTACTATTGATAGGAAAGCCACTAGGCGTGGCAGAGTACGAACTTACAGCTTCTGTCACTTAACTTTCCAAGAGTTTTTAGCAGCTTACCACATCTCTAGGCAGACCATTGAGGAGCAGCTAGCCATCATCCAGTATTATGGTTCCAAAAAACACATGTATATCAGTGGCGGCGGAACTGGCCCGGCAGACCCGGCAAGTGCCGGACCAATACTTTTCATAAGTGCCTTACCAATTTTTTCATAACTGCTTTTTCATAACTGCGTGACTATTTCAGTCTCGCCAGCGAGACTATTTACTTAACCGCTCTACGTCGGCTCTTGTAGCTCTTTATATTTCATGTGCATGCGCAGTGATATTTATAGAATAGAACTGAAACTATATAACGATACTTACCAGTTGAATTCGACCTGAACTGGCGTGGCATCCTGTGGCGACTCCAGCGGTAGCGTACTGGAGCAGTACTGTCCAGAGAAGTCAGTTAAGTTGCAAACATGAATTTATTAGTGGAAGTGAGCGCAGGAAGAATTTTTGGATCATTTTAACTTGAGCTAATCATTAATTTTCTTTTATTATTTCAAATTCAAATTTTAATAACATTGTTCCTTTAATACAAAATGAGCTATGAAAATAGAAGGTATGAATTTGCCTGACCAATGAAAAAATGCTTCCGCCACCACTGTATATGGTGTTCAAGTTCTATTGTGGACTAGCCCATTTTAAGAGAGATGACATCAGATTTAAGACTCTGATAGAAGTAGCTAAGTTCAGTACTGTGCATACATTTCAATGCTGCTATGAGTCCCAGCAACCAGACACATGTGAACTAGCAGTTGATGAAAATATCATTCGTATTGATGAAAGCTTCAAGACCCCTAGTGACTATACTTGCCTAGGATATGTAGTACAGAATGCAACTCGCAATCCTGTGAGAATATTAGTGTATGATGTACTTGATGAAGTTGCAATAGACTCAGAATGTGTAAAAGCATTTGAGGCAGCTGTAAATTCAGGAAAAACACACATACCAATAGAGATGTTGATGTACTTTGGTAGTGGTGATCTTCGTTTCGATGAGTCTGTATTAAACCTTATGAAGGCATGTCCCAATTGTTACTTGTTTTGTAGTAACATGTTGGATCCAGATGTTATAGATTTCATGAGCCATTCTAATATGGAAGTGATATGTTTTGAAGATAAATTCCCTTCAGAGGCAACTTATATGTTTGATTATTGTAAATTTAGAATTTTTTCTTGGGAGGGTAGCAATAGTACTTCACCCACTATAGCACTTGATTCTGTGTACTGTCATCCATTTTCTTCTTATACAAATATGACATTTAGAAGAGCAGAAATATTATTAATATCATATCATTTGAAATATCAGGGATTGTGTAGTCATATTGATGATTTTGATCATGAGACATGTTTATGTACTCACTTGAATATGTTTAATTGCAATCTGGATGATGAGAAAGCTGCTCTGTTAGCAGAAGGACTCCAATACAACTCTAGTGTGGAAGTGTTAAAACTAGTAGCTAATGAGATTAGAGATGAAGGAGCTGTAGCTATTGCTAGCGCCATCAAAGGTTGCTATAATCTTAATTATCTTGACCTGAGATTTAACAAGATTGGTGACGAGGGAGCTATAAAGCTTGTGAACATTAATAGAGACAACTTCAATCTTTTTTTATTTGGAAATCTTATTTCAGACAGTTTTATAGCAAAGCTAGACAGAGAAAATATCAGCAAATGTTTTTATACCCTGGATATTTCTGACTGTATTGGTGACAACGGATTTGCTCGTTTATATGATCTCATAAATGAATTGTCTCCTCCATTATCTACACTGAGGACGTTACATACACTTTACCTACAATCTTGCAGTAATACTGTAGAAGGTACCAAACATGTAATAAACATGTTGCCAATGTTCACTGGTTTATACTCTGTATCTTTCATAGACATGAACATCACAGCAGATAGTATGAAGCTGATAAGTAATTCTCTTTTGTGGGACAATATTCACATTCTAAATCTTAGCCACAACTCCATAGGACCTGAGGGAACGACATATTTATGCCAAAGTCTGCGAGGAATCTCACATCAAATACTGACCCTAAATCTAGGACATAATAATATAGGAGTAGAGGGAGCTCTAGCTGTGGCAAAGTGTCTTCAAACAAGCCAGTCATTGTGTGAACTTCACTTGTCTAATAATAACATCCAAGATACTGGGACACAGGCTATCTGTGAATCGTTGAAGAATAATGGCAAGTTACAAACAATCAGTCTAGCCTCAGATAGCATAGGATTTCGAGGATGTTTAGCTATAGCTAGTCTACTAGAACAACAAGTAATCAAAAGTGTTTCATCATTAAATCTTAGCCACAACTCCATAGGACCTGAAGAAACAGCATATCTATGTCAGAGTCTGCAAGGAATCTCACATCAAATACTGACTCTAAATCTAGGACACAACAATATAGGAGTAGAGGGAGCTCTAGATGTGGCTAAGTGTCTTCAAGCGAGCCAGTCATTGTGTGAACTTGACTTGTCCAATAATAACATCCAACATACTGGGACAAAGGCTATTTGTGAATCGTTAAAGAATAATGGCAAGTTACAAACACTCTGTCTAGCCTCCAATAGCATAGGGTTTGAAGGATGTTTAGCTATTGCTAGTTTACTTGAACAGCATGTGATCACAAGTTTTTCATCATTAAATCTTAGCCACAACTCCATAGGACCTGAAGGAACGACACATTTATGCCAAAGTCTGCGACGAATCTCACATCAAATACTGACTCTAAATCTAGGACATAATAATATAGGAGTAGAGGGAGCTCTAGCTGTGGCACAGTGTCTTCAAACAAGCCAGTCATTGTGTGAACTTGACTTGTCTAATAATAACATCCAAGATGCTGGGACAGAGGCTATCTGTGAATCGTTGAAGAATAATAGCAAGTTACAAACAATCTGTCTAGCCTCAAATGGTATATGGGCTCAAGGATGTTTAGCTATTGCTAGTCTTCTAGAAGAACATGGAGAAAATGTTGTCACTCTCGATCTATCTCATAACGAATTGCGTGATGTAGGGGCAGTCTGTCTTTCTAGAGGTTTGAGTTGGTGTAATAATTTAAAATTCTTTGATATCAGTAATAATTATATTAGAGATTTAGGAGTAGAGGCTATTAGCCGAAATCTTAGATGCAATATCACAGAGATTTCTATGGCATGTAATTACATTGAAGATAATGGGGCTAAGGCTCTTGCAAGCTGTTTGTGGACTCGTAATCAGCTCACCCTACTCAACCTCAGTGATAATAGGATTGGAGACAGAGGTGCAAGTAGCCTAGGCATTGCCCTACAACAGTGTAGCAGACTTTGTACACTTCGCCTAAACTATAACTTACTCTCAGGATTGGGGGCTATTCATCTTGCAGAAGGACTTCAATGTTGCCAGAATTTAGAGACACTAGAACTTGGACACAACTTTATATGGTATTCAGACATTCAGTGTATAGCTCATATTCTAAAGTAATGCACTAGGTTAAAGAGAGTATTTGTACCAAATGATTGGGTAGACCTAGATGACGATACTAAGAATGAAGAACTGTTAAAACCTCACGAGTATCTACCAAATTGTGCATTTATAATGTGCGGAATATATTGACGAAGGAACTTATTTGAACGACTAACAAGTGACACTTTCTGGTGAATCTAGGAAATCAGAATTTTTTCATTTTAACAGCAGCAATTTTGTTAGAGGTAAGTGGCCGCTTGGCATAACTACCATTCACCATCTTATTGCAAGTATGGGTATTATGATTGAATTTTATTGTTGTTTTTGTTGTTCAGTCTGTTTTGCAGTGCATAGTGTTGTGTACAAGCTGTTAATATGATGTGAACAAAAACTGGGAGCCGAAAAGTGAGTTTTTTTTTTTTTTAATGGTTTGTTTATTTGAAATGACATCGGACTATTTTTATTATTATACCAGGGAATATGAGTGAGGGCAGAAGCAGAAGAACTAGTGTATTTTTTATCCCCCTTGTCCCCTTCCAATACAGTTTATTTTTTCCCAATTGAATGCCATTGTTTTAGATCATTGTATGGTGTAACCTTGAAATTATAAGTCAAGTTAAAAATATATGTGGTCAAGTATACAATAGCTTTGAGGATTTCTAGTAGTGTAGTTTTGTAAGGCACCTGATTTATCTCGGGGCATAGGCAGTAGGAAATCATGTGAATCCCCCTTTCAAATTAATAATAGCTATGCATGAATCAATTCCACTTGAAAAAAAAAACATGAATAGAATGCACAGTTATTATAGCCTTCTATAACCAAGAGCCAATACACATGGTAATCTCTTTTAAATTAATTACAGAAACAAACGTTAATCCATAATATGAACTATGAAGTGGAAATAATAGACATAGATAGTGTTTATGTAAACTAAATGTTCTTGTAGAATTGAATGTTCCAGTTTATTGGTTCAAAATTTTAAAACATAATTGCAAATGAATATGGAATGGGCACAGTTATGTAAAGTGTATGTAATTTTACTTTGGTAACACTGAAACCCACAACCACCCCCTCCCTCTTACATCCCTGGTGATTCAGCTATAATATTTGATATAAAAAATATGGGACACAGATAGTTATAACAGATGAAGATATTACATATTTTGTACTACTTACTGTTTGTAGGTTGAACTGTAAATTCTTACTAAAAATTTTGAGTGTGGAGTGGACTTGATATCATCAACCAATAATGATCCATAGGATTCTAGCTAATTCTAACTTTCCATTTGAATTCCTCATGGGTCTGAAGTATAAATGTGGATCTCATCCGGGCATCTTGTGCTCATCATATTTAGATGAGAATTTGAATACAAAGCTGACAGACTCGTTCTGAACTGACTGTTTTCATTACCAGGTCAGTCTGCATATATAGTTTATGTAGGGAGTCAATGTTCAATAGGTGTGAATATTTAGTACTGTTGTTATTGTTAATTATTTCTGGAAATTATATGTCATGATATACAACACTGGTATTTTTATACTAATGTAATAAATTTATCATATATTTTATTTTATTTCAGTTGAACTCATCAGGTTACTTCCATATGACAGCGACAGACTAGAGAAGGTGAAAATGATTTTTTGTAATGTATTTATTAACTATAATCATCAATGACCCTATTTACTTTTATTCTTTTAGGCTGGCTATGGTGATTATGGTGAAGGTCACAATCCTCACTGAGTGTGATATTCTCGATGATGTCCAGAAGCATTGATGAAGAATTTGCATGTAAACAGTTACAACTAACTCAGGCTATTTTTTTGTTCGCTTGATCAACCGAGACAAAAAGCAGCATCTTCCAAACTTATAGACTCAGCATGAAGCAAACTTACTAGTATTTGGCTTTCTCTGATTAAGAAGACATTGTGATCATAATTGTGAGTTTATTTGTTTAAATTAAGGAGTGATTACAGTTCATAACTGTCCTGTTTAGCCACCAATTGTCCTTAGGAATTCTTATGTCTCCACCAATTTATATAGGAGTGTCCTACAGTCAAATGATTAAAATATTCATAGTAGCTGAAAGCATGTGTTTATGTGACAGCATCTGAAAAGTCCCCCCATGTCATTGCTCTTCTCTAATCATCAAGGAAGGTTATGGGAGGCAAAGTACCCCCATTATTCGGTGCACAGTCATGTGACTACAAACATAAAGGCTGCTAAATTAATGAAGCACCAAAGGCGCAAACCCTCAACACTATTTAGCACTACCTAGCTATTACAATATAATCTCCTTCTAAACAAGCAAACAAGCAATCTGTTAGCTATTTTAATGAGGCATCAATCTAAATCAAGCAATGAAAATGGTATAATGAAACACTGTCTTCATAAGAGAAGAAGCTAAACTAGCCAGAAACACTCACCGGTATATATTTTCAATGCAAACGTCACTTCTGTCGACTCCGTTAACTTCCCTGAGCATAAGCAAACTACACTGCTGGCTGCAAAGAGATTATTTGCTCATGTGATCATGACGTGACGCTAGGGGGTGTTACCCGCAAAAGCTGGTACCTACGCAAAGCTGAAATCTCTGCGTTTTCTCAACAATTAGCCCGAAAAAAAAAAAAAAACACGATAAAAGGTCCTAAATCTTCATCCTGAGTAAGTTCATACCTGAATCAATAATGAATTGTCAGTAATCTCCAAAATCAGAGCGTGACAGACAGACAGACAGGACGTCTACTATAACCCTCTCGCATATGCGCGCTGAGTTAATAAATTTCAAAAGTGATGGGAAATTCTCTCTGTGGTCTCACCAAACAATTGCATAGGTTCCAACCTGCTACGGAAAAAATCAGTGGCACGCCACACCCACCAATTAATTTAAACCACACCCACTAATTACGGCTATGAATATAATTATAATTTGTTAATGCATGTGTCAGATGAAAGTTGTGTTCTACTTCTTGTTCAAGGAGAGTCTAGTAGCCTTCTTACATTTTGTGATAAGTTCTTCAGAAAGTTCAGTGGTCAAAGCAACAAGAAGTGTAGTTGAACTTAATAGAAAATAAGTGAACTATGGTTTCATGGCTAAGGCTCAGCTATATACCCTTTATGCTTTTTCCAATTCCTTTGAATAGCTGTGACCAGGAGGGATCAAAATGAGCAGGTCTAACTTCTTGATTTTCTTAGCAGGGGGTGGAGTAGACTCAGACTCAGCCATGAAGTTGAACACTCAAAAAGCAGGCAAGAAGAAAGAAGCTCAGAACTGCAAGCTATGTGCTGACTCAGCTGCATGCACATGGCATGCATGCCTGATTGCAGTGGGCATGTCAGTTGCTATCTGATGCATCACCCAAGCATGCATGTAAATGTTTTGAGCAAGTTACTGTATGCAGTACAGTAATTACAGTTGCCACCAATTTATAGCTACAGCTACCCAGACTGCCAGAGGCAACCAACTTGTTACATAATCAATTATCAGCAGACAATCTACTACATTTGGTGGGAAATTCCATACAGTCAATAGGCCTGTGGGGAATTCGTAGGTGGCAGATTGATAATCACAATTTCGTGGCAGCCAAGGCTGATTCTTGACAGTTGGAACCTCTGCAATTGGTGGTATTATTGTACAACATTCTTATACTTAGCCAGTATGTACATGTATCACATGAATAAATGTGTGATGTAATAATGTTTTTTCATAGGTTTCTTCTTGCTATGTTCAGGATAGTTTGATGGAAAAGATGGCAGGGCCTGTGTCAGTGTGCTATATGACAGAGACATTTGGAGGTGGCATGCAGTCACAAGCTGAGAGTAACCACACTGTAGCAGTACTAGTAGCAGCCTGTCTGGAACTTACCTGTTCAAGAGGGACTGTCGGATCTTCAATTTTGGCAACTAAAGAAGGAGCAGTCAAGACACTGAGTGAGATTACTATCCTCTTAACATACTGGGAGCAGAGAATGGAGACTCCCAGTCAAGAACTTTACAAGCAATTGTGTTATGGACCTTTCAATCCATATATTGTGATGCATACACTTTATCTCACTACGATGTAATTCACACTCTATTTCTTTCTTTCTAATCCTATCCATACATTGAGCTATATGTTCCCAGGTGTGCACATCTTGCCTAATTCATTAACATGTAAACCCTTTACTTCATGCATACGTGAACAGATTATGAACAGACTATTTCATTATCAACCACTCTCCCCTCTCAGTTCAGATTTCCGATGTGTTCAATAAGTTCAACCAGACTTGAGAGTGTGTGGGATTTCTCTGGCTGCAGCAACCTTGAGAAAGGTGGCAAGTGCTGAGATGCACGCGCTTAGGGGTCAATAATTATTCTGGCATTTTTTGAGCATGCACAGCAGAGAAGTATGAGGTAAATATAAAAATCCAAAACAGAGTTATCTTGATTGAGAACAGAGTTATGAACATCTTAATTAGTATAAATGGTCAGATCGCATTACATACATATGTACTACAGACTCTACAGCATTCTTATTTATGTTTCACTCCACATGGTGCTGGGTTATATATACCACGGCCCAGCCCCAGTGGATCAGAGTTGAGTTTTGTGAGAGTCCTTGTGCATTGATTTTGTGTGTGGAATAAAAAGCTCGGTTGTCGTCTTAAGGCCAGACCTGGGGTCAGCTAATCTAAAGGTTTCCTGGGGCGATCATTCACGCACGTATCAGCAAAACACCAAGCGATGATCTCCACTTTATCTCCTGGTGGCAGCGATCGAACCTACCCCCACACCAACTAATATGCTAGTACAGCCTTCCTCTGCAGTTGCAGAGTGAGTTTTTTCATTGCTAAAACACTTTTAGAACAACAAAACCTCTGCAATAAAAGATTGTACCAAAACTTCAATTGTTATACTCCAATACAAGTATGCACCATTCATGTTGCGTAGAATAGGGGCCCACTTAGGTAGGGTTTTTGTAGACACAGATTAGATGGACACAACTACAATTCTTTTATGATGAACAATAAACATCAATTAATGAATACTTAGTTCACATCGTAAGCTACACAGCCACAACACATAATGCATGAGTTAATGTTCCAGTAGTTAAAATGTTCTCAATGGACTTGTCTCAGCTCTGTCCTTCACGGCTATGTGGGACTGGCCCCACAACAAGTATAGACATGGGTGATAACATTATTTTGTACTTTTTAAAAGTTGAGAATTTTATGTTGAATTTCAAGCCTTATGGGCAGAATTCAAAGCAGCAGCTGGAGACATTTCTCTCCATCGGGACCACAGTTTTGTGTGGTAGAAAAGGAAGGCAAACAAGTTTATCACAGTTTTACTGAAATACAAACATTTACGCTGGAAGATTATACATTTAATCTTCAAAATTAATTTAACACAATGGTTGGTAGTCACTGGTGAGAACTGACTTTTATGACACCTCAACTTTCTATTGCAATTATGCAGTTGTTTACAATTCGAATAATATGAGAATGTTATATTACCGTTTTCTGGAAAAATAACAGAATTATTTAGAATAAAAAAAGAACAATTCTAAACTTTTTGAGTACAATCTGGCACTCCCTACCCTACATGTACTTCCAGAAGATGCAGAAACTACCAGAAAGTCATCCTGATGTCCACTGCAGCTTCTTAATGGCTTTCATGTGGTACATCGAAGTGATTGCTATTGGGCAGGACACTCTACAGACTTGGTTAATGAATAGATTCTCATGAGAAGTATCAAAACCAATGGAGGTTTAACAATAGGCCATGGTATGGCAGAAATGCAACGTCTTGTATGGGTTTTGTCTATGCCTGCCTGATGCTCAGACACAACCCATTCAATGCAAGAGCTTACTGGAGTCTGCTGTAATACCAGTGAGCAACAATCACATTGGCATCAAGAGTAGCTTAAAAATTGATGATGAGTGTGTGTAAGTAGATTCACAACTTACTATCTTCCAGAGACTGAGCTTGTTAGCTACAAGTGGATCCATCGAAAATTCTGCATCTATCTTTAAATATGACTTGTGCACTCATCAAGCAGCACTTTTGGATCACTTAACTCTCCCATGGGAAGCTAACAAACTAGCTCTAGCTGATGCTATTTGGAAGCAGGTTAAGTTTGAAAACAAATAACTTCTTTACCCTGTACATTATGTGCTTGATGGAAGGTCTCTGTAGCCTCATATACCATGGACTAGAGGAGAAACCTTTGGAAGTGTTTGTAATAGATATGTGAATTATGTCCTGAAAATGTATGGTGAAGTTACGGTAGATTTTGATGGTTATAGCAATAGTCCAGTGTCAAAGATGTGACATAGAAGGTGTACCCATGGAACTGGACCAACTGTAGCATTGAATCTACAAACAGTTTTAACTCAAAAAATCAATTTCTAAGTAACAAAGTAAATAAACAAAAGTTCCTTTAAATTCTTAGTTCCCAGCTTGAAAAAGCAGGTTGCTCAATTGCTCATGCAAGTAGTGATGCTGGTGTACTTATTTTTATTATTGCAATCTACTCTTCCAAGAGTATGAATTCACTTCTGGTTGGAGAAGAGACTGATTTATTCTTACTACTCTTGTTGTATTTTGACTATGTGGCCACACTCATTTATTCATGTAAATGTAGAAGAAATTTTTTTTACTGCTCCCAGTTTCAGTGCTAATTTTTTTTTTGTCTGGTGTATCTTACGTTAGGAAGGAGTACAAGTGTTATAAATATGTTTATAAATAATAATCCCTGGATAGTAAAAGTATGATGACATAGACAGTGCAACAGTTATCCAAATGAAGAAGAAATATGCATATGTTTGAACTAGAGGAGGGTAAGAAGGGAGAAACAGAGTTGGTTTGGATGGAGGGGGACACTGGAGAGATGCCAACTAAGAAACAACATCCGTAGATGGGAAGAAGTCGACAGGCAGATCAAGAAAATGGAAGATGCAGGGGTGATTCAGCCTTCAAAAGCAAGGGACAATTTAATTTTCCAGTAAGTCCATAATGATATGCTATCATGTATAGTTTTTTCAATTCCAAGACAATTGCAAATATCCTTTATAAAGATGACAACAAATTAGTACCTCCAGCACCTCAGGTAACCCACTCATGGGAATGGTAGATTCTGTTAGCCTTGAGATGCTACTCATAGACAGTGAACATGCCTTCCCAGTACCTCTCATTAAGGATAAACTGATTATAGTTACCACTTCCTATGGCACTCAGTTGGACAAGTACTTATGCGGAGTTATGTGGTGTACTGTAATGTCCCTCACGAGTCAGCCTCAGAAAACCCTCCTATTTATTGATTGAAAGAGACTGTCAATATCCTATTGAAGCTTTTATTGTATCATCCCCTACCTGTTCTCCCCTAGTAGTAGCTATTTATTGCAAAGTGTGTTATCAAGATTTAAGTATAATGAATGCTCCAATACGCCTGTGTGTAGTTCTGGATAACTGAATTTTAAGAAATATGGCAAGGTTGCTGGGGAAGAATACAAATCTGGTAATTTTGCTTCTCTAGAAAAAAAATGTGGATAGGCACAGATGTGGTTTAATGAAAGAGTATTGTAGTTTGAAGGACCCCATGTATAATAAATGATTTATTCAATCCTTGTATATGGGGCGGCATTTCACTCTCATGCTTGTATTCACACTCACCTGCAACTTAGGGAATATCTCCCCTTATTGTATACACTGGCTTGTGCAGTATGAATTAAATGTGATGTAATAATGAATTTATATTTTTTAGGTCTCTTCTTGCTATATTCAAAATAGCTCAGTGGAAGAGATGGCAGGGCCTGTGTCAGTTCAAGTACTAAGGCTATTAAAAAAAATAGCTACATTTGGAGTGGTATGCAGTCACAAGCTGAGAGGATGAGGCAACTGAAACAGCACAACCGACCACACTGTAGCAGTACTAGTAGCAGTCTGTCCCGAGTCTTGAGTCTTGATTAAGAGGGACTGCCGGGTCCTCAATTTTGGCAAATAAAGAAGGAGCAGTTAAGACACTGAATGAGACTACTATCCTCTTAACATACTGGGAGTAGAGAATGGAGACTCCCAGTCAAGAACTTTACAAGCAATTGTGTTATGGACCTTTCAATCCATATATTGTGATGCACACATACCTCACTATTTTGTAATTCACACTCTATTTCTTTCTTTTTCTAATCCTATCAATACATTGAGCTATATGTACCCAGTTGTGTCCATCTTGCCTGATTCATTTATATGTAAACCCTTTACCTCACGCATGCGTGAACAGATTGTGAACAGACTGTATCATTGTCAACCACTTCCCTCTCAGTTCAGATTTCCCACATGTTCAATGATCACCATTAGTTACTAAAGTGTTACGTATGGTTTAATTAGAATTTCATTTAATTGAAATCAGTCATGCCAGAGAGACAGTGAAGAAGATATTGGAATACATAATTATACTGTAAGCAATTTTTTTACATTTAATTCCGTTGGCTTCCACAAACAAGAGAACTTTCTTCTTACCGTAGCAATGGAGTTAGATGGTATATATATATATTATATATATATATTGATTAATATAATATGCATTAACCATTATGCATAACTTGATAAACCCAGAGGATTAAACTAACAGTTAATTCTGTAATTTCAGGAATTACAGAATATAGAATGGATTGTCCCAGGAAAAATGTGTTTCAGGTGATCAGTTTTTTCTTTCTACTTACTTTAGAGCACAGAAATAAATACTCAACTTTAATAAAAGTTGGCTAAAAACATATAGAAATTTTAAACTATTAACTATAAGCTGAAGTGTTCATTCCTATTGAATTAATCCTGAGGAGTCTTAACATATCTGTTCACTAGGTAATGTTATCCTCTCCTCATATCAATAGCAGAATCAGAATGGATTGCAATATAAGAATAAATCTACTCATTTGACTCCTAGCACATCTATTGCTGGGAACTTCACTTGTATTGATTTACCTTAGCTGCTACACAAGA
>WLWD01001465.1_pt1 | contig 17159 bp, 11 predicted proteins | sample 6712731 | NCBI WGS metagenome assembly WLWD01 (sample SAMN12718690, study PRJNA576275) | sponge metagenome | isolation source: marine sponge | host: Mycale hentscheli | place: New Zealand: South Island, Marlborough, Capsize Point | collected 2014-11-01
GAACCATGTGGCTGAGGAACCATGTGGCTGAGGAACCATGTGGCTGAGGAACCATGTAGCTGAGGAACCATGTGGTTGAGGAACCATGTGGCTGAGGAACCATGTGGCTGAGGAACCATGTAGCTGAGGAACCATGTGGCTGAGGAACCATGTGGCTGAGGAACCAGTGGCCGAGGAACCATGTGGCTGAGGAACCATGTAGCTGAGGAACCATGTGGCTGAGGAACCAGTGGCCGAGGAACCATGTGGCTGAGGAACCATGTGGCTGAGGAACCATGTGGCTGAAAAACCATGTGGATGAGGAACCATGTGGCTGAGGAACCATGTGCCTGAGGAACCAGTGGCTGAGGAACCATGTGGCTGAGGAACCATGTGGCTGAGGAACCAGTGGCTGAGGAACCATGTGGCTGAGGAACCATGTGGCTGAGGAACCATGTGGCTGAGGAACCATGTGGCTGAGGAACCAGTGGCCGAGGAACCATGTGGCTGAGGAACCATGTGGCTGAGGAACCATGTGGCTGAGGAACCATGTGGCCGAGGAACCATGTGGCCAAGGAACCATGTAGCTGAGGAACCATGTGGCCGAGAAACCATGTGGCTGAGGAGCCATGTAGCTGAGGAACCATGTGGCTGAGGAACCATGTGGCTGAGGAACCATGTAGCTGAGGAACCATGTGGCTGAGGAACCATGTGGCTGAGGAACCATGTGGCTGAGGAACCATGTAGCTGAGGAACCATGTGGCTGAGGAACCATGTGGCTGAGGAACCATGTGGCTGAGGAACCAGTGGCTGAGAAACCATGTGGCTGAGGAACCATGTGGCTGAGGAACCAGTGGCCGAGGAACCATGTAGCTGAGGAACCATGTGCCTGAGGAACCATGTGGCTGAGGAACCATGTGGCTGAGGAACCATGTGGCTGAGGAACCATGTGGCTGAGGAACCATGTAGCCGAGGAACCATGTAGCCGAGGAACCAGTGGCCGAGGAACCATGTGGCTGAGGAACCATGTGGCTGAGGAACCATGTAGCTGAGGAACCATGTGGCTGAGGAACCATGTGGCTGAGGAACCATGTGGCTGAGGAACCATGTGGCTGAGGAACCATGTGGCTGAGGAACCAGTGGCTGAGGAACCATGTGGCTGAGGAACCATGTGGCTGAGGAACCAGTGGCTGAGGAACCATGTGGCTGAGAAACCATGTGGCTGAGGAACCATGTGGCTGAGGAACCATGTGGCTGAGGAACCATGTGGCTGAGGAACCATGTGGCTGAGGAACCATGTGGCTGAGGAACCATGTGGCTGAGGAACCAGTGGCTGAGGAACCATGTGGCTGAGGAACCATGTAGCTGAGGAACCATGTGGCTGAGGAACCATGTGGCTGAGGAACCATGTGGCTGAGGAACCATGTGGCTGAGGAGCCATGTAGCTGAGGAACCATGTGGCTGAGGAACCATGTGGCTGAGGAACCATGTGGCTGAGGAACCATGTAGCTGAGGAACCATGTGCCTGAGAACCATGTGGCGAGGAACCATGGTAGCTGAGGAACCATGTGGCTGAGGAACCATGTGGCTGAGGAACCATGTGGCTGAGGAACCATGTGGCTGAGAACATGTGGCTAGGACCCATGTGGTTGAGGAACCATTGGCTGAGGAACCATGGTGGCTGAGAAACCATGTGGCTGAGAACCACGTGGCTGAGGAACCATGTGGCTGGGAACCAATGTGGCTGAGAACATGTGGGTTGAGGACAATTGGCTGAGAACCATGTGGCTTATGAACATGTGGCTGAGAAACCTGTGGCTGAGGAACCATGTTGCTGAGGAACCAGTGGTCTGAGGAAACCATGTGGGCTGAGGAACCATGTGGCTGAGGAACCATGTGGCTGAGGACCACTTGGCTGAGGACCATGTAGCTGAGGAACCCCCAGTTTTTGGCTGTAAACCATGTGGTTTGAGGAACCATGTGGCTAGGAACCATGTAGCTGAGGAACCATGTGGCTGAGGAACCATGTGGCTGAGGAACCATGTGGCTGAGGAACCATGTGGCTGAGGAACCATGTGGCTGAGGAACCATGTGGCTGAGGAACCATGGCTGAGCCATGTGGCTGAGGAACCATGTAGCTGAGGAACCATGTGGCTGAGGAACCATGTGGCTGAGGAACCAGTGGCCGAGGAACCATGTGGCTGAGGAACCATGTAGCTGAGGAACCATGTGGCTGAGGAACCAGTGGCCGAGGAACCATGTGGCTGAGGAACCATGTGGCTGAGGAACCATGTGGCTGAAAAACCATGTGGATGAGGAACCATGTGGCTGAGGAACCATGTGCCTGAGGAACCAGTGGCTGAGGAACCATGTGGCTGAGGAACCATGTGGCTGAGGAACCAGTGGCTGAGGAACCATGTGGCTGAGGAACCATGTGGCTGAGGAACCATGTGGCTGAGGAACCATGTGGCTGAGGAACCAGTGGCCGAGGAACCATGTGGCTGAGGAACCATGTGGCTGAGGAACCATGTGGCTGAGGAACCATGTGGCCGAGGAACCATGTGGCCAAGGAACCATGTAGCTGAGGAACCATGTGGCCGAGAAACCATGTGGCTGAGGAACCATGTGGCTGAGGAACCATGTGGCTGAGGAACCATGTGGCTGAGGAACCATGTGGCTGAGGAACCATGTGGCTGAGGAACCATGTGGCTGAGGAACCATGTGGCTGAGGAACCATGTGGCTGAGGAACCATGTGGCTGAGGAACCATGTGGCTGAGGAACCATGTGGCTGAGGAACCATGTGGCTGAGGAACCATGTGGCTGAGGAACCATGTGGCTGAGGAACCATGTGGCTGAGGGAACCATGTGGCTGAGGAACCATGTGGCTGAGGAACCATGTGGTTGAGGAACCATGTGGCTGAGGAACCATGTGGCTGAGGAACCATGTGGCTGAGGAACCATGTGGCTGAGGAACCATGTGGCTGAGGAACCATGTGGCTGAGGAACCATGTGGCTGAGGAACCATGTGGCTGAGGAACCATGTGGCTGAGGAACCATGTGGCTGAGGAACCAGTGGCTGAGGAACCATGTGGCTGAGGAACCATGTGGCTGAGGAACCATGTGGCTGAGGAACCATGTGGCTGAGGAACCATGTGGCTGAGGAACCATGTGGTTGAGGAACCATGTGGCTGAGGAACCATGTGGCTGAGGAACCATGTGGCTGATGCCACACGCGAGGAACCGTGTGGCCGATGCCCTATCCAGAAACAATGTAACAGGCTTCGGTTTGTGGTGTCCACAGGCACAGGAGCAAGAATCAGCAGTGCCAGCAGAGCTACTGGACATGCTGCTACTCCAAGAACCAAACTGGACAAGAAGGGACTGGATGGAGCAGTGGACTTCTTCTGTGGCCAGTCCCAGCGAACTCCACAAGGAGGACTTCTGCAGCAGCAAAGAATCACTATACAAGATTCTGCACTGTACACATCACATCAACATACTACCAATCATAGAGCAGAACCTATGTCATTATATGGCCTTCATAGCCAAAGAGGGCATGATGGCCAATCAAGTGTTATCTCTCAGCAGTGCACCACCTGCACATAGAGGAGGGGTGGGGCACCCCAAACATGGTGGGTATGCCGAAACTCGAGTTGGTGATCAGAGGGATAAAAAGAGCTCAGGGAAAGACAGGTCATGCTCGACCAGGAAGCCAATGACTCCGAAGCTGCTGGAGAAACTGAGGACAATGTGGCAAGGAAAGGGCCGGGATGGCCGGATGCTGTGGGCAGTAGCAGCATCCCTCCGTTTTCTTGGATTCTTGAGGTCGGGGGAGATCACCATACCCGCTGACTCTGCCTACAAAAGCTCTACTCATGACTCATTCACGGATGTAGCGGATGTAGAGCGGTGGACAATCTAGTGACTCCCACCATGCTAAAATTCTCAAAGACAGACTCGTTTAGGAAGGGGTGGATGTGATAGTCGGTAAAGTGGCCAGCCAGCTATGCCCAGTCAAGGCAGTATTAGACTACCTGGTAGTCCGAGGATCGGGTCAAGGCCCACTGTTCCAATTCAAGGATAAAAAGTCTTTCACTAGAGTGTGTTTTGTGTCACGGGTCAGGGAGATGCTGCAGAGAGAGGGAGTGGACTGTAAGGCATGCTCTGGACATAGTTTTTGCAGCAGAGCAGCCACCACGACAGCAAAAGCTGGAGTGGAAGACGCTGTTATCAAGATGCTGGGAAGATGGAAGAACAATGCATACCAGATGAAGCTTAATGGCAATAGTCATTAAGCTGGTTATCGTGGGAGGAGGAAAGGCGGGGGGCAGGGACGACGAGAAAAAGCGCACACAGTATAATAGGGGCATGTGAGAAGATATAGGCACTCACAGGATAAGACGGGGCACACGTGAAGCGAGCACATTCTAAGTGCGACAGCCAGTGTGAGCAGACGGAGCGTATCAGAGTTTCCCACCCACCCACCTCTCTACTTAGGGTAGCGCTGGCTAACTGATCAATGGCAAGTAGCAGGATAGTAGACCTCCTCTAGGGTAACCAAAATAAAGAAAGAAATAAATAAATAAATAAATAAATTGCTAATAGCAGGAACCCTAGTGTGAAGAAGAGCAGTCTGAATTTGCAAAAGTAAAATAAAATGCAAATCAGTGCTAAGCGGTGTTAACAACTAACACCACTCAACTCCCAATCTGACCAACCAAAAGGGGAATGCCAGGTGGTGAGGAGTAATGAATTAACACCACTTAGCACCCTACCTAAGTTAAACATACAAATGTGTAAAGTGAATGAAAACACACAAACAAGATACTCCAATTTTTGTACTAGACGTATGGAATTTAATGTATCAGTGATATTAAATACTACACATTAATAGTCTTAAAAAACAAAAAAAAAACAGCCTGTCAAAACATAAGAACTGAGGATAACTTAAAACAACAACAACAACAACAAATAACTAGGGCACAAAGAAGTGCAAACCATCAGCGCTAGTTATGTTGTTACAACAATGGCACAATTTAGAATCAGCTGCACTATGCTCCCAGGACTGATCCACACTTACTAAAGCTGTGCTTGACACTCATCCACATGGTTTGTACGACTTTGTGAGGACTTCAAGGCATTCTCTGGCTTTAGTACAAACCGATAGGGCATACTATTGTAGGAGCAGGCATACTTGCAGTTGAGAAAAGAATCACATCTCCCGCAACAGAGACTTCCTAACATAAGATACACCAGATGAAAAGATCAGCACTGGAGCTAGAACACACAGACCAACAGTGGAACTAGAACACACAGACCAACAGTGGAGCTAGAACACACAGACCAACAGTGGAACTAGAACACACAGACCAACAGTGGAGCTAGAACACACAGACCAACAGTGGAACTAGAACACACAGACCAACAGTGGAACTAGAACACACAGACCAACAGTGGAACTAGAACACACAGACCAACAGTGGAGCTAGAACACACAGACCAACAGTGGAACTAGAACACACAGACCAACAGTGGAACTAGAACACACAGACCAACAGTGGAACCAGAACGCACAGACCAACAGTGGAACTAGAACACACAGACCAACAGTGGAACTAGAACTCACAGACCAACAGTGGAACTAGAACTCACAGACCAACAGTGGAACTAGAACGCACAGACCAACAGTGGAACTAGAACCACAGACCAACAGTGGAACTAGAACACACAGACCAACAGTGGAACTAGAACACACAGACCAACAGTGGAACTAGAACACACAGACCAACAGTGGAACTAGAACACACAGACCAACAGTGGAACTAGAACACACAGACCAACAGTGGAACCAGACCAACAGTGGAACACAGACCAACAGTGGAACCAGAACACACAGACCAACAGTGGAACTAGAACGCACAGACCAACAGTGGAACTAGAACACACAGACCAACAGTGGAACTAGAACACACAGACCAACAGTGGAACTAGAACACACAGACCAACAGTGGAACAGAACACACAGACCAACAGTGGAACTAGAACACACAGACCAACAGTGGAACTAGAACACACAGACCAACAGTGGAACTAGAACACACAGACCAACAGTGGAACTAGAACACACAGACCAACAGTGGAACTAGAACACACAGACCAACAGTGGAACTAGAATACACAGACCAACAGTGGAACTAGAACACACAGACCAACAGTAGAACTAGAACGCACAGACCAACAGTGGAACTAGAACAGACAGACCAACAGTGGAACTAGAACACACAGACCAACAGTGGAACTAGAACACACAGACCAACAGTGGAACTAGAACACACAGACCAACAGTGGAACTAGAACACACAGACCAACAGTGGAACTAGAACTCACAGACCAACAGTGGAACTAGAACACACAGACCAACAGTGGAACCAGAACACACAGACCAACAGTGGAACCAGAACACACAGACCAACAGTGGAACCAGAACGCACAGACCAACAGTGGAACTAGAACACACAGACCAACAGTGGAACCAGAACACACAGACCAACAGTGGAACCAGAACACACAGACCAACAGTGGAACTAGAACGCACAGACCAACAGTGGAACTAGAACCCACAGACCAACAGTGGAACTAGAACACACAGACCAACAGTGGAACTAGAACACACAGACCAACAGTGGAACTATTAAACACACAGACCAACAGTGGAACTAGAACTCACAGACCAACAGTGGAACTAGAACACACAGACCAACAGTGGAACCAGAACACACAGACCAACAGTGGAACCAGAACACACAGACCAACAGTGGAACCAGAACGCACAGACCAACAGTGGAACTAGAACACACAGACCAACAGTGGAACCAGAACACACAGACCAACAGTGGAACCAGAACACACAGACCAACAGTGGAACTAGAACGCACAGACCAACAGTGGAACTAGAACCCACAGACCAACAGTGGAACTAGAACACACAGACCAACAGTGGAACTAGAACACACAGACCAACAGTGGAACTAGAACACACAGACCAACAGTGGAACTAGAACACACAGACCAACAGTGGAACCAGAACACACAGACCAACAGTGGAACAAGAACACACAGACCAACGGTGGAACTAGAACACACAGACCAACAGTGGAACTAGAACACACAGACCAACAGTGGAACAAGAACACACAGACCAACAGTGGAACTAGAACGCACAGACCAACAGTGGAACTAGAACGCACAGACCAACAGTGGAACTAGAACGCACAGACCAACAGTGGAACTAGAACGCACAGACCAACAGTGGAACTAGAATGCACAAACCAACAGTGGAACTAGAACACACAGACCAACAGTGGAGCTAGAACACACAGACCAACAGTGGAACTAGAACACACAGACCAACAGTGGAACTAGAACACACAGACCAACAGTGGAACTAGAACACACAGACCAACAGTGGAACTAGAACACACAGACCAACAGTGGAATTCGAACACACAGACCAACAGTGGAACTAGAACACACAGACCAACAGTGGAACTAGAACACACAGACCAACAGTGGAACTTGAACACACAGACCAACAGTGGAACTAGAACACACAGACCAACAGTGGAACTAGAACACACAGACCAACAGTGGAACTAGCAAACACAGACCAACAGTGGAACTAGAACACACAGACCAACAGTGGAACTAGAACACACAGACCAACAGTGGAACTAGAACACACAGACCAACAGTGGAACTAGAACACACAGACCAACAGTGGAACCAGAACACACAGACCAACAGTGGAACTAGAACGCACAGACCAACAGTGAAACTAGAACACACAGACCAAATCAAACCTGGCGTAGTACAATTATTATGAGCACGTGATTCTGAAGCTGTACAGCAGCACTCACTATAGTGTCAACCTTTCCTTTTATTATTCAAGAACTAAACTGAAATAAAAAAAAATGTGGCAAATTAAATAATCCTCTAGTCTGAGTTCATCTTCTCTCATGGCATAAAAGTCCGCCATCTTCGAGATCTGCTGTTGACAGTGAATGAATAAATGAAACAAACAGATTACTATAACCCTCAAACACATGTGCTATGGGTTAATCATCCATAATTCTTCCCCTCCTCTTCCTCCTCCCCCTCCCTCCCTTCTCCCTCCTGAACTTATATGGCACAACTAGAGGATGATGATACAGTTCAGAGTGACAAATAGGTCAAACTGATAATAACACACACACACACACACACACCATAGTGTGCACAAACACAAACACACTCAACATATGCACACACACACACATACACACACTCAACATACACACAAATCCCATGATACTCAGAAATATTAAATTTTTGCTGTGGCAATGGTGATGAGGTTAAAAAAAAAGGAACAAAGAACAAAAAAGAAACCTCTACCAAACTGAAGCAATCAAACAAAGTAATAAATAAAATAATAATAACTAGCAAGTGCCCCACAACACAGTGACACTTGATGTACTGCAAAGTAAGAATGCAGTAGCACAAGTTATCTTGCTCAGTGATCTTTCTCTACCATTGGTTAAGGTACATCACTACCTCTAGTCACTGGTCACATGAGAACCCCATCACTACCTCTAGTCACTGGTCACATGAGAACCTCATCCCTACCTCTAGTCACTGGTCACATGAGAACCCCATCACTACCTCTAGTCACTGGTCACATGAGAACCCCATCACTACCTCTAGTCACTGGTCACATGAGAAACCCCATCACTACATCTAGTCACTGGTCACATGAGAACCCCATCACTACCTCTAGTCACTGGTCACATGAGAACCCATCACTACCTCTAGTCACTGGTCACATGAGAAACCCCATCACTACATCTAGTCACTGGTCACATGAGAACCTCATCACTACATCTAGTCACTGGTCACATGAGAACCTCATGACAAAGTGTGAAGTACAAACATCCACACAAACATTCTGACTGTGTGGTGTGACCATACCCTAGCAACTGAAAGCAGCAGCTCATAACCAATAACACACAAACATACACGTATTGACTACTCCCAGCAAAGATGATCTCCCACATAACTGCACAAAATACACACACACAAATTTCAAAGTCCAGCAACACAGGACTGCACATGGCATGACTGAACACACATCATACAGATATAAATGCCCAGCAATAGGAATCCCCACATGACTGCATTGCACCACAAACACCTTATACACCATAACATATGGTGGGTGGTGACAAGGTTTTTACCAACCACAAACCCATGTGTTATACTTGTGGTGGCCTCAACCATAAACTCCAAACTTAGTCCATTCCACTGGCTGGCCTCCATCAACTACTGCAAGCTAGAGCATCAGTGTATAAAGTTGAGCTACAGTCATAATCATCCCATGTCCCAATAATGAAAACCTAGTCAAATATATAGTGATAAAATGATAATAAATAATAAACACCATGGTGATAATGAAGTGGACACCACGGTGATAATGAAGTGGACACCATGGTGATAATGAAGTGGACACCACGGTGATAATGAAGTGGACACCATGGTGATAATGAAGTGGACACCATGGTGATAATGAAGTGGACACCATGGTGATAATGAAGTGGATACCATGGTGATAATGAAGTGGATACATGGTGACCTAATGAAGTGGACACATGGTGACCTAGTGAAGTGGACACATGGTGACCTAGTGAAGTGGACACATGGTAACTTAATGAAGTGGACACATGGTGACCATATTAAGTGGACACCATGGTGACCTAACTCCTATCAACTCAATCTGAGGAACTTTACATATAGAAGCCCTGCCCTGAAGGACCTAAGGAATTTAAAGTCCCTCTGTCACCGTACAAGAAGTACACCAGCTATGTTCTAAAGTTATATGAGCAGTAAAATCATGCATGTGCTGATCATTGTGAAGTATACACTTTTAATACGCATCAAAGTAAATGTCAAAACAATGTGGGTGTGGTTAATTACACACAGTGTCCCCACCCCCAGTGAAAAATCACATGATACCCTGCATGGTGGTCCTTTATAATAGGCCATCAAATCGCGATGTACAGTAGGCGTCAAAATAATGTGCCGGTTTTCGCACTGTGCGACGGGCGTAGTACGGTAAAACCGTTGCCGTAGTTTACCCGTTTAAAACCAATGCAAGTTTTATGATAGTTTTGTATCACTCTTAGGCTTTGTAATCATAACTTTGTCATTTGTTAGTATTCAAATATCATTGAGGAAGGATATAGTTAATTGCTAAAATGCCTTTTTTTATGTATCAGACCTAAATACCAGTTGGTTCTAGATTAGTCAGCTGCTTCATTGTGTGGGTGGTGTTATTACCACAAACCCATTAGTGATATGACCAAATAAGGGCAGTACTGTCACTTGAGTGAGGTACACTATAAACAATAACAGAAACAACAATCATAGGCATTGTTAGTTATATATTTCTATATCCCTATCCCAAGCTATTAAATCCTAGGCTGCAACCGTGACCTCCCTTATCTAATTCTAGACTATCCAAGTTTAACTTCATAACTTGGCTGCTCATTTCCACTTTCTCGTAAAGTTTCCTAGTGTACCACCCCGACCTCACTGTATTACACTGATACATCAATGAAGCCAGTTACATCAGCAACTGTGTCAGTAATAGCAGCCATACCGTCTACAATCACCATCCACACATCCACAGTAGTGACACCATCCACAGCAGCAACACTATTCACAGCAGCGACACTATCTACCACAGCGACACCTTTATATATAGAGTTTTCTGCAGTCTTATCCACACAATTCATCCCATAATAAATACATTTTAATCAGAATAGTTGAGTATGAAGAATTCCGTACTGATCAGGTTTACTTTTGTTTAGTGGCAAATTTAAATAATATACCAAATTTATTTTAATCATTGAGACTAGTTAGCTTAAAATTATGAACTAAATGTTGTACTTTTTGTGATCAGCCTCAACAGCATACGGCACACAACAGTATACAAATATATGGGGGGTGGGTGGGAGAGAGCAGAAAGTTGGGGAAAGCTTCCTGCCCCTCCCACTTGACTGAACTCTTGACTTCGTGAAGACTGCTTACTTGCAATACCAGTCTGGAAAAGGGAAAAACTTTCATCCAACAATTCTAAGCTTAAACTTTATAAAAAAAAGCATAAAGCTAAATGGTAATAATCTGATCTATCATAAAGTAGCTTCATAATTTTTTTTTAATTACTAAGTGAAAGGAAAGTGGCATCTTCTAAGTTATTTCTCTGAACTCAAATGTAACTCACTGGAAGCCTTCAAATTATCTAGGACAGGTAATTCTGTTAAAACTTGAGCAAATTATCTTGCGCACTATGACTGGACTCCTCGCTGCAAGCTCCCTCTTCGAAATGCATTCCTAAACGGCGATCGTCAATCAATACGTGGACGAATTAACGAACGTTTAACCGTTGCAGAAAGACGGGAGACGGCGGTTACAATTAAACGGAACGCCCGTTTTACGTCCATGCTACGGTGCGATGCTTACCATTTTATTGGCGTTTTTTGGAAACGGTCGCGCAGTAGATGCCCATTCTACGGTGCGAAAACCAGCGCGTTATTTTGACTTCTACTGTACATTTCATTAATCAAGTAAGAAAAAAATAAGCATTAAAAAAAAGGAAAAAAGACCATAAACAACAACAACAAAAAAAAACATGAATAAAACATAAATCAACAACTAAATTATAGGTACAATTCAAGGGATTAAACTATCATGTATTGAGTTTAGGTCACTCACTAGATGAGAAAGGCCAACAGTGAAGCAATGGAGACTTTAAAGAGAGCTGGTCTGCATGTTAGGCCCTGTAGACATGGTATGGCTCCCTGGACTACAGCTCCATCCCTGTAAGACATATATGTATGTATATGCTGGTAGCAGAGCCAATCATGTGCAAACGTCACAGCACTTCACACATAAGGCAACTAATGACACATGCAGTTCTAATTAATGCCCATCTATATGTGGTACATAATGGGTTGAGTGTAGCTAGCAGGGGAGGAGCAACGTATGTTGGATTGGTCAGGCCACTCGACATCACTGTCTGTGGTAAAGATCGTCAGTTAGTAGGAAATTGCATATATTAATGCTATAACCATTCATAAGTACCTATGGTGTGCTTGAGCACAAATGGCGAGCGAGCTACACTATTGTTAAATTTGATTTTAACAACTAACACTCAAGCTATTAAAATAAAGTCGAGTTTTTAAATTACGTATGAGGTAAAGGGGTTTCAATGTCATAGTAACCGCTCCTGCAACAGTTTGAATTGAAAAAGAAGCAACAAAATCAAATCACGTTATTTAAAATTTTCTTTGTGATATTCTTAATAGTAGTTGTATCGCACAATACTTTCACACAACTGAACATACCTACGCAAGACTTACCTTCGTGGTTCGTCTAGTGGACAATGCATTTTTAAGTAAATACTGTTGAGTAGGGCTTATAACTGTGACAAATAGCGCATTAACTTACCACCGCCACTAACTCGAATAGAAATGGAGCTCCCATAAGATTTTGAGTTTTAACTGCACCCGCAAAACAATTCAAAGCCGTAAAGAATTCAATTTCTAAGGTGATACGGGTAATGGTCGCTAAACCGGACGATTCTGTTTAGTGAAGTTTGGGACGGGATCGAACGCGGAGCGAACACAAAAATACAGAGGGTCAAAGTACAAAATGACATACATATGTGAACGTCCATATATATAAAGAAACAAACATCCCCGATTTTTTCATTTTTACCCCTGTAAGTGTCTCGCTCGCTACGCTCACTCGCCAATAATAATGTTATTATGTTACATTTCAGGAAATAAATGAAGATGACTGGTTCATGAAAAAACAGTTTCAAGAAGTAAATGTACCAAATATTTGCATTCTGTGTTTGGAATCACTAACAACTTCATTAGCCACACTGATCATGTCAAGATAATCAGTTATATCTCTATGAACATGTAATATCATAAGATGATTCAATCTCTCTTGTCCCTTGTACTTCTTAAGTAATTTTTTACTCTACGCAGTGCACTAAATGAGTGCTCGGATGATGCATAGGTTGCAGGCATAATTAACACTCGTTTAATTACAGTACACACTTCACATAGTTTAAGTCGTGAGGAAGACGTGGCTTATCCAAAGGTTGTGAAAACGATTTCAGCTTTTGCCAAAATAAGTCAAATGACTCATCATTTCTCACAGTTAACAAAGTGTCAACAACCAACCTCGCAATTTGCTGTTTTTCAGCTGCCAAACATGTCTTTTTTTGTAATGTTCGACCGAGATTGTCTGTATAACGTACAATCATCTCACTCAACATTGCGCAAAACAAAAAAATCAAAAGTACTTATTTGCGAACTCACTCCTCGAATTCTAGACTTTGTTTCAACATCTTTGACTATATCCACTGCTTCATCCCAGGTATTCAATAACACTCTGTAATTCTTTAAGATACTGATCCATAGAGTCAGCCCGTACTGTCCAACAAGTAAGAGACAAATGGCTGGACTTTTACTACCTGTCATTAAATCATAGTCTGATTTCAACTCTTAAAAAAAAGAATCACGTCTTGGTGACAATTTAATCAACTTTGTGATTTCACTTGCAGTTTCCAATGAACCTTTCAGGAATTTGGATTTTTTTAACAGAGTCATATGCAGCAAGGTTGAGGGAATGGCTATACAATGGGTAAATACAACACGTGGCTAGAATTATACTCTCTGCCATAGTGTCAGTTGTGGTGTGGGAAATACGATCAGATAACTGGCTCAAAACAAGGAGGTGTGCCTTATCTGGAGTAAAAATGGAAGAGGAATGCATGTACCTAGTAACATGTGTTTATGAGTATAAGTATGTAGTGCCGTCATTTTGTGTGCAATAATTCGTTCAGTGATTGCCAATTTGTCGGAAATCTGAGGAGATAGCAAGAATGTGACCAGTAGAAACGTATTAGAAATTATATCAAATGTTTGGACATCATCTTGTGATCCCTTCTAGCTCAACTTTCACTGCCGCAAATAAAGCATTTTGCAGATGGCCACGAATTGCAGCAGCTTCTATTCTAAGTGTGCATGAAACTAAAAACGCTCCTCCCACAAGTAATAGGGACGCCCCACCCCAGCCTTTTGTTCTGAATTTTAGACAGCTCAGCATTTTCGTACAACTTGAATTTCTTGTCCGAAGGAAAGGTTGGATTATGCTTTTTTGCCAGTGAATAGTAAACTAAACAGAAGATTGAAGGAATCACTGAATCGTGAGTAAGAGACTAATAACAGTATTTAGCTGCTTAGAGTTTGCTTCCAGTCTGATAGTGTTCAAGTTTGACTCTTCGTATTTCAAAATAAGCTCAGGAACTCTGAGATTTCTTGTCTTTGGTATGGATATTAGTCTAGCCTCATAATTTCAGTTAGTCTAGAACAATGTCTATATTTGTAGGCATGCATTATGAAATGTAGGACTTAATCCAAGTAACACTGATGAGTTGTGACTTCTCTATTCTACATGCAGCAGTTTCAGGACTTGGAGTAGAGAATGACATCCTCCTTTCACCCTTTGTCAGAATAATACCTTGATTTTTATACATTCCATGTGATAATTATAGTTGTGTCATTGCAAATATGAACAAAAAGCTTCTTTGGCTATATATATTTAGGTTAAATTTCAATAATAAACTCTACCACAATTGGTAAATTGCTTACTAAGCTACTAGGTAATTGCAGACAACACCGATCGCTAATATACAAATCTCAATTAAGTTTGCACGGTGAGTTAGGAGCAAAGTTTGAGGCGAGATATCTGTACGGTTGATAGTACTTATCACTTCTATTCAGCCATGACAATGGTTGCTATGAGTCTCCTCCCTTAAACGTAGAGGTCGCGTTTATAATTCAATGCTATTCTCCGTACGCGGAAATCTGTGGCCTCATTTACATTTCTGAACTCCTTCCGGGGTCTGGGTATAAAAGGAAGAATCCCATGTCCTTTGACCTCACGCTCCTTCTATTCAAAAGCAAAATAGCTATGGAAGAGTTTCTAGCTAGAAAATATCTGTGAATCGACGGAAAAGCTTATAACCCTTTTTTTTTTTAACCGTTTTAGTAAACGGTGTCGGCTGTTGAGCCAAATTGGTAAGGAGCGCAATGATAAAAACTACGGTAAAAACACACACACCGTTTTACAACCGTACTATGGAACAGATTTCAGAACTTTATTTCGTCTCCTACTGTATATGTAATCATTTTTGCGATTAATACTATCTATGAATGCCGTGTATGACCTAATTGAAGATGAACCCTCAGAATAGTATCTTGCAAAACTGATAGTACGCTGAATAATATTTGCAGTTGAATTTAGCTGATGTGTCAATGACAAACAGTACTTTTATTCTTTCTCTATTAGAGCCTGCCATTTGTTGTTTTTCCTTTTTTTTTTTTTCTTCTTTTTTTGTTTGTTCGTTTATTGTTTTGTCTTCTTAAGATGCTCATGACTTACATGTGACACTGTTTCCCAGCTTTTGTGCGCTAAGTTGCTGTAATGCATACTAAAATGGTCTCCTGGCAGTCGGTGACAAAAACTGTCAGTGACAAAAACTGTCAGCTTCCTTCCACTTATTGCAAAATATGTCCCCAGCTATATGCCCCTATATACGTGACCTTCTCGTTTAACTATAATTTATGGGTAATGTTGTGACCAGCAAACATCCCCTGAACTCTGTGTCACATGTTTATCATGTGATTCCTGTAACCACATGTATGTCTGGACATTAATAACGATCTTTTAAATTAAAGCGGTGAGAGAACGGCGTTGTTGATAGATTGAGACAAATTGAACTGCTATATTTTAATCCTACATGTTTATTTTACAATAATTTCACCATCTTGGCGTCCATTAATTCAAACATACCAAGCTGTGTGCATACAAAGAAAGTCTCTGATATAAATCCTTTCAGTACAAACTCAAGTTAGGTACATCGAACACTGCCCCACAGAGAGCTCAGCTCCTCCCCTCTCACCTGCTCCATCCTGGCTTCCTGCTGGTCTTCTTGTGTGGCCATGTAGTCTGTGAGTTTGCTCACCAGAGCCAACGCCTCCCTCAGACGTAGGGATGTCGGGACACTGCTGGTATTTCTTGTCCAGTAAAACCATTGTGTTCTGACACCACCGACTAGCCTGGGGGAAGAGAAGGTGGCAACGACAACATGTATAAACAATAAATAAAAATGATTTTAATACCTGTAGAGAATTATAACATGAATATAAATAACTATTGCTACTGCATTCTGCAATACGTCAAGAACCACTGTGTGGCGGGATACTTGCTAGTTTATAATAACTAGTCACACTCATCATCACACTCTGTTTCTACTCACATGCACACACAAACACGCTCACACAAACACGCTCTATTTCTACTAACACGAAACACAAACAACTACTCACATGCACACACAAACACGCTCACACAAACACACTCTGTTTCTACTCACACACAAACACGCTCTTTTTCTATTCACACACACACACACAAAAACCCACTCTTTTCTACTCACACACACAAACACACTCTTTTTCTACTCACACACACACAAACACACTCTTTTTTCTACTCACACGCACACACAAACACACTCTTTTTTCTACTCACACACACTAACACACTCTTTTCTATTCACACACACAAACACACTCTTTTTTCTACTCACACACACAAACACACTCTTTTTTCTATTCACACACGCAAACACGCTCTTTTTCTACTCACACACACAAACACACTATTTTCTACTCACACACAAAAACGCACTCTTTTCTACTCACACACACAAACACGCTCTTTGGCCATCATCTCCCAAGCGGCCAAATATAGCTTTTTCATTTGAGCTGTTGGATTGGATGGAAGCACTTCTTCTGGAAGCCCAAGTCTCTCTAAATGACTTCTGTAAAGCACTTCATTTCAAGTGCCAATACCTCGTAGACAAGGTAATGATCTAGTAAGACATCAGTTCAACCCCCTTGGGCAACAATCGTATTAGTATATTAGTGTTTACACACCAACTTTTTTTTGTGGCGTTTATTGACAGAATATTGTTGCTACCACTAGCTGGGCTTCATATAGAGGG
>WLWD01004977.1_pt1 | contig 17159 bp, 11 predicted proteins | sample 6712731 | NCBI WGS metagenome assembly WLWD01 (sample SAMN12718690, study PRJNA576275) | sponge metagenome | isolation source: marine sponge | host: Mycale hentscheli | place: New Zealand: South Island, Marlborough, Capsize Point | collected 2014-11-01
ATAACGTCCTTTCTCATTCTTTCATCATCCTGCTCTCCAGAAACATAACAGGCTTTAATACCCATTCTGGACAAAACTGTAACCTGCAAATAACATTCTTAATAGCTAAAAATCATAAACTGCGGTTTATTTTCTTACCTGGTCCTTCATTATAGCAGTCAGAGGTGTTACTACAATAATAATAGAGTTGGCCTCTTCTGGAAACAGTCTGTCGTATAGTAGAGGCAAACACTGGAAACAAAGACTCTTCCCAAATCCTGTTGGAAGAACAACAAAAACATCCCTTCGTAAGATCCCTGTGATTACTTCCAGTTGTTCTGATTTCACTGAATATCCAAGTTTTTCAAAAATGGACATCACTTCAGACCGAGCGGTCGACATCGCAGACATTGTAAAACGCACTTCTCTCCAGACTCGTGGTTGGGTAAGATATGCAATTAAGTCGATTCAAGCAATCTGATTGGAGCGCAACCATCGTTGCGCCGGAACAACTACTATACGTTCATGACATCACCAGACCCTTTCCTTCCTCCCCCGCCCACCAATAACGGAAGGTAAAGGGTCGGCTACGCCAGACTAGGAAAGGGTCTGGTCAAAAGTGAGGGAGTGTGCGCTATACAGGACCCACAAATTCCTGGGGAAAATGCGATGTTAATCAGGACACCAAATTACCACACAACACGAATTAGAACCGTTTCGCATATTGCTCTGCTCTCACAGTTCGCTTCTATCTTGGAGAATGAATCTGAAAAGAAGTTGGGAGTTACCTTAAGTGCAGTATTGGAGATCCATAGAGACAGTTAGTTGTGTAGGCTTTGTGATATGACATTTTTGAAGATGTCAAAACTTTGCCAGAGGATAGCATAATTGGAATATTCAACTCTTCTTCGCCTAACCAGAAGATAAGTCACTTCTGCATAAACAACAACTCACCATAGTTAAACAGAGCCAGTTAAACAGTGAATGTGAGGGTAGAGCAATAAGCAAAATGGTTCTAATTCGCGTCTTGTGGTTATTTGGTGCCCTGATTAACACCGCAAATTCCCCAGGAATTTGTGGGTCCTGTACAGCGCACACCCCTCACTTGACCAGACCCTTTCCTCATTTTGCGCTTGGTAAAGGTTCTGGCCCTGCTTGACTACTTCTGTACTGTTTAATAAACAATAGATCTTGGTGTTCTCATCGCGTGTTGAGTGGGATCTCATTCAGTTATCTTTAAGTTCGCCCAGGAATAGCTTATGAACAGTGCTGCAGCTACTATACTGGATCTTTGAATTTGGTGAGCTATAAACATTTATATACATTATATAGACAGGTAAGATTAAGTCATTTGTATACAGAATAGTCCAATTCTAATTTAGGTTAATATTGTACATTTTTGCAGCTAAATAAAGAGTTAAGAAATATTGAGATGTAGGTCACTTCTATAAAAAATATTATGGCAAATTATGACAGATCATGTATACTTTTTGTCTTGCATAGTTCGAGCCTTTGTCTACCACTAATCTGGGGTAGAGTTCTAGTGGCATTAGTAAATAGTACCAGTTTAAAACCTCCAGATCTCAAGGGGAAGTTGTGGTTCCAGTTGTGGTTGTTAATATACTTAGTTGACCACATCCTCTCTACCAGCGCCTATTTGCATTCCCATGGGACTTTGTGGTGTACAAAGCACTCACAAAATGTCAGTGGAATTGCAGCTAAGAAGGTGGTTAAAAGTTAGGATAAGGAATTAAAGTTAGAATTTTACTAAATATGCCAGCATAATTTAGAGCATAATGATTACCGACTGTGTGTATGTAAGCATTACCGTTAAAGTCCTTGTCAAAAAATTGGTCATAAAAAACTTTTCTACTGGAGTCACAATAGTTTGTGTCAGTGCTCATTCAAAGTTTAATTTAGTTATAGCTGCACATGATAAACAATTTGGCATTTTCCTAATTACATAATATAGTTTTGGGCATTATAATTGGGCTTGATGCCAATAATTATTATGTTGGTCCGTGAATGATATTGTAATAGCTAGCTAGCTAGTGTATAATAGCTGAGGGTTTGCCCTTTTAGTGCTATATTATACAATGTAGTCACAATTAACAACAGACACATTTGAGAAAAAAATGATATCACGATTATAAACAAGATGATAAGAAAAGGACATTGTACAGATTGCAGACTACTCAGTGAGAATAAAGGAAGAGAAGGGTGGGGCTGAGTTACTGAGCCACTTTGGACCATCTTCCGATCTCATCATCGCTAGAGATTCTTCACGTATTGTCTGACTCCACCTGGCTCTAGTGAGTTTACCCAGTTAAGATAAGTAGGGATAGAACTAGCTTGCACTTGAAGCGACTAATACATAGTTTTAAACTTTCAAACTGTGAAGATAATTATTCCAATTTAATTTTTATAGCTCGTGAGCTAAAGTAATGACACTTGATTATAGTTGCTTGGAGGGTTGCTTATAAGTATGCAAATAATGAAAGAGACTTGTGCATATTTTCAATTAGTTATGGCTTCTGCATTAGTCCACAAAAGCTACAGTAATCGTGTGGGTCATATAATTTTATTAACCACTTGCCTGGAAATGGACTGGGGACACCCTTAAAATTTTCAGGTTCGCTACAGGAATTTCTGTAATTTGTACCAGTTACATGACAAACCACCTTAAACTGACTATATGAAATGATTGACTTCACTGCACTGTAAGTGGTAGTGACTGAAATCTGAAATAAGCCCTACAAACTGTATCATAAAAAGTATAAAGCTGCACATAAAACATAAAAGAGCAGCAGGAAGATGCTATACTTTTATTTTCATCCTCCGAATTCGCAAGTTGCAGTCTCATTTACAGTTAAATCTCCTCTCAGAGGACAGCTTTAATTTCTCTACTCACAGCTCAAACTCTTTAGATAACTGTACTCAAACAAGCTCTTCACAATCAGTTTAATCAAGTTTCTCTAAGCAAAGATCTTCCTTGGAAATTTAACAACTGTGGTGGAAAATTATATTTCTGTAAATATCATGAAAAGTATTCTCATATCATGTTTAAACATGGCCAACAACCATATAACTCAAAAGTGAGTGGTTACTTCACAATGGCACCATTCTTTGCAGCTATTTTACTTCCTTAAAATTTACTTCCTGTTGTTGGCGGGGCCTCATAATGACGCAAGGAGGTTTCCTGTCCAGGTGTTTTAGTACTATGAATGATGACAGTACAAAGAGTGATCCTGGCAGTCACAGCAGTAATGGAGTCAATCCAGCAGCGAAAGCAGTTCAGAAACCTTGAGTTGGAGCATAAATCACCTTTTTTTTAATCTGGAAGAACTTCTTGGTCTAAAAGTGGGGGACTTAGCCCATCTTTCTATAAAAGTGAAAGGCTTGGTGTCACTTTTTGTATTTGTAAAGCATAATAATTTATGCACTGATTTCATACAATTGACTTATTCTCATGCATTGTGTAATGCTTATTTAGACTATATTACTTGACCATCATCGAGATATTTTTTTGTTGTATCTTGTCTTTTGAATGAGTGCATGAAAATGAACTGTTGTGTTGAAAGAATAGCCTAATGCTATATCACCAGCTTATAATAGTTCACAATTACTTCAGTACGCTAATGCATACTTTTAAATTCAAAAAACTCCGAAGATCGTTGGCATAAATTTTTAATAGTTCGTGAGCTAGAGTAGACAAGCTTACGTAGGATTGTGACTGGCTGTTACTGTATGCAATTTAAAAAAGAAGAATTGTGCCATGTTTAATTTATTATGGCTTCTGGAATTAACTGCTGGTTTAGTTGGCACATTAATATACTCAAGACTCCTCACAGACAGCTTTAAGCACATCACGCACAGCTTCAACTTCTCACAAACATTGCTCAAGTAAGTTCTTTACCATCAGTTCAAGCAAGTTAGTCAAAGTAAACAGTTATCAAGCTGAACGTCATTGCAGGCATCCAGTAGTTCAGGATTAAATTAATCTTCAGATGGTGGGAATATTTTACTGATTCCATTCTAATTGAAGTGAGTAATACGGCAGGATTACGAAAAGTTATTTGTCAATATGTAATAGTTTACGCCAGGAAGTTGATTGTATAGTGATTTAAACTCAGTTGATGTAGATTAATTATAACTCAGCTCTGTTAATTTTGGTAACAAAAATTTTATTTTATAATCAAATTATGATAATAATAAATGTACACAAACATTAATTAATATGAAAATATTTTAAAGCCTGTTAGCACTCAGTCTAGCGAACAGTTTGATTCAGTGACGTCTTCATTGCATGTACGTTATTATTATAAAATTAAAAAAACTTAGATTAATTAAATCAGTATACAGCTCTTCTTCAATTTTATTTTTTTGGGTTGCATCTAGATGTAGTCAAAAGAAAGTATCTATCTGGAATATTCTGAGTTGCAATACAGCTTGGCTGACATTGTTCATATTCATTATCGCTTGAAGTGTGGGTGTGGCTGATATCGAAGTTAATAGGAAAATAATAGGTAATTACAAAAACAAATACTAGCCAAATCTATGGCGAGTAGAGACGGGGATGGAGATGTAATTACAAACACTACTCTAAAAGCTAGAGGCTATTGAGGAAAATTTTGTCAGTTTTATTAATAAAAATTGAAAGTCCAATATTATTATGAACATCATAAATTTCAATCCTATTATAAGTCCATAGAAGCAAAGATGCCAGAAGTCCATGACCTTAACATTACTGTACACAGACCACACTCATAAGTTTAAGTAGCTAATAACTCATGTTAAAAGATTGCATTATAAGAATGGCTACTCCATGAATTTTACAAGGGTTGCAAACTATTCATTCACAGCCTTAATCAGCCACAAAACCACAGCTTTCTTCATGCCAGGTTTAGCAAACTGTAACTAAGCGAATTGAAGACACTGTAAACAAGGGGAGTGGATTAATATATCTATAATTAGAACTTTATTCCTATTTATTGATTACTTAAGCAAACTTGTAATGCAATAACTTCTATCAATAAATTGAAGCTACTGGATGATTAGTGTAACCCATTTGGTTCTCCTTAATGCTTTTCTGTGAGATTTCTATGTTTCTTCTAACATATTTCTATCTGTTGCACTTTCTTGTCAGCAGAAATACAGGATTCATTTCTGTACAGAAAATTGTCGTACTAAAGAAAATAATTATAAGTGGATGTGGCATTACTGGCTGCATTATTTCAAATTTACTTCCTATATTATGGCCCTGCCTATTAAAACTGAATTGTCATAATCCTCTTGCTATATCTCTGTTTCTTGAGCTTTATATATACTTGTATCTATTGAGCTCAAAACACAACCTGTAGTTTGACATATAGTGAGCTCTGATAGTCACTAGACATTCTGCTTCAAGTAGGTAGAGCATTATTTAGGGCTGTTGACTCGTACTGTCATCATTACCTTTACCCTCTCACTGATTTCAATATCTCTTTCCAAAAAGACAGTTTTCAACTATGTCCATGTTGAACTGAGAAGCAAAAACCACCAACTAAATTTTCTAATTGTTTAGCATCACTGTTTTTAACCTTGCTAGCAAGTGCTCAGTCAAAATGGCTAACCTCATATCACATAAAATGATATGACAAGTAAACTAAGCACACACATATGTAGCAGCCTTGAATACATTGTAGAGTACAGAGTACTACAATAGCGTTTTCTACTTATAGTGCATTATTAGAGTACTACAATAATTTTTCCATTTATGTTGCCATAGTGATGACCACACAATTATGAACAGAATTATAAGTAAAATGTATAATAATAAACTTCACTAAATGTAATCAACCTACTACTTTATTATTGGCATATAGAACAATTAACTATGAATATCATTGAACAGTGACCACATAAATCAATACTATTACTGTTGTGCTAGCACTCTTACTGTGACATTTCTATGACAATCACCTCTAGTGTTGAAATCTGATACTTCTGCATTAATGAAATAAACCTAAATGAACTGCCATTAAAAGGTAACCTTGGTCGAATTTTTTTTTTTTTTGCAAATATCCTGAAAAGTACTCTCATATCATGTGTAAACATGGCCAAAAACCATAACTCAAAAGTGAGTGGTTGCTTCACAATGGCAACATACTTAGCAGCTGTTTTACTTCATTAAAAATTACTTCTGGGAGGGACCCCATAATGACGCGTAAGGAGGTGTCCTGTCCAGACTTTTTAGGCTTGAACTATGAATTATGACAGTACAAAGTGTGACCCTGGCAGCCACAGCAGTACTGGAGTAATTCCAGCAGCCATAACTGTTCAGAAACCTTGAGTTGGAGCATATATTTTTTTTAAATTTGGAAGAAATTGTTGGTCTAAAAGTGGGGGACTTATCCTATCTTTCTATAATAATGAAAGGCTTGATCTCACCTTTTGTATGTATTGCTAAGCAATATAATTTATGCACTGATTTCATACAATTCACTTATCCTCATGCATTGTGTAATGATTATTTAGACTATCTTACTTGACCATCATCAAGATATTTTTGTTGTACCTTGTGTTTTGAATGAATGAATGAAAATGAACTGTTGTGTGGAAAGAATTGCCTTCTTCGGATAGCTAGCTAACTAGGAAGTCAGAAAAATTCTATATAAGTTTTCACCCATCAGTCCACTACAGTACCCATTGATTAATGGTCAAAGCTGTCTACCTCTTTGCCGATAATGATCTTAAAACTTAATTCTTAGCAACAGTTACCTCAACACTGTGCTCATTGCTTCGGCTACCTATTTTGCTCAAATTTCTGTCGGTAAATTCCGAAAGGCGATAGCTATAGCAAAGGTGTAACTTTGTACGAACTTCACCTCAGTAAGAATTGGCAAGGCGTGACTGGTAACGGTACATGGCGGATTAGGCTAGCAAATTAATGCTCATAGTAGCTATTGCGGTGTTTCAAAGTAAGGACGACTAGAATCATGTGCTTCATGTTATTCAGTCCACTACAGTACCCATTGATTAATGTTCAAAGCTGTCTACTACTTTACCGATAATGATCTCTAAACCTAAATCTTAGCAACAGTTACCTCAACACTATGCTCATTGCTTTGGCTACCTATTTTGCAAAAAATTCTGCCGGTAAAATCCGTAAGGCGATAGCTATAGCCAAGGTCAAATATCAGAAGACCCGCACTTCACCTCAGTAAGAATAAGCACAGAGCGTGTCTAGTAACGATTCATGGCAGATTAGGTGAGCAAATTTATTAATGCTCGAAGTACATAGCTATTGAGGTGTTCGAACCAATGGACGACGAGCATCACGTGCTATGTGTTTATTTGGTCTTACCAAAAAGGGGTGGGGCTGGGGTTCGCTGCATTTTCTTTCCTCGAGTTTTGGTTTTCTTCCCGAATTGTCGGACTCTATCTCAGGTGAGTTTGTGAGTCAACTGAATGAGGTTATGGTACTAATTTTAAAGGATTTTACTTGAAGCAACTATTGCATAATAGTTTAAACTTTCAAATCCGGAAGATAGTTGGCCCAATTGTATTTATTTTATCGCTCTGGAGCTAAAGAAGACCAGCTTGAATAGGATCACCACTGGCTAGTTGTTGTATGCAAATTTAGTAAAGGAGTCATGTGCCATTGTTTAATTTTCATGATTTCTGATATGAACTGGTGGTATTGTTGGCACATTAATGGTAGCCTCGAGAGCCATAGAACCTTGATAGCCTGGGCATAATCTGGGGAGTTCTGTATAGGAAAAACAAAACAAGTCTGTAATCAGGAGATTATTAGTGGCTTAGCAAGTACAAGTAGTTAAGAATTAGTTATATTCCAGTATTGTAGTTTTTGAATGGGGAAATTCAGAAGTTTTGTTTATGGAAGTGCTATAAAAATTATCAACAAGCCATATGCAATTGAGGGAAGATTTTACACACATGAGATAAGTAGATAACGAATACAATTCCCTTAAATGTAGGTATATTGCTCTTCAGCTTGCTCAGGAATAGTGAATATTACATCTATCATTCCAGAAATACAATTTTTGGCCAGGTAGGGATATTTTATAACGAAGGTGATAATATTGTAGTTAACCTTGCAGTAGCTGGTGCAGTGAAGTAACAGTTTCCAATTAGCTAGTCAAGTTATATTGTTGTTTCCTTTTTCATTACTGTGCTTTTCTGGTTCTTAAAATAGTAGTAAAATATCTAGACCATACACAAAACAAGTACTCACATATACACATAAGGCATGACCAATCAAAATTGTGTCTTTGATAAAACTAACAGCAAGTGTACCTATCAAGAAATATTCTGTGTTGTAATAGTTTGGCTGACATTGTTCATTGCATTATTACTTCAAGTGTGTGTGGCTCATATTGGAATAAACCAGTAATTACAACATAAAATATATTAGTCTAATCTCGCCAGTTGAGAAGGAGGAATAACAAAGTGAAGGGATAGGATCAGCATGTGTTTTAAGAATTGTTCAAATGGCAATGTTTTTCTAGTCTCAGACATGCTGACTGAATATCATTATATTATACATAATTATTTCTTTATTTTTAAATATTATTGAAGAAATAGTCGCTACAACTAAAACCTTTATGCAAATGAAATAGTTGGTCGATTTCTTGGAAGATATTGAACATTATAATTTTAATGGTGTAGGGAAATCATCTTCAGGGTGGTGGGAGGATAAGGTGGGTGAGTGGGAGGAGGCAAAAGAGGCCTACTGATCGGTCTAAAACATCCCATTATAATATTACGAAAGTATTGGAGTAATGCTAATAGTACATACTCTTAGGAGTAGCTGCAGCCAGCTCGACCATTATCTGGCCTTTATTTGAGACCATACTCACAATTTTATGTGAATTGTAGCACATTTTCAAAACAATTCATTGTAAAGGTGGCTACTTCGCGAATTTTACAAGAGTTAAAAGATATTCACAGCTCAAATTTCTCACAAAAAATTTTAAGTAAGCTCTCCTAATCGATTTAAACAAGTAAGTCAAAGTAAATTGACATTCTAGCAAAAGCAAACGGAAAATCCCTGCAGACTTACAGTAGTTCAGGATTAAATACAATCATGGGTCATGGAACATTCTATTGATTTCATGGCAATAGGTTTGGGAAATACAGAGGGTGTTGCCTGACCATTTTCAGACCGAGATAACTATGATAATTCACAAGCTAGTAATGGTTTTCTCCAGAAAGTTTGTTGGATGGTGATATGGGATCAGTAAAGTAGATTGATTATAAATACTTAATACTTTTAATCTAGTCAAATTTATTAGTAATGCACTTCTAGTATTAAATAATCAGAAAATTTTTGAAGGCTTGTGAGCATGAAGTTTAGTTTAGAGTAAGATCCAGTTACTTTATCATTCCGTGCCATGATCAAATAATAAAAATGCTATAAGTATTTATGCAAACAACTAACTCATAGCAGCTATAATTAAATTTTATTCATTATTGTGGTGTGTAGAAAAATCCAACAGCAAGTGTACCTATCAAGAAATATTCTGAGTTTTAATACAGGTTGGCGGGAATTATTCATTATCACTTCAAGCGTGGGTGTATCTCATATTGGAATCAACTGGTAATTACAATACTTAATATACTTGCTTACTCTCTATCTAGTTAAGGATGGTGTGTAACGAAGTGATGGCGATAACATAGTGTTCAACTGATCAGAAGTTTCTTATATTTATATATATTATGTATAATTCAGAAAACTATAAGCATGCACAACTATGAAGCATAGATGCCAGTGTTACATGAAATTTGGTCCGTGTTGTTTTCGGTCCGATCAGACCAAATCCGATGGTGGTAAAAGTCCGGGAGACTAATATGCTAGCAAATTTGGCCCCCCAAGGCCAAAAGCGCTAGCAAATTTGGTGCACCAAATGTGGACTTAGTCTGCCCTAGTGTTTAGTGTTATTTTTAAGAATTGTGTGGTGTGACACCACCCCATTAACTAATTTACCTATTGTTGTATACAAAATTAACTTATTCACATTACATCTTTTCAAGCTGCTATGTATAGACTAAATACACACCACTCACCATTCACCTATACATATATCATTCATTCACTTCCTTTTTTCCCTTAGTTCTCAGTTTTAGCATAACTTGAAAGATCTCCTTAAAACTCTGACTACATCGAGAAATTGGGTTTAGGACCTTGCTAGCTAAACCCTGGGTTGGAGAATTCAAGAGCCTAGCTTTGCTGTCTGACTTAGCTTGCTGGGTGCTAGCCTGAAACACTGGTGGCAGCGCAACTGCGTCTCTTAGGCTAACAGTGACTTGATCCCACCACAAAGTGTATAGGTCAGATATTATTGTCACTCTGTCTATTCTCAGCCAAAAGGAATTTTCTAGCTTCTTGAGGAATGCAACGTAAGTCAACTGTAATAGTTAGAAGACTATCTTAATTAATGGTAGCTCTTGGCAACAAGCACGCAAAGCTACTATGTAAATGGCTGAGTTTTTTAAAATTATGTCTGGTATAGGGTCTCAGTTCCAAAGAAACCTTTTGCTGCAACTTTTTAAGACTTCAAAAAAAAGTTCTGAAGAATTACTGTACATGTTTGAGTCCAACAGTAAGGTTTACCTAGAAGTGTTTTGTGGCATTTAGATAGAACCTAATACAAGGGGGCAACAATTACATTTTCTTGAATGATACAGGATTGCTAAACTGAAAGATTCTGTTTAGTGGAGAAGTGGGAAGGGTTAGACCATGAAGCAAACACAATAATGCAAGAGTCAAAGTAAAAATTGACATACATACGTCCACACATATGTATATAAGCGAGTGGTGCGCTTGAGCACAAATAATATCAAAGGAGCCTGCCAAAGTTAGGTAACACAAGCTAGAGTTATGGTACTATATTTTAGTTTAGTTCATAGATAACACTATAGTAGCATATGATCATTAATTTGAGGAAACAAATACAAAATTACTCTCTTACCTGAGTTATGGTAGCTTCTGTAGTATCAAACTTAAGCTATTCTGAATATCTCAATTACTAGTAACTCTTGAACAAACTCTCAGCTACAGAATAAAATCGGCCAGAGTGTTATTTTTCTAATATTAGCTGACAAATATGGAAATACTAGCTACTTGCCACAGTTTTCTTAGTATTGGTAACTTCTGTAGATATGAATTTAACCTATTCACTGGCACAAGCACCTATAGGAGCTCAAGGATGGCGTAATGCGGGGAAAATATTTCCCCCCTAAACAATAAGCACTAAAGCTTAGCTGCAGCATCCAGAGCATGGCTAATGTGTTGTTCTATTACATGTATATTATTAAGAATAGAAATAGCTACTATGTAACTAAGGTAGTCAGGCTAAAAATATACTAGACGTTAGTTCGAAAAATGGCAAGACATATTTCTGCAACTGAGCCAGTGGATTTCGTCTGCGATGACATTTTGGAGGATGAAAGTGAGAGAGAAGGTGTACGGGAGTTATATAGCTACTGTGAGGTACTGTCAAGGATAGAGAGTTGGACTTGTTCGCCTAAGCTGTCATTTAATGGCTGGTTGAGAATACTACTAGTTTTTCAACGTGAGAACTACTAGAGCACTGTAGGTAGCGAATATACCAGCAGATGTTGAAGCAGAAATGTAAGCTTATATTCTAGGTAAGACAAACAGCTGAATAAAAAGCTAATGGACATTTGTCCCACCTCATCGGTAATTTTTATTCTGGGACCATTCCACCGGTGATATGGTGTGACAATAAGGGGGCGCTACTGCCACTAGATCACAAAAAATTACTAAAAAAAGAAGAAGTTGAAACAATAAATCTGGTCCCACCCAACCCAATCTTCAGAGGCCCCTATTCAAGAAATGACTGATTCGACTGATAAACTCTATACTGCTATTGCTAGTGGGTAAAGGGTTTATTTGAATTGCATCATGTGCTATAGTGGGGCTGAGTTACTGCTGAGCCACATCGGACGGTCCTCCGATTCCATTCTCTCTAGAGTTTCTTCGCGTGTTGTCTGACTCCAGCTCAATTGAGTTTGTCCAGTTGGGTATAGTTTGGTTAGAACTTGCATTAGAAGCGGTGTATGCATAGTTTTAAACTTTCATATTGGTAAGATATTGTAAGTCCAATTTTTTATAGCTTGTGAGGTCAAGTAGTGACACACTTGATTAGGGGCATGACGGTTGTTTAGATGCAAAGAAAAGACATGTGTGCAGTCTTTTAATATGTAATCTTGTGAACCATACCTTTAGTTTAATCATATATTATTATCATACTGCTTAGGCCACAGCAGGAAAATTTCCTGTTTCTCATCATCCACCTCCCTCATACAATTTCACCCCAACATCAACCCAAAAACACAATACAAATTATATGGCATTTTTCGCATTGATTTGTTATTTTTTGACTTAGAAAAACACAAAACCTCACTGATATAGACAAGAAAAGTGTGAATAATAATGTTCATGAAATGGTATTTGTAGTATTGGTTTAGACAATAGTTACAGGTTAAATGCTTCTGTAGCAGTTCGCTTCTTCCCACCAAAACGAGGGCCTCTGGTTCGTTCCTTAATGCCAGTCTCATAACATTCACTGCATACTGGGTGAATGGTTTGATAGTTCTTCTTCATAGCATCCGAAATACTTCGTAAATCACCATATGAACCACAGTGATAGCAGCAAGGAGTATTCTTCAATCTGGAAGCATAGTGTAGTGAGGACTAATGTTGTCATTACAGCCATCAAGTATCTCATGGGCACAGAGTAAATTGATGTCTTCATCTTCTTCTGGAAAAATTGAGCCACCACAGCAATACAAAAAATTTTCCTTGTAAATTGCCAGCTTGTTAAATTCATCCTTGGTTAGTTTCCTTTTAGAATAAACACACCTAGGCTTCAGAAATTCTCCACACACAAGCACATCACAGACAGACAGTTTCTGCTGTCATACGAAAAGACTTGGATACTTTGGCTGTTGATTTTGTTGGTGTTGATTTCCGTGAAGCAAGTGATGGCCTATCCTTTTCACTGGTAGACTTTCCCCAAGAACTTTCAAATTCATTGTATGAGTTGCTTGCTGGTTTCCTTTCTGGATCAGGAAAGAAATTCAATTTGTCAAACACATCACAGGGAAGTCTTGGGGGCTTACACATCTTGCATCCTGTGACACCACACTTCTTTATGCAAAAAAAGTAGTGGCGCTGTACACAGCAGTGATAAAAATGCTTGTAGCTGTGTATGTGCTTTCAAATGCTCCTTTCTGGTATCAGTAGCCAATACAGTGGAGTCCACTTCATGAATACACTGCCACAGATCATCAATTTCCTGTGAAGTACAAGGAGACTGGGTCTGAACTAGCTCATCTAGGTTCCTTGGCTGAGGTCATAAAGATTGTGAATGCATTCCGCTGGGTTGATGTATTGCATCCTTTCTCTACTTTTTCTACAAAGTACCTAATAAACTGTCCATTCAGAGAACAGCACTCTACCACATTAAGCTCCAGTTCTATTAGCACACTCTGGGCACAATCAATAGATTTAGATAAGGTGCACCTTGTTATTTTTGTACCTTCATCGATTTCAGGTAAATTCTTCCTGATGTCTTCAAAAATAGACACAAATGTCTGTTCTTCTGAGCATAGAAACATTTTCCAAGGATAAATCCTATTGTTTCCTTGTAGGACTGACACAGTGACATACATGAAGACTAGCGAGAGCCAGTAGGATTACAACAAAATGTACTTACCTGAGCGTTGAATGAGAAGTCTACCGTGTGAAGTTCAGACTTAAGTTTATACAGCTGTGTTTTGTAATTTTAGCGCCCGCCCGCATAATATTTTTATTACTTCCTGGATGAGAAACAGGAAATTTCCCTGCTGTGGCCTTACCTGAAAATGGTCTGGGGACAGCCATAAAGTTTTCAGGTGTGCTACAGGAATGTCTGTAGGTTGTACCAGTCACATGACTAACCTCAAACTGACTATATAAAATGATTGAGCATTAAAACTTCACTGCACTGGAAGTGGTGGTGACTCAAATCTGAAATAAGCCCTAAAAACTGTATCACATGGAGTATAAAAATGCACATAAAACATGAAAGAGCAGCAGAAGGCTGCTATCCTATAATTTTCTTTGCATTCTCAGAATTCACAAGCAGGGAACTCACATGCTCCTCTCAGAAGAAAGCTTTAAGTTCTCCACTCACAGCTGAAAGTCCCTTGATAACAGTGTACAAACAAGCTCTCACAATAGTTTTAAGCAAATTTCCCTAAGCGAAGACCTTCCTAGCTGACAGCTCATGTAGACTTCCATTAGTTCGTGATTAAAATACACTACTGGTCCATGCTTCACTAGTTGCATTCCAATGAAACAGGGAAGTACTGTAGGTGTCCCCAGATCCTCTTTCTTGGTGAAAGGAAGATGGAGAAATATCTGGTCCGCAAGACTAAAGTTATAATAATACGAAATTTTTCTCTTTTTAAAGGTCAATATTTTAATTATGACTTAACACGACGTTTTGGCTTCTTGCTGAAGTCCTCTTCAGAGGTCAACTGAGGTCAAACTCTGCATGGTGGTAAAATAACAAAGTAAACAGCAATATTTCTGGAGGGCACACTGGAGGGTGATTTGCATGCAGCATGGACAGCCAGCATCCTGGAAGCTATATAATACCTAAACCTATGTCTCATGACATAGGTTTAGAGCTTCTGTTAAAAAGATAAAAAATTACTATTATTATGATTATTTCAGCCAAGAATGACTGAACCATTAAAAAACTAAGGTTAAATTCAAAGTTTGGGTGATAATACGCTAGCTAGACCATGAGCTTTTTCTCAGTATTAGTTTTCACTAGAAATTTTATAGAGAATTTAGTCAGTAAAGTTTAATAACTAGTGGTGCGCTCGAATAGCGCAAATGCATGGCGAGCGAGTAAATATATGAGTATAGGTAAAGATAATTTGTGAAGGAAATCGCTAAATAATAGCAATGATTAGGCATGAAGAGTTAACAATAACAGAATTACCTGAATAAACTTCGAACGCAGTGGCAAAGAAGCGCAGCTTGACAATTTGCCATTCAGTCTTTCGCCAAGAAGAGAGTAGCTATAAACTTTTTGGTTGAAACAAAGTTGATTCTCCGTGCTCGTTAATTGAAAAATACCGGAACTGTAAACGCTTTACCTAACTTACGTAATTAGAAGCGCGGGCGAAATTTTTTGACGTACGCATACATACCTACATATATATATATATATATCTGAAATCTCAATTGAACACGACTGATAGTCAGCTTCGCTCGCTCGCTGAACTATTTTTATATGAATGATTTTGACTTCGAACACTGAAGCTACTGAAAATAAGGTCCAGTTTTTAAATTTCGCATACTTGGTAAAGGAATTTCAGTGCCATAGTGACAACTCTGCAACTGCTTGGATTGAAGGAAAAAAACAACAACAAAACAATACACGTTATTTAAAAGTTTTCTTTGTGATATTCTTTAGCTAAGTAGTGGTTGTAACACACAATGCTTTGACACAACTGGACATGCACTTACACAGACTTACCTTCGCAGTAGTCTAGTGGACAATGTATTTTCAAGTAAATACTGTTGCGCACGGCTTATAACCATGACAAAGAGCGCATTGACTTTCCACCGCCACTAAGGAATCTCAGAGCTCGTTAATTGAAAAATACTGGAACTGTGAACGCTTTACCTAACTTACGTAATTAGAAGCGCGGGCGAAAACAGAGGTCTCACGTACCCCATAAACAGATAAATAAATAAATATAGCGAAATCTCGATTGTGTTACCCCTGAGAGTGTCTCGCTCGCTTCGCTCGCTCGCCAATTACATACTTGCCAACTCTCAAGAAACCTCCTGGACTATCCTACATTTATCACTTAGTCACGGTCCACAACGGAATTGTACTTCTTTTATCATTTGTCTTGGAAATTGAACATCGTATATATCTGCTGACTTTGCATGATCTGCAAAGACGTTACTTAGCTAATCCACCAATAGTTGTTGATTGCATTAAGCTCACGAATGCTTCCACTTTTCTAAAAACTTGGTTCAAAATACAGTGTTCGTTTCTCTCGAAAAATTGTCATGAAATATATATAAATTCAATATGAAGTAAAGTTGCCTCACAATTTATAATCAGCCATCACCAACCAATGGCTATTGTTGCTGGTTCATTACATTAAATTATTATTATTATTTTTTCACTAATACAGGGTTGTGAAGTTCAGTCTAGAATTAACATTGAATAAATAAAAGGAATAGTAAATGTTTGAACTGATTTGTTTAGTATAGTTAAAATACACTTCAATATTTTATACATGTTGATTAAGATAAATCATTTACAAATAAGACATTTACGGAATTACACCTATATGTTAAAATAGATAGTGGTCTGATATAAACAACACAAATTGTTTTCCTAACATGATAGGATGTAGTTATAATTTCTTATAGTATAAATATGTTATCAAATCTACAGATATAGCATGGGTCGCCATCGTTATCCAGCTCCACACTGGGAAAGTAGCAACAGAAGACTATACAGGTCAACGCTCTGGGAGACTCGTTGTTCATATATCAATCAACCTCAATGTTTCTCTAACACTCAATATCTGTTAATAGCCATCACAATGATCTGGATTTTCAGAAGGAGAACTAAAACTCAATATTTCAAACTCTGTACTGTAATAAAGCCACGAAAGACAAATAATAAAGTAGAATTGATATCTCTACCATTGATCTGGTCCATTTGGAATAGTTCAATAAATGTCTCAAAAGAAATTCATTCCAGAACTACTTCACTCAAACAGAAATTACTATTACTATGTGGAGATGTAGAAGCCAATCCTGGCCCCTATAATAAAGGTAAATTAACCTGTATCCAGTGTGATGTTAAAATGTAGTCAACCATAACTACAGCCACTTGTAAGGAAATCAATGTATTAGGTGAAGATAAATTTCTGTTTTTCTTTATTATATTTCAATTGAAATATAATTAAAAAAATTGTAGTATTCTCTCACTTTTACAGGGTTTTTAAACAATATAGAATTTAAAATATTTGGTCGCCACCGGGAATCGAACCCATTATTGCTTGTTTGACACAAGTGCTCCGCCATTGGGCTATGACAACCAGCCAGCAAACAAACACTCTAATTC
>WLWD01003567.1_pt1 | contig 17158 bp, 8 predicted proteins | sample 6712731 | NCBI WGS metagenome assembly WLWD01 (sample SAMN12718690, study PRJNA576275) | sponge metagenome | isolation source: marine sponge | host: Mycale hentscheli | place: New Zealand: South Island, Marlborough, Capsize Point | collected 2014-11-01
TACAATATGGGAATGATATTTTACTCTCACGCCACATTTTCACTCGCCTTTGGCTCGTGAAAATATTTTGCGTGCTCGTAAAATATTTTCCCATATTGTACTCTGACTCGTGCTATAAGTATTATATATGTTGGAAGACTGCACTCAACATAGTTACTGAAAAGCATTTGCACTCAGCATAGTTGCTAACAAGCATTTTGAACTTGTTGACTCTTGTTTTCTTAATGTATATAATTGTTCACTTGTTTCTATATTAGTATTTTTATAAATAACTCACATTGCCTATTTAAACTTGGTTCGTTCATTTTACATTTTTGTCATTATTATTCTGCAAACTGAATTCTGCTAAAGAAAATTTTCAACATTATTATACATATGTATATTGATCAGCATCCTTCTTTAGGTATCTATAACTTAAGAAAGAAGTTAAAGTCGATCTTTTTGTTGTGTCTGTAGACTGCTACAACTGGAATGGAGGATGTACGCGATCAAAGTCAAGGGAATATACTTACAAAAGGTATGTTCACTCTAATACTCGCTATTACTATTACAAAACATTAGGCTACAAATTTTCTAACTTTAAATTATATTCCTGGATTTCTCGTTTATCATTTTTTATTCAATAGTTATGTGAATACAGTATAATAAACTTATTTAATTCTCTCTTCTCTTGCAATATTGTGTAATGTATTATCATATAAAAAAATCTTAATTCCTTCATTTCACTTTTGCATTATCTTTCAGAATGCATGTTCATTCACCTACTGGATATAAAATGTGTTGTTTACATCTGTTCACTGATAGAATTGTGGCTGTATATGCATTCCTGCCACTTTTTTCCTACTTGTATGAATAGTTATAGATGTGAAGGTTTTAGTCCAATCCTTCTTTAAAAGTAAATCCTGTAATACTTAATTAATTGTCTCTAATTCTTCAACAGATAGATTAATTAAATATCAATAAGAATAATACATTAAATAACATCAAGATAACATAGAACCGCAAATGATATAATAACTAACCGCAAAGTTATTAAGTTTACACAAAATAGTTGCTAAGGTATATCTAAAGAATCTCTAAGGCAGCTGCTATTTACTGCCACGAGCAATTTCCAAATGACCAATAGGAATGTTCCACAACTGCCAGCTAGTAGCACAGTGCAAATTAAGAATAAGTTTCTCATGGATTAAACATAGTTTTATGTGTGGGACTGATCCCCACTATAGACCATGGGCTTGAAGAATTATCTATATAAAAATAACACTTGTGTAACAGTAATGACATTGACCTATGACGGCGGTGTGTATTAATGAATAAATTATGAACTGAAAAGAGTTGATAAAGCTTCACCTACCTAAATGAAGTTCTATACGCTTCATACATAGTTGAAAGAAGAAAAGGACTAGAAAAAACTATTCCAAATCAGATTAGAACCCATGACCCTCAACTTAGCACTCACGCACACATACCGTTATACTGTCTGAAACTAACAGCTTAATGATTCTTGGAGTATCCTACTAACCAATTGTATCCTCTTCTCTCCTTTTTTTTTGTCTTGCCCTCTCCATCTCCTACTCTATAAAAATTGGGTTTCTGTATTCATGAATAATTCCTTTGCAGAACTGTGTTATGAAAGAATGTTCACATACAGTAGCTAACCATAATCCACCACAAAGCATGTGTAGAAGAAAAGCAGAGAAGTAGTAAAACACAAGGGTCAAGAAAAATAGAAGCAGGTGAGAAAATGCTGACGGATCTAACTACGTCAATGAAGAAGTGACATAGAAAGAACAGTTATACTGAGCAGCAAGAGAAAGGATGAGAAGGAAATGAATGAGTTGAAGAAAAGAATTAATAGCAACTGAGAGCGTTCAGGAAGAATTTGAGCAGGAGTAAAAAATCTTGGATCAAAATGCCTTATGCTATACTGCATTCCTAAGTTGCACAATTAGTACATCAAGTGCCACTGTGTAGCTGGGTGCTTGCTAGTCTAAAAATAATTCTAAGAGTTGCCGAGGTTTGACTTATTTGTTCCATAGTTACTGGGGATTCATACAAGATCTTTTGCTGTGGAGTGAGGGAATTATTTAGGGTCACATGAAAATGGTGAAGTTATAACTTGTATTACACAGATGGACAGATGAAAATTTGACAGATTATTACCAATTCCTATCAATAGACTAGACCTAAATAATGAATGTCATCAAAATATGTGAATTCATACGTCAGTATTGTTTTATAGTAGTAACAATATATCCTGCTCACCTAGTAGTGAAATACAGTAACAAATAACTGACATGATACAAGTTGTTTGCATGGCAACACTTTACCAGTTTCATTCATACCACCTGACAATAGTTTTTTTCTTTCAAGTTGAGTAATATTGTCCCCACAAATGACAGTAGCCATATCAATCAATGCTCACACTAGCACTTCCATAAAGTTTCTGTTACCTATTGCTGTGATGGAGATAACTGGTTAGTTAACCGTTAAATAAAGCACTAAAGGTGCGAACCCTCAGCGCTACTATACACTAGATAGCTATTACGAAAGCAACTTCAGACCAAAAGAATAATTTATTGGCTATTCTAATCAGTTATTCATATAGCTCGAGCAATGAAAATAGTACATATATAAAATGTTGTCTTCATTGACGAGCGAGCGTAGCGAGCGAGACACTTACAGGGTAACACAATTGAAAATCGGGGATGTTTGTTTATCAGTATGTATGGATGTACGTATGTCATTTTGTACTTAGACCCTCCTTATTTTTGTGTTCGCTCTGCGTTCGCCCCCGTCCCAAACTTCACTAAACAGAATCCTCTGGTTTAGCGACCATTACCCGTATCACCTTAGAAATTGAATTATGTACGGCTTTGAATTCTTTTGCATGTGCAGTTAAAACTCTAAAACTTATGGGAGTTCCATTTCTATTCAAGTTAGTCGCTATTTGTCACTGTTATAAGCCCTACTCAACAGCATTTACTGGAAAATTCATTGCACTAGACGAACCACGAATGTAAGTAAGTCTTACGTAGGTATGTTCAGTTGTGTGAAAGTATTGTGCGTTACAACTACTATTAAGAATATCACAAAGAAATTTTTAAATAACGTAACTTGATTTTGTTGCTTCTTTTTCAATTCAAACAGTTGAGGGGAGTGGTTGCTATGGCATTGAATCCCCTTTACCGTATATGAGTAATTTAACAACTCGATTTTATTTTAGTAGTTTGAATAACAATAGTGTAGTTTAAGGGTCGCTCGCCATTTGTGGTCAAGCACACCACTAGTAATCGAAGAAGTTAAACATGCCAGAGACACTCACCAGATTATATTTCCAACACAAAACTTCACTTCCAGTACATGGTTAACTACACAACATAAAACAAAACTACATATAGGGGGCATTAGCCCGTAGTTAGAAGTAGCACAATGAAAATCTTAAATCATCATTCTGAGTAAGTTCACACCTAAATATACGGTTAGTTCTCAGTAATCTTCAATATCAGAGCATGACATACAAGCAAACAGACAGACGGACAGAATTCTACAATAACCCTCTTTTGCATGCATGCTAAGGGTTAATAATCGGCAATGAAATTGTACTCTAATTTGCATAAATTAGTTGTGACACTTATCAAACCTACCTTGCAGTATTTTTTCGAGTGTAATTAAGAGATTTCAGTGTTGTGTTGGTTTAACACATTACTGCTCTTATCAGAGCCTGAAACATCAGCTCTTGTGTTTGCCAAGTAATATGAGTCATGAGTTGTTAGTGTAGTTTTCATAAGAGACACATATTCCACAACCAAACAATTAGCATCTGCAGGTTTACTCGAAATGAATTAGTAATAATTGGTAAGTGATATTAAATGTTGCTATGTTCCCTGAGTTAATTGTTACTCTCCTAGCAAATTTATTTCTTATGGTTTCAATTATAGTATTACTTTAAAGGTTATAAACACAATTATGTGTGTATGCACTTATTACATGACGTAATGCACTATTTGTACCATGATATGCTCAAACCACCCAATCATTATTCAATTCGAGGTTAATATAATTATTATGTACCCAGCTCCTAAAAGGTGAAAAATGAACCGTCCAATCAAAAATAGTATTCATGCATTTTGTTGAAGAATCTACAGTAATTGAACAGTTTATCATTCCATGCACTATGCACTTAACTAATTGATATACTGATTGAACACTTAAACATTAATTGTACTTGTCACCATTAATTGACCATACCATTCTAAGAGCACTTCATTTTATGAAGTAAATTACAACACATTTCCTATAGCCTAGTACCAAGGTACAAGTCGGTTGCATTCTTCCATTCAGTCAGTACAGTTATTATACTACCCTCAGGACTTCTGCCCTTGGTTGTGTAAATCCCGTACTAACCTCCATTTCATGGTGTTACCTGTACTTATGTCTTTCATGATATGATTTCTACCAAAGACTCTCAGGAAGCACCACGTAATCTCTACAAAAGATCAAAGCATCAATCACTTTACAGAAAAGCAATATACCCCACTTTCCTGATCCTGATGACTATCAGTCGGTACAATATAAATACTATCCTTGGATTTCAGCCCTTGGTTGTGTAAATACCGTACTAAACTCCATGTTATTATGTTACTTATATTTTTGTCTTTCATGATTTGATTTCTACCAAAGATTCTCAGGATAGCTATCAAGTACCAAGTGTTCTCTACAAAAGATCTGAAGCATCAATAACTTCACAGGAAAACAATACACCAGACGTTCCAAACACAACTGATGTTCCAGAAATATTTCCTGGGCCAAGAATATATCGTACTATTACTGGTAAGTAAAAAGAATTGATCATACTACATTGATAAGTCCTGTGTTACCATGAAAATATTGTAAAAATTTAGCTTGCACAAATAATTCAAGTATTGATTGTGTATGCTTATTGTTACTAATGATCTTGAAGGTATGCATGTTAATGTTGTGATTATGTAACTATACTATGTACATTCCTTTGGCTGCATTTTGTTATTGATTTCCCTTTAAAATATAAACCTGACTCTACTTAACTCAGTCATGGTCACTCACTACTTCACATTATTTTTAAATGCTCCAAAACTTTCTTCAGCCCATACAAATCCATCTTATCAGCGAACTTCTTTCATTCTTCTAAATAGTTGTTATGTACTTATTGAATGCTTCCACATTTTCATCTGTCCTTCTTCCAACTTACGCATATCTTTCAATTCATGGCACATTCCAATATTTCCTCTGTTACTCCACTTAAATCAGCCAAACTCTTAGATCTTTCTCCAATAATCATATCATTCAACACATCTTCATTCTATCACAATCTTATATCCCTGTCATGTCCTAACCAACAGTGTTAACTCTGCAATCTTTGGCTTTGTGTTCTGGCTGAAGTTGTAAAGGGTGCCGTCACATAGCAACGCCTGCGTGCCTTAGTTGCGCACTCCAGCTGAATAGTCCACATTATTTACTACAGAGTCACACCCCACTTTGAAAAAAATAATGCCCGTGAAATGCAGCTGTGCCTCACTCACCATTATGCGCATACAGTTAGTGGGGGACAGAGTCAACTTACAAAAAGTAATGGATCCATAATTTACTCTCGTACTGCTCAGAAATGCACTAATCAAACTTTGTCAAGGCTTAGGGCCACAAAGGCTCAACTCTATTACGATGAGATATTTTTAATTATACAGAATTTTACAGAAATAATCAACAATAATTTTCATGGTAAGGTGAGTAAGTAGAGAACTAAAATAGATTTCAATGAAAACTCATTGTTATAGCATACAAGCAAGGATAAGAAAATAGTATACAAATAATCATCTTCTCAACTTCAGCGGTAGCCATGCCGTATTGCTGTGAAGTCCAAAATGGTGACGGGGCTATTTTTTGAGATGCATCAGGCTTCCAGTCTTTATTCTTATTAGGTGCTTTCTCCTAGTAGTACTTGCTGGCCTGCACAAATAAAATAACTCGGGGAATAGCATAAGTAAGTTTAACATGCCCTAGCAACCATGGCCTATTCCATGGGTCTGTCGCGCTCAAAAAGTGTGGTAGCACCCTTAAAAAAGGGTTGATGTCCAGTCTGATGAATGTCAGTAATTTTTTGCTTTATTCAATATTCTTTCTATAAGTGGTATCTTTAGTAACTCATAACTGCAACATCTACTTCACGTTGGAAATCACCCATGGGCAGCTTGACTTAGCTTTGCATTTTTATCTTAGTCATTTAAAACCTGTTATTGGGAGCATAATAAAAATCATATCTTCTGAAATTACCATTTTGCTGGCTCCACTCTCCAATGCGCACTATACTGGCTCTCTGTTCACATGTCCAGGTAAATTCCATACCTGGAATAGTCTGTCCATCTCCATTTCTTTTCAGTGGGCAACTAGTAGTCTCAGGTTTCATACATTTAGTCTATTATAGTGTCCCCTTACTTCACTGATATAGCACTTGCATCCTCCACCATTGCTGCCTCACTTTGATCTGCTAGATTGTGATTTCTACTCAACTACTGCTGTTACTGCTCCCTGATTCATTCTGTGGCTGATATATAGCTAGCCATGTATCCATGTCTTGGCTGCATTATTAATATTTTTTTCACTATCGCTTCATAAGCCTTTTTGTAATGTTTTTCAGATAGCTTCAACACATTGCCTCTTTTCTTGTTTGACTAGAGTTATTACCTTTGTCCATCAAAATTGATGACATTCAGTATGCACATCAGCAAGCTGTGAATCAACATACACAGTGGATTCATGGATTGCTTTCTGGGTACCTTGTGTCTATTTTCATCTTTATAACAGAGTACTGCTGTAGTTGATTATAAAATAAGGCCAACCTTGACATCAAGATTGTCTTAGCTTCAGGGAAGCTCTACTATTGTTGTGGAGCAAATGTATTGCTTTATTGTATATCCAACATCATCAACAGTTCTGAAAACTTAGTATCAACTTAGCTTCGGAAACTTCAGTATCTATTTTGTTCAAGCCCTGAAAGGTTTACAATCTGTTGTATAGAAGTTGATCTTGGCTATCCAGGCTGATAGATGATAGATTTTACTTCGAGTATTGAGTTTGAATGCCTCTTGTTGAGTTTCACTTATTTCGAAAATGTGTGCCTTCCTTAAGTCCTGTTCAGTCCCCCTTTGACTCTCCTTATTCTGAAAAACAAGAGTCATTTGGCATTCAAACTTCTTGGTAGTCATCTCATGTTTCGTTCATTCAACCTCCTCTCTCTTCAGATCCCACTTAGCATTATCTTTTTTTCTCCTTTATCTTGTCATCTCTGTTCTTGCATCATGCAGTGAAGTACCACACTCATGTCACTAAATTGCTTTGAACTTGCTATCCCAGATTGATTGTACTACTTGCCTCTGCCACTGCAGATGACTAATCTTCGTCACACACACTATGCTCACATTATCTAAGATTTCGCTTTTTCATATTTTGCAAAAAAAAAGCAACGTAAGAACAACTAACTCCGTCTACTCTACTGGGACATTATTAGTAGATTCAATTATAATCTTTTGCACTTTGACCATCCTTTCCATCTATCAGTTATAACTGGCCTCCCTGGATCATTCCAAGATTGCTTGTACTAATGTACTAGCACTCGCCTTCCAGCAACGAGGCTTTTCCTATGTTACTGGTGTAATTCAGGATTCTTTAACCTTTTTTTTTCTCCCATAGTACATGGCCATCAGTATTCTGCTCTTTAATATTTTAGTTCACAACAATCTATATATAATATTGATTTGTTCATTAAAATTTCTTTAGCTAGTACAAATCCTTTACTTTTTGTATTTATGTTTAGCAGATATGTGATACTATAGTACAATTATATGGATTAATTGTATTATATACACTTTTCTGACTGCTTCATAGAATTGTATATGGCAAAGTTAAAACATTGAGTTAAGAAGAAGATTGCATTCAGATCAGTTCTTCTCTGTTGGTTCATGAGCTCTATAGCAATATACCTGATATGTATTTAGGAACTAAAATAGTGCATAAGTATCTTAGTCACAAATTCATTAGCTAGAAGTTAATATGAAACCCATTCTGAATGAAGTGGCTTTGATTTGCAAGACAAAAGGAGCAGTTACTATGGTGGTTTCACTGTGAGACAATATAAACTAAGTTGTAGCAGCTTGTTTGGTTACATTTAAGAATTAATAATTTTTAGCCACTTCCACAAAAGAATTTAAAATGCTGCTGTCTTGGCAGTCACACTGAGTAAGCCAATATAATATTCTAGTTTTCTTGAAGCCAAAGTGTAATCCTTAGTTACAATCTAAGGTCCCATTTTAAATCACCTTTTAATTACAAAATGCAATAGTGTAAAATCTTTTAAAGGCACACTTAAGAATACTAGTGGACTAAATGTACGCTGCCATTGTCTTGACTTGCCATGTTGGCAAATAATCTTGGAGCCCATGCCATTGGTGGATTTAAGGAATCCATGTCATTTGCCCGTCGCATTTGCAGATCATGTATGGCAACTACTGAAATGATCCAGGAACATTTCCAAGAGAGTGAATTTGATTTGCGAACCCCTCAACTGCATCGAATTCAACTCGATGACATGGTGGGCTCTAATCAGGTAGCTAAGTCAACTGAATAGGGAATTAATAGGCGTTCAATTCTTGAAGATATACCCAATTTTTCAGTTGTACGTAACATACCACATGATATCATGCATGATTTGTTTGAAGGCGTTATTCCATACGAGATGAAATTGTTACTGCAACACCTAACAGAAAAAAAATTGTACTGTAGCTATTCTTAATTCTCGCATTAATTTATTTGATTTTAGTTATTCAGAAGTCTCTGATAAGCCATCATTGATAGATGAAAAGGTGTTAAAAAGCCCCGATCAGAAAATTCGACAGTCTGCTACCAAAATGTGGTCACTTGCAGTATACCTTCCTTTACTGATAGGTGACTTAGTCCCTAAAGGATGTGAAGAATGGGATCTTTTTATAATATTATTAAACATTTGTAGCATAGCAGCATCATGGCAAATTAAATCAAATACCACATCATATTTAGAAATTCTAATTGAAGAACATCATACCAAGTTCAGACAATTACATCCTAATAAATCAATTATACCCAAGATGCACTATATGGTGCACTATCCCAAGCAAATTGTGTTGTATGGCCCACTAGAGTACTCCTGGACAATGCGACACGAAGCAAAATTGAGCATTATAAAACGTTATCATCGTCTCATGGAAAGTTCAAACGAAGTTTGCATGCATTTGCTACCATATAAACTGCAAATGCTCTTTTTTAATGAAGCCTTGGGAAATCTCAAGCACAAATACTCAGGCTTGGGTAATGATGAGTCACAAGAGCGTGTGGGGGAACTGGGAAACAACCAAGATAGGCTGCCACCAGAATGCAACAACTAAACAGTGTCAAGCTGTTTAAATGCTTTTCCACAGCCCAAACACAGAGGTTCAAATCTATGCTTAAGTAGTTTGCAGAAATTAAGGTTCACTGAATAGCAAGAAGTTGCACTGAAGGTTGCTTGCATATGTCTGAGCAGCACAAGCTAAGTGAGTGCTGACATGGCACAAAAGTAATGGTGTTAATTTGATGTGTGAGAATATATTAAGTGATGAATGCAATATCAGTGATAGCTAATTATAGAACATAATGTTTAGTGTTCTTATAAGTGATGAATGCAATATCAGTGATAGCTAATTACAGAACATAATGTTTAGTGTTCTTGTAGAAAGTGTAGTGGTTATACTACAGAGCTTCATAGCTACATTGCTGGACAAAATGTGACTGTTTGTCATCCTAAATACATAAAGTTAGCCCCAATGTTTTTAAAATAATTTGTTTATGTGTATCTTGGAAATGAAGATCTGTATCCTACCTTCAGCAAAACTGCTGATTTATATGCCCTATAGAGTGATTCAAGTGGCACTACACAATCTGCTGTGAAGTTACAAAGATGTATTACACAATACTATGACTCTCACTTTGGAGCATATGTGGTTAAACTTTATTCAACTTTTGTGATACATAACTTGTCAACACTTCCCTTTTTCCAGTTCTTCACTCTCACAAGTCTTTCAATCAATCAAAAATTTAAATAGTATTAAAGCAATTTTTGAATTAAAAAAAATTTAATTTGTTGTATTAACCATTCATTTTTATTACACTAATTATTAAATGTATCACTTAACCATTATTTTTGTTACTGGTTTTTGACATATAAAATTAGTAAAAACAAGCATATAATATAATGTTATGTTTACAAACATACATAAAATTAACTACAATGAGTTAATATGATTAATGTAGTCAAATAATATCCAGTAAATTATCTGCAAAATAACAAAAAAATAATTTATTATAACGATCATTTTACTGTGTGGTTTTAAAGCAATTTGTGAATTAAAATAATAATTTTATTAGTTATATTAACTGTTTTTTTTGTTACACTAATTATTAAATGTGTAATTAAACCATTACTTTGTTACTTGTTTTTTGACATTTTAAATTAGTAGAAATAACTACAAAAAGGATTCATCATGTCAGCAATAACAATGAAAAGTACAGAACAGCCTATCAAGAAATCATACAACGTGAGAAGCAAGTATTGAAAGTATTATTTGCTAAGTTAATATTTTTGGGACCGCCTGAACGTGGTAAAACTCTGACAAGACTTCGTTTGGAGAATGTAGTAAAAAATATAGCCTCAGATTTAAAATACAGCAGTAATCCCAGCACACTCATGGCCAAGAATGAAACTTACTTGATTACTGATCTGTCTAAATCAACAGCTCTGCTGTCAGAAAGAGGATGGAAGCATTTGAACGAGAAAAAAGAAGTTCACTTCTTGTATCAGCTCTTTCTCAAGCTTAAAGAAGAAATGGAGTTACAGATAACAACAAGTGAAGCAGTTTCACAAAGTCCTGCCAGTCTAGATACTGCTAGTCCTTCTACTTCTAGTTCAGAAATACTTCAAGTTTTTTATGAATCCTTTGTAACAGGTACATGGGAAGAGTTAGCTGGTCACCTTGATAAAATGACCTTGCTCTACATGAAGGATACTGGAGGTCAGCCTGAGTTGATGGACATGCTTCCAGCTCTCATTATTGGCCCAGCTCTTTATCTTCTCTTCTGTCGATACGGAGACAACCTGGATGAAACATACAAAGTTTCTTTGCGAGGAGCAGACAATTGTAAGATACCAGACAGAATGTCCAACTGCACTGTGAGACAAAATCTTACATCAGCTTTGTCTAGCATATTCTCCATGCAGTCTTATTCCACCATGCAAGCAAGGGATGATTCTATGTTGAAGAATTTGACACAGAATTCTCCCAAGTCAGTTGCTTACATTGTCGGTACTCACAAAGACAAAGTCTCATCTCAAAAAATGATTGATTTTGACAAAAAAATGCAAAAAGATTTGAAGGATACAATTTTTGTCGACAAAGAGTTAGTTCACTTTGTGTCAGACGATGGTTTTGAATCAAATGATTCCAAAGATGAATTTCCAGAAGACATGAAGAGACTCATTTACCCGATAGATAATTATGATGGTACAGAAGAGGAGATTGAAGGCCTACAAAAGTTTATACAGAAAGCTTTGGACAAGTTTCCACGACCAGAAATTCCAGCTCGGTGGCTTCCTTTTAGTCTGCTTTTACGCTACAACAAGAAAAAATATGTGGACTTGGACACCTGCTATCAAAGTGGTAAGCATCTTCGAATGAATAAAGAAGAAACAGATGTAGCTTTGTGGTTCTTTCATCACTACACTGGAATTATTTATTATTTTCCAAACGTACCAGAATTGGAAGATTTTGTTATAACAGACACACAGCTTGTGTTTGACAGCATTTCACGTCTTATTTTTGAAACTGGTGTAGATCTAAGTCCAAATGCTGGTGAAAAACTGAGAAAAGTGGGTCAGATATCATTTGCTGACATCAAAAAAGTTTCTGCAGACGTTTTCCCTCCTGAAAAATTGGAATCTTTGTTACGGCATGTCCATGTTATCGCTCCACTTCGGAGATCGCTAACAGAAGAGAAGTTTGTCGATAGAAATGCAGCGCAACTATACTTCATGCCCTGTGTACTGCAAAATTTGTCAGAAGAAGAACTTGATGCTGAAATTGAGAGAATAAAAAACGATGCCAAAGTTTTCATACTGAAAGTGTATTTCATTTCTGGATTTGTGCCTATCGGAGTATTTCCATCTTTGATAGCAAGCCTTGTAGGCCAGGCATCCAAAGAGGTAATTTATATTCATATGATAACATTTTTATTGTGTAATATTAATAATGTTTTTAAAAATATCACTACTTTAGAGTCAGATGTATCCTTTTGAGCTCATGGATGAAGAGAGTGTAAGAAAAAACTTCATTCCATTCATTTATGGAAAAGATGGAAACAAACTATTCTTTATAGCAAGACCCAACTTCATTCAAATTATCCTGGCTAGACCAAAAAGATGGAAGATACAAGCCTCTCAAGTTTGCAATGAAGTCAGAATACTCCTTGAAGACACTCTGGATAACGTCACAGAGAACACAGACACTGTCCTAAACACTTACAATCTAAAGACTGTCAGTCATCGATATCAATTAGCATTCGATTGTCCGATTCATCCTGAGGAAGATCACTTGTGTGTGGTGAAGAAAGGAGATTATGATCCCAGCATCATGTTGTGTATCAACTCCAAAGGATTCAAGACGAGAGTTGAAATGGCAGAAGATCACCTAATGTGGTTTGGAGAGGTAAATTATTCGTAATTATTTGTCAAAAATGTGTACACCATATTGAGCTTATATTCCCATATATATAATTGATGTGGTTTTACATCTACATACTATGTCAAAGCAATAACATATCTAGAATGTATATTAATTTAATTACCAGCATAAAATATTTATACTAGTGATGTGCTTGAGCACAAATGACGAGCGGGCCTAAAACTACAAACAATTGATTTTGACGTCTAATACTTGAGCTACTAAATAAAATTTGAGTTTTTGAATTACGTATATACAGTAAAGGGGATTCAATGCCATAGTAACTACTCCCCATAACTGTTTGAATTGAAAAAAGCAACAAAAAACAAGTCAATTTATTTAAACGTTTTCATTGTGATATTCATTAGCTAATAGTAGTTGTAATGCACAATACTTCACACTTAACTGAACATACCTTACACAATGCTTACCTTTGTGGTTGTCTAGTGGACAATGAATTTTTAAGTAAATACTGTTTCGTAGGGCTTATGACAAATAGCTATTAACTTACCACCGCCACTAACTCAAATAGATATGGAACTCCCGTAAGCTTTTGAGTTCTAACTGCACCCGCAAAAGAATTCAAAGCGGTAAACAATTCAATTTCTAGAACGATACGGGTATTGATCGATAGCCAGAGGATTCTGTTTTAGTGAAATTTGGAAAGGGGTCGAACACCGATTTCACGCAAAATTATGTGAGGGTCAAAGTACAAAATGACATACATACGTCCAAACATATATAAAAGCAAACGAACATCCCCAATTTTCAATTGCGTTACCCATGTAACACAATTGCTCGTTCGTCTGAAATACAACAATTAGAGTTGAGTGGTATACACAACCAGTGTTTTTAATAAAACTGCTCAACAAAAAATGCATTGACAATAGCAGAAAAGAATAATAAACGATTTCATAGTTAATATAAATTCGCACTTGCCAAGTAAGTATACTTCTTGTAATTTTAACAAATAATCACATATCTATATATTATGATACTTGGTTGTTGAATTGTTGTCTGGTATATTTAGGAAAGTGTTTGTTATCCTGATTTTAATGAAGTGGAATTATCAGGTAAGAATGTGAAAGTTTGTTCAGATTAACAATGTTGTATAAATAGATCCAACTAGAAAATTTGTATTAAATTATAAAGTATTGAGGCTCCTTCTTTGCACCATTTCTCAGTTAGTATCATAAGCCATTCAATAGTTTTCAGTGAGTCAACTGGGTTCAATATTTCAAGAAAAGAATAATTTCTGCTTTTAGATGTATTCTCTCTCTTTCACAGGCTTTTTTTTAAACGATACAGAATTAAAAATATTTGGTCACCACCGAGAATCGAACCCAGCCACTTGCTTAATGCACAAGCGCTCTACCACTGAGCTACGACAACCAGCTGGCAAACAAACACTCCAATTCTGTTTTTATACAGTGGTAGAGCGAGTGCTTGTACGTTAAGCAAGTGGTCCTGGGTTCAAATCCCGGTGGCGACCAAATAATTTTAATCCTGTATTATTTTTTTAAAAGCCTGTGAAAGAGAAAGAATACATCTAATGAGTAAAAGAAGGATGATAAAGAAAGTACGAAATTTCTGCTTTGCAGCTTCTTTTTTTCTCAGTACAACTATAATATAAATACAATCTATTTTGCTTTATTAAGATGATATTATGAGCCCAGCTGTTACATACTGAAATTTTGAGATATTTTAGTTTATCAAACTTCTAAATTGTTTAGAAATTGTCATCTAACCAAATTGTCTTGTTTAGCTGCAGTTATGTTTTTTCTGATCGTAATTTAACTAAATATTTTTTCTTTTTATTCAAGTCTTAGTTTGTGTACACTTACTCAGTCAAGGGTCTTGTGCAAGAACAAAATGGTGTCATTTTGTGGATAACTGTTTGTTTCTGTACCATTTTCCAGGAAAATTCTCTAAAAAATGTGAAGTGTTGACCAAACATCCTGCGAAACCCATGTATCCGGATCGTAAGTAAATAGTAATCGTATTTCAATTAGAAAGTTGTTACTGTGAAAATATTTCTAAAAAAAAGTAGCAACACTCTACACAGTAGCCTTCAGTCATATAAATAATTCAAAATAACCAGATTAAATGCATTTTCCAGTGTTAATTTAATGAAAAATCTAAAACTTAACAGGACTGTAGAAACAATGATATAATGAAACTTGGAATAGCTGAGTATTATGATACTTCATTATAACTTGGCAATTAATTTGTAGGTCATCAAGAGGTTTGTCGTGAGCCACAGAATGAGAAGATTATGTTAAACAGAATTGATTCAAAAGTCTTGGGTAAGTAAAAATTATATATCGTAAGACATTATATTTTACTAATAGATAGAATTTGAATGTATTGAACTTAGCCCTTAGCTAAAGTATAATATAACGGCTACATACTTAGCTATACTTTTAGAAATGGACTGATAAATTCTTTTAAATTGTTTCATTTGTGCACTGGCTCGCTCACCCTTTGTGCTCAAGCACATCACTAGTTAGTTCATGTTTAATACTGATTAAAATATTTATTAGTATTAGCAGACACTCTATACTGCAGTCTATAGCTTGTAAAATGAAGTATGCAGTCATTTCAGCAAAAAATAAAAATTTTAAGCACTAACTACAATCTCTTACTGCATATTTTAAATACTCAATTGCCTGTGAGTAAAAACAGATAATATCCAATCCTTATAGTTGTCCAATTTTTTTTTGTTTATAGACATCCATAGTTTGGGGTCCATTTATAGGGAGTTAAAACTTCCACTGTCTCCAATCTGGCAGGAGTTTGCTCTACAGTTGGGTTTAGACTACGATGCCACAGAAGCCATTAGAAGAGACTCTCCAAGTAATTCTTCGCAATGTCTGCAAAATGCCCTCGCTTCGTGGCTGCATCTGGATTATGACTATCAGAAACATGGGAAGCCCAGCTGGAGAAGAATAGCTGAAGTAGTGTCATGGCTTAATAAGAGGAAGCTTTTTCAAGACATTGCCAAGAACCACACTGGTAAATAAGCATCAATGCAATATTATGCTAGATATTATATATATATATAAAGGTTTAACTAATTTAATTTCAGCATTTTTCATTTTTATCAAAAGTTTCAGACCAATTTTAGTGTGAGCATTTTTTAAATATATTTATAACCATAGCAAGTACCCCGCCACACAGTGGCGCCTGACCTAGCTACTAACTTAAGTAAACTAGTAGTACAGTAGCTTAAGTTAGTTTTATCCATGATTTTCTCCTGCTCTCTTTTTTTCCTCAGCCATCCTTTTCAACTCATGGATTCCCTTCTCCTCCTCTGTCTACCCCTCCTGCTCCCCAGTATCTGTCCTTTCTGTATATTTTCTTTCACACATTTCATTGGAGTAATTACATCAGTCAGCTTTATCCCTTCTGCTTCTATTTTTAGTGACCATTGCATTCTCCTGCTTCTTTGCCTCTCTTATAGCTACCTATTATGGTTAGCTACTGTAGATGAACACATTTTCCCAACTCAGTTCAGCGAGTGTTCAATTTTACAGGATACAATGGGTAATAAGGCACTTCAAGATACTCCAAGCTGTTAGGCTCTGTTGTATTTAAGATTTGTGTGTGCATTCTACACTCCATAGTTGCTGGTTCGAATCCTGTGAAAGCCCTTTAATTTTGCTCCCTTTGTTTTTACCTCGTTTGTCAAACATTATTACCGTCAGGTAATGGCGATGCTGTACCAACTCTGATTAGCTCATACATTTATCATGAATACACACACCATCAGTTGTTGTCATTGTTACTGACACACAAGCATATTATTATAGCCATGAATACTAAAACAGTTATTTTGGTTAAAAAAAGAAACTTTTTCGAGTTAGAAAATAATTACAGTGGCAAATAGTACATGCTGTTGGTTTGGTGTAACTTTTACATTATTTAGATATATTATTCTAATAATATACTATTTTCACTTTAAATTTGGGTTGTTGTTGTTGTTTTTTGTTTTTTAAGATAGGCTTTGAATCTTAATTTTTAAAGCTCATAAAACTAAGCTAGATAGTTATCATCAAAGTCACAGTACCAAGCTAGCCCAGGTATTTAAACAAGCTGGTAGCCATTTGCACAATTTATTATAAACTTTTTAATGTTGTTTTTATTGAGAATTCGTAGCTATATTGTTTTTTTGGCATTAGATGTATGAGTACCAAATCACTCTAGTAATTCATGATTATGTTTTATGTCTGTAGTTACTTGCGACTGATTCGAATTGTCATCAATCACAGCAGCTCTGATAAGACACAATTATCATCAAAATTCATACAGTTCACTAAACAAATAAACTCATAGTAGCT
>WLWD01003508.1_pt1 | contig 17146 bp, 10 predicted proteins | sample 6712731 | NCBI WGS metagenome assembly WLWD01 (sample SAMN12718690, study PRJNA576275) | sponge metagenome | isolation source: marine sponge | host: Mycale hentscheli | place: New Zealand: South Island, Marlborough, Capsize Point | collected 2014-11-01
CCCTTCGTTGCAAGGGCAAGCAATACCAGAGATCTGCAAACCGACTCGTACCACTGGTGACTGACTCCGACGAGGATCATCACGAACGAACTTCATCACCTGCTCCCCCCGGAGTATGTTCGGGACTCGACACAGATCCTGAACAAGAATCTCAAGTCTGAGGCCCGGCCCACCCGAGGACTGAATTTATCTGCGAACTGAACTGTGAACTGTCTCTATTATGTCTCATTTGTTTATCTGTTGTACCTGCTACTTGTCACTTATTTGTAATGTTTCCTGTTTACCTGTATCTGTCTCTCTCTCAGCTGTTAAGTTCTAATGCAGGAGCCCTTTACCATAATCTCCTCTTACGCAGACGTAATGAAATTCATGGTAATTGCGGCAACCACTGCTCACTCAATCGTGTCGTGTGCTTATATGCTCGTGTGTTTCTGTGTCTTAGCTAACGCTCATAAAGCTCTCTATTATATCCAACTTGGAAATCTCAAAACAACAACCTAAACACCAAGTTTTTCCTGTATCACCAAATATCTGGAGGGGAAAACAACAGCCAAAAAAAAAAAGGGCTGCTGTTGTTATTTTCTAAAGGTTTCTCTAATACACATAATATTATTGGAAACACAAGGCGGTAATTTTTTGCTGACCAGATGACAGATAAATAATTGTGATTCTCCAGTTATCAGTTGCAGAGACCTCCTCTCACATACCGCTGAAACCTGGCCTTTTCTTTAATATTTATAGATAGTACTATCTCCTGGTTGAAACTGCTGCAAATTAAATCCTACTAAAGTTACGCATCAAAAGTCGTGGAGCTAAACGCGGTAGCTCGCGTGTGAGTGAAAATTATAAACTCCCGGTTGAGCGTTTATGATTTGGGTATCTCTCTACTCGCGTGTCTGAGTCTGAACGTTTAGACTTCAAGTTAGGTGAGTACAGATCTCACTTTGGCTGTGTCGTAAAGTCAGCAGTAAATATGTAGAGGATAATGTTTCTATACATTACAAGTGAAGAGACTCACTGAAGCCGCATCTGGCGGTCGCCGGTATATTGACTTACTAGTTTCAAATGGGATTTGGTCTGATATACATGGTCGACACATGGGCGTGATGGCAGGTTGATGCACTTTGGTTGAAGAATGTGAGCAATGAAGCAACTAGCTTCTTCTAGAACTTGGGGTATTCTAAAATCTTCAACCACCTACAGTACTTGTTTAGTCCTCTAATTAATGCCTCATATCTCCAATAATACCATCCTCACAGCACTGACTTACCTGTAGCAATCTCTAGCCATTAAGGAGATGAATTATATTCACCTTACTATACACTTGCAGCCTTTTGCAGTACCAAAACCAGTATTTTGGAACTAGCCCCAAGCCTGTGCCAATGGAAATATCTTTTTCCTACCATGTCTGATATAATCTTTGCCTCACTTTATCTGCTTGAAATACATATTCTTGATTTTGAGGCTAAAGTAGATCTTATCTACTAGAGACCACTGTCCCTTTTGACCAATTTGGCAAACCAATGGCAATCAAGATCAGCAATCAGACACATGATACTCGATCTCTTTAGAATTAATAATGTTGTTATTATGTAGTAGCTATATAATTAAATGAAAGTGAGTAAATCCTATAACAGAAGTCTTTAGTGAAAGCAGAAAAATATAAGCAACGTATAATTAGGTAATTATTTGGGGAACCTTCTTAAAAATAGACCAGTTTGCATGTGATTTGTTAAAACATATTAAACAAACACTATAGCTACTATTTTACACATTTTAATCCCTTGCATGAGTATTTCACTCGAAACACTATGCAACACACTATAGCTACAAGAAGCAGCACAATCTAAATTTTGAATGAACTCTACTATTGTAATACATTTACTCCATAGTTAATCTTTTTTTAAGTATCTGCTTAGAAATTTGTATTGTACCTGGCCTCAATTTGCATCAGAAATAATTTTTTACATACCTAAGAGAATTGTATATTAGATACTACCTGAAAATATTTTGTTGGATCTGATCATTTCCATGGTGACCATTTGTTTCACAATTCCCCCCCCCCCCCCCCCCCCCCCCCCCCCCCCCCGAGTTTCCCAAAGTTGTCAAAAGGGCAATCAAATTGAGTTTGTTCTAGAAACACTTGGGAACATAATTATAGCTATGTGTACAAATACTTCATAGTACTCCTGATTAGCTACTTGGCGTGTTATGCTAATATCCAGCTGCATGAAATGGGCAGGAATAGCTTGGCTTCCTCTGAAAGTTGGGCAGGGTTTGTCTTGTCTTGCCAATCAGTGCCTTATTACTGAATGATTGATGTTTTAAGATTTAAAGCTTTGATTGAAGCCTTACTCTTGTTGGGACAGAACTGAACATATGCTATCATCACACACACACTCAATATTATTCACTTTTATCTGAGTGTCATTATTGTAAAATAAATGGACACAAGAAGCACTCTGGTCCTTCGAATAACGAAACTACAGATAACTAAGACCACTCCCAGTGTTGCATTAGCCGACTGTGGAGAGGGAGCTTGTGAAAGTCATCCTTGCCCCCTTCAATTATTATTATTATTATTATTATTATTATTACTGTTATCTTGTTATTTTAAATCTTCATAATAAATAAATTAATAAATAAATAATAAATAAATAAAACATGTCTTATTCATCTTCTATGATTTTTTGTTGGTTGATAGATTTTGGTAGACAAGCTACAATTAACAGACTAACCAAGTAAGTCACTGAGAACATAACAAATACAAAGTTGTAGTCCAGAGGAAAGCCAATCTTCAGAGTCGTCTCACTCAGAGTAAGGGAGAAGATAAAACCAGACAAGACTGGTGAGACACACCTACAAATTGGCAGTCAGTAAAGAAAGTAAATAATATTCGTCATAAACTGCTAAAATGTGTTTCACTGATTGATTTACAGAATTTTCAATGACAAAATTAATACATGCTGTGAACAAAAATCTTTCCCCTGCTCTTCAATGAAACATTTAGTACAAAATAGTGTGGAAATTATTTCGTAACAAAAATGTTCAGAAGTCATTTAGTACAATAGCAACACTACTACTTTGTACAGAAAAAATGTGGATTTCTGAGCAAGCGAGATAATGTTAAAAAAAGAGTGATTTATCGGGTTGATACGTTAACTCTTTTCCCAGTGACCTTTATCGGTGCTATCAAAGACCTGTTAGTGCCTGTTCTTGGAGCTAGCGTGTACTGTTTAGCTAAACACTGAAGTCAAGAGTATTCACAATGCACTTCTACGTCAAGTGTGTTCCAATGTGCTTGAAGTCTAAGAATACTTGCCATAAACAGAGTTGAAGAGAAGTAACATCATGTTTTAATGCCTCCTAAAGTCAGCTTGTGTAGTTAGGTGGTTGACAAAGCAAACATAAGTATAAGCATTTAAGTTTGCTCTAAGGGCTAAAGCTAGTTGTCGTATGCACGTATATAATACATATATATATAAACCGTGGGCTCAAACTTGTACAATCCTGAGAGTACCACACTTTGCTGCGCTTGCTCGTCTACAGCGATCAACTTACCTAGTCAGAGAGGTAAGGGTCATCGCAAGTCCATTGAAGGCGCCCAGCTTGTCAAATGTGACAGAATTGTTAATAAACATGAAAATGGCTGAAAATCCCAGAGCAGCAGATGAACTGAGTAAGAAAGCCACAGACACCAGGAGGATCCAGAGCAACACAGAACTACATGGAATATACCATAATATTCAATAAATGTTGCAGTGGGGGAATAAATAAATGAATAAATACATTTACTATTTAAAAAATTTTACTACTAGGTATGTAGATACTTCAACTTATGTAAAATGATAGTGCACACCCACACCGACCTTCATCCTCCCTCCCTCCCAACACACAAACATATACACTTTCACTCACGGCTGAACTGTGATGAGATAGTGGAGGTGAGGTAACAAAGGAATGCCGAAAATCAGAATAGTGGCACCAATGTAGAACACGTTGATGGACTTGAAATACTTCTCCAACTATTAGCAGAAATTACATGCAAATTACATGTACAGATGACACTGGATGTAGTAATGACACTGGATGTAGTAATGACACTGGATGTAGTAATGACACATATAATGACATGCATGTACAGATGACATACATGAGTGGTGTGCTTAAGCACAAATGGCGAGCAAGCAATTGTGCACAAGTAATTCTAACGACAAGGCAAAGAACTGATTGGATGACTTAGTTTACCTGAAGTGTGTCCTAGTTCTATTCATCTATTTTTAAAAGAACAAGTATGTAGATGTTGACCATTACTTTTAGCTGACAAGCATATACAGTATTACATTCTTATTGTGTTCCCAAATAGTAGTAGCTTTTGCAGTATCCGTTTAGACCATCCTGACAATTTAAATGACCAGTAGTTCTTGACATAAAGCACTCGGCTAGTTTAAAAAATAAATAAATAAATAAAAAGGCCGAGGTTAGAAATTAGGTCTGGTAAAGGGTATTCAATATCACTTTCCATACCTTTTTGTGACTTGATAAAAACAACAACAACAACAACAACAGAATTTCCAAGGAATTATGACTCAGATTTGAACCGAACCCTAAGATTTACTTAATATTGAAGAAGCTGATGGCTAGCCTAAAAAGATGTATTTTTGAGAGATACAAGGCACCCATGCACACGTGTTTGGGAGAATATTACGATCAATACATACAAAAATAACATATACCGTTTTCGATTATTAACCCTCAGTGTGCATGCGTGAGAGGGTTATAGTAGTCTGTTTGTCATTCATTCATTCACTCTGTCAACAGCGGATCTCGAAGATGGCGGACTTTTATGCCTTGAGAGAAGAGGAACTCCGACTAGATGACGATTTAATTTGCCACTTTTTTTTAATTATTTCGGCTTAGTTTTTGAGAAAACGAGAGATAAGGCAGACTACAGTGAGTGCTGCTATACAGCCACGCCAATTCAATCGTTTAGCTGCCATTTAGAATCATGCACGCTCACGTGAGCATACAAATTTTAGCGCGCCCAGTTCAGATTTGTTACTTGTGTTCAGTAGTTCCAGTGCTTAACTTCTTTTGTCCGGTGTTGGGAAGTCTCTGCTGCTGGAGGTGTGCTTCTTTCATCAACTGTAAGTATGCTTGCTCTCCAAAAAAAAAAAGTGCCCTATGTGTTTGTGTAGCATGCATGTCATAAAGTCCAAATGTTCTTGTGGCTATTTTCTTCTACCAAGACAATTTTAAGAGAATGCCATGAAATCCTCAGAAAGTCATAAAAACCATATTGCTGAGTATCAAGCTCATAAAACAGCTTTAGAAGAAAGTAGCATGGATCAGTCCCAGGTGTGTATAAAGGCTGGTTCTAAACGTTTATGCCCATAAAAAGCCCTTGAAATACCTGAAGAATCCCAGAGATGCAAGCAGGTCAACTTAAAATGCCCTAGCTAGACAAGTTAAAATTTATATTCATAAACAGAACAAAACTATTACAGTTATAAGCTGTGTCTCGCTCACCAATACATTAAAAATTTCACTGAAGATTATGATAGTATAAGAAGAGACGTGTGTCTGGGATTCTCCCAGACATCTGTACACTTCTCTACAGCTCCCAGACAACTGAAAGAACTTTATGCATCTATGAACATTCATTCCATGTCATCCCTTACCCATTCCACGTACTCTATAATTATATTCATATTCCATGTAACCCATTGCACCCCGCATCTTGTTAAGTTCTATATATTGTTGTGTCTTATATTGTAATAATCGTCGTAACTCTATCAATACTGTGATTGCCCCGCACATTTGGTCCTTCGAGCCCTGAGACGACCACCGCCGAGGAGTTGCTGCTTCACTGCGTTCAGCCAGAAGTCCGGTGCTTCAGCTTCTTCAGGCCGCCATTGCTCAGGATTCTTCTCCAACTCGACCATCTCCATATACAGTCAACTACCAATCCCCGCCAATCGTCACCTCCAAGCGTGACTTCACACCTCGAACTTAGAAGTTTCCGAGCTATCTCTGTTCGTGCGTGCTCCATTGCCGACCCCGTACCGACCTTCCAGCCATCTCCGTTATCGATTAAATCCAGCAATGACTACAGTCGACGACCATTCCATCGGGTTGGAACGCAAGAGGCGCTCCACCAAGAAGGGTATGGTGACCAGAATCCGTACCCACCTTGTCGGCCACCAAGCCGCCAATCCTGAGACCTACGCAGTTTCCACCATTGAAGATCTCGGCCGAGAACTCAAGCTCCATCTTGAGGAATATCACAATCAGTGTGACATAATTTCCCGCATCATTGATGAGCATCCTGAACTCGCCGCTGATGACGATGCCATCCAGGAACGTCACCTTGAAGAATTCAGCTCCACTAAGTCTTCCCTCACGGCTTTGTTGGATGCCCGCAGACTGTGGGGACAAGCCCAAACCCTCAGCTTCGACATGGAGGCCGAACTTGTCGACCCCACACCCAACTCTGCAAGCTTCAGGGAAGCAGCAGCCAAGCTGACGAGTCAAGTGGCTCCCATAGTCACTGCAGCCCGGACTTACTTCAAGACTATGCCTGTCCTGAAGGAGACCGTAGACGAGCTCCAGGAGAAAATGAGACAGCTAAGAGCAATCGTCAGAGGCGCTGACACTATAGTCCCCACTCCACCCACTCCCGTTCCAGTCGTCTCCGCTCCAGAACCATCCCACAGCCACTCCACGCTAAAGATCGACGTACCGTCCTTCGATGGCGCTCCAGAACATTGGGAGCAGTTCGAGTCACTTTTCCAGTCCACCATTAGGACGAGGGCCAAAGGATTCTCACCCATGGAGATCCGCGGCCTACTCAGGACTGCTGTCCAGCCAGAGAAAGCTAAAAGAATCCTAGACCACCTCCCATCCACCAGCTTCAGTCTAGATGAGATGCTGGGAGAACTCAAATCCGTCTACGGTGATCCCAGTGTCGTCTGCCCTCTTCTGGTCAAGAAAATCATTTCCTCCACCAAATTAGGGTTTGACCATCATAGTTTGTCTGTCTTCCATGATGACTTTTGTCTCCCATACAGGAGGTTTTGTTCCATTGCAGGTGACAGTCTCTCCGCCTTCCTTGCTGTGCTTGCTGTGGACAGGATGTCAGCCCCCTGCAGAGATGAATGGTTGAGGACGACAGACAGTGACAAGATTCCCTCCATGGAAGAAGTCACCACCTTCGTGAAGAAGTGGATGCTCAAGCTGCCCAGCACTGCCAATCCATCCAATCCAGCTTCCACCTTCACTCCTCCATCAGTCAAGCCCAACAAGCCAGCCTTCCAGAGGCCTGAGCCATCTTCCACTCCTCCCAGGAAGTCTCAGCCGGGATGCCCTGCCTGTGGACAGAATCACGGCATGCTACGTTGTTCTACGTTCGGCTCCATGGACGTGGACCGTCGCAATGACCTGGTCAGAAAACACAAACTATGCATCAACTGTTTTTCTGCCTTACATGGGTATAGACAATGTCCAGTCAGATTCTCTTGCAAGTCTTGTGGAGGTCGTCACCACACGATGTTGCACAGAGATACCACACCCACTACCGCTCCATCTAATACGCCCACTCCAGCCACTCCTACTGCCCTTCCATCTTTCACTGCCGCAGCAACCGCTCCCACCTCCAGGTTCCTGCCGACTGCGCTGGTCACTCTCCAGAATGAAGGAAACACCTACCACGCCAGAGCCATTCTTGACACGGGTGCTGCCATCTCCTTCATGTCAGAGGCTGCTGCCTCCGCCCTTCACCTGAAAAGGACCTTCCACCCACTGCAGGTCGCGGGAACCATGGGGGAGGGGCAGTGTAAGTTTGCTGTGTCTACCAAATTGTATTCTACAGACAATCGTTTCCAGTCTGATGTTATCAATTTTACTATTATCTCTAAGTTGCCTCACCTCCAGACTCCACCCAACTCATCCGAGATCCTAGCCCATCCATCGCTCCGTTCCTACCAGCTAGCCAACCCGGACTTGGGAGGACACGTTGATCTCATCCTAGGTGTCACAGACTCCTTGGCACTATTCACAGGAGAGACCTTCCGAGTCCAGGGCATGGTTGCAGTCCCCACTCAACTTGGCCTGTGTTTGAGTGGTCCGATGCTGACTACTGACCCACCTCCGGCTCTAGTAGCCACAGTCCCTCCCACTGACCTCCAGTCTGACTTGTCCAAATTGTGGGAGCTGGACCAGGTCCCGGAATCACCAGAACACTCTTCCGAGGACCAGAGAGTCATTGAAGAATTCAACCAGACCTATTCCTTCAGTGATGGTAGATTCTCAGTCTCTCTTCCCAAAGTTCCAGACCCTCCAAAGCTTGGTGAATCCCGTCGCCAGGCCGTCTCCAGACTACTCCAGAACGAGAAGTCCCTTGCCAAGAAGGGCAAACTCGAATCGTTCCAGGCCGCTGTCCGAGAGTACGTGGATCTTGGTCACGCCCATCGCATTCCGTTCCAGCAACTTCATCCCGCCACCTCCCACTTCTACCTCCCTGTGCACGGGGTGTTTAAAGATTGCTCGACCACCACCAAGGTACGGGCTGTCTTCGACGCCTCGGCCAGGACTTCATCATCCCACTCCCTCAACGACACCCTCCTTTCCGGACCCAACCTCTACCCGCCCCTCACCGACATCCTCCTCCGGTTCAGGAGGTTTCCCGTCGGAATGTCCGCAGACATTTCGAAAATGTTTAGGGAAATTCTCCTGAACCCGGGGGAAAAGGACCTTCACAGATTCATGATGCGTGACACCGATGGCAGGATAGTGGATTGCCGAATGGATAGACTGACCTTCGGGGTTAAGTGCTCTCCCTATCTGGCCACTCAGGTCCTTCACACCCTTGCCTCGCTCCATTCCTCCTCCCATCCCTCCGCCTCCTATGCCATCACCCACAACTTCTATGTGGACGACTTCCTGGCAGGTGCTGCCACTGTGGAGGATGCTAGCAGCCTCCAGCAGGAAATTTCGGACCTCCTGTCTAAAGCAGGAATGACCTTGCGGAAGTGGCGCAGCAATTCCACAGCTCTGCTAGATTCCATCCCTGAAGAGCTCCACGATTCCTCATCCTCAATCCATATCCATTCTCCATCCCTCTCCCCAAAGGCCCTCGGAGTCCACTGGGATGTTGCCAATGACTGCCTCCACGTCTCCATTCCTGAGTTGGCTCCTCCCACCAGAGATGTCACCAAGCGGCAGATAGCCTCAGCCACAGCAGGTGTGTTTGATGTGTTGGGGTTATTATCACCTGCCATTCTCCCTGCCAGAGTTCTCTTTCAGGATACATGGAAGAGGTCACTTACTTGGGACGACCCTGTTCCCGAGGACATGGCCGAATCCTGGGCTACCTGGGTTGAGGACTTACAGTCTGTGAATGGACATGCCATCCCTCGCAGACTTTCACTTCCATCAGGACCACACTCAGAAGAACTCCACGGGTTCTGTGACGCATCGTCATATGCTTATGGAGTCTCCATATATCTCCGTGCCTCATCTCCTGATGGCTCCATCCATGTGTCACTCGTCACAGCAAAGTCGAGAGTGCTGCCTGTGAAGCCAGTGACCATTCCTAAGGCTGAGCTCCTTGGTGCGCACCTCCTTGCCCGCCTCCTCAGCCATACCTCCTCCGTCATGGACATCCCTCTCGGCCAGATTCACGCCTGGTCAGACAGTGAGATAGTTCTCCACTGGTTGCCAAAGTCGCCTCCTCAACTCGACCGATTTGTGGCAAACCGAGTCCATTCCATTCAGCGACTTCTACCATCCGTGAAGTGGCATCACGTACCGACATCTTCCAACCCAGCTGACTTGGCGAGCAGGGGAGTCCGTGCTCCAGACTTGGCCATGTCAGCACTCTGGTGGTCAGGTCCAGCATGGCTCTCTCTGCCGCAGAGTCAGTGGCCAGACACCAAGATCAACAAACCTACCGTTCCTGCACTGGTCGCCTCCATCCGCCATCCGTCCACTCCTCCTCCATCTGTCTTATCATTCATCCAAGCCTTGTGGAAGCGGTTCTCCTCATTCTTTCACTTGGTAAGGGTGTGTTGTTATGTGCTGAGATTCATCCATAACTCCAGATCCTCGTCCAACGTTCGAGTTTCCGGTCCACTGTCTTCCGAAGAAGTCGAGAAGTCCAAGTCCCTCATCTACAAGTTGGCACAGTCTGAGTTCTACTCCGATGTCTTCATCTCCATCGATTCCAAGCGAATCTTGCCGAAGTCCCATCCGCTCCATCGATTCCATCTGTCCATCTCCGGGCATGGACACATCTTGGCCTCTTCCAGGATCCGTAATCCAGAAGACCCTGTCTCTCCCAACACCCTGACTGTGCTGCCAAAGGACTCTGAACTCACCAAACTCCTTCTCCGTTCCCTCCATATTGTTTATTCTCATGCTGGCGTCTCTGCCATGCACTCTGTTATCTCTCACTCCTTTTTAATTCCCTCTTTACGCTCCTTGCTCAAACTAATCTCCAGATCCTGTGTTGTGTGCCAGCGGGCCTATGCTAGACCCCTTGCACACAGCATGGGCCTCCTCCCACTTTGCAGGACCACGCCCGCCCCTCCATTCTCCCATACTGGCGTGGACTTCGCCGGCCCCTTCACTCTCCGAGTTGGCCACACCCGCAAGCCCTCCTACCTGAAGACTTACGCCGTAGTCTTTGTGTGCATGGGGACGAAAGCCGTGCACTTCGACTTGGCTGCATCACTCTCCACTACCGACTTCTTGGCCACCTTAGAGAGGTTCGTTGCTCGCAGAGGTGCCCCCAACATCATCTACTCCGACAACGGGTCGAATTTCCTAGGCGCCCAGGAGGAAATCCGGGAACTACAGAAGTTCTCCGGATCAGTATCCACCAAGCAAGCCATCTCCAACTTCGCCGCCCAGAACAATATTCAGTGGAAGAACATCCCTCCCAGAGCTCCACACTTTGGTGGACTCTGGGAAGCTGCAGTGCGCAGCATGAAGATCCATTTGAGGAAAAATCTCCGCCATCAACGCCTCAGATGGGATGAATTGTATTCCATCCTCACCGATGCCGAAGCGATGCTCAACTCCCGCCCCTTATCTCCGCTCCATTCCGATGAAGCAGAAGAGACTTCCTTTCTCACTGCTGGTCATTTTCTGATAGGCAGACCTATCCGAGCTCTGCCCTCCAAACTTCCATCCACAAGCCCACTCAGTCATCTCAAGAGATGGAACCTCGTACTCCGTCTGAAGGCTGATCTGTGGAAGAGGTGGACTGCCTCCTATCTGTCCTCCATCTCCCAGAGAAGCAAGTGGTTCCACCCAGGCCGCCAGCTCAAACCAGGTGACATCGTCTTCCTTAAGGACGAAACCATGAAGGTGCGAGACTGGCCCATAGCTCGCGTCACAAGAGTTCACCCCGGCCATGATGGCGTCATCCGTGTGGTAGATATCACTTGCCAAGGCAAGACCTACAGACGTCCAGCTGTCAAGATAGTTCCTGCTCTCACTGATGAAGACTTCGAATGTTCAACTCCATCCAACACTCCAACTCCTACTACAACTGAGCAGACTCGGTAACTTCATTTGTCCACTCCGTCCGTTCGTCTCCGTCTATTGTCTGTGTCCTCGTCTATTGAGTTCATCTACTTCCATTTGTTTCCATGCTCTTCCATTCCTCCCTCGGGAGTATGTCTGGGATTCTCCCAGACATCTGTACACTTCTCTACAGCTCCCAGACAACTGAAAGAACTTTATGCATCTATGAACATTCATTCCATGTCATCCCTTACCCATTCCACGTACTCTATAATTATATTCATATTCCATGTAACCCATTGCACACCGCATCTTGTTAAGTTCTATATATTGTTGTGTCTTATATTGTAATAATCGTCGTAACTCTATCAATACTGTGATTGCCCCGCACAACGTGAAAGAGAAAAAGTTCTACTATGCATCATTATCACTGTCATCCTTATCACTGTCATCATTATCATCATCACCGTCATCACCATTATCATCATCACCATCATCATCACAGTCACCATCATCATCACCGCCACTACCATCACCATCCTCCTCCTCCTAAGCCCTAGTTTTTTTTACTATTATATTCAACAAAGCATGTGTTGACAAAGCATGTGTTGACTTACTATAGCAAATGCAAAGATATTGCAAGGCAACTGGAACACGCCCGCCAGAGTCAGGACTATGCCAATCTCATGAAGGCTGAAGCCAAGACCACCTACCAATACACCACACACAACTGGAAAAATCCTTATTGAATAAAACAACAGTAAGAAAATGTGACTATTCTATTCACAACCCAGTGAACACACATACACATATCCCTACACTCGAGCAAACAAACACACAAACTTCCCCTGTTCACATTCACTCACCGTAATGAGGTTGTGTGTAGGCCCATAAAGAGAAGAGTTCGTTGTAGCCAATCACAGCATATGAGTAGACCATGTATAGGACCAGAGGCATGAGAGTGTCCTTGTGGCTTGAACAAACAAACAAAAAATATATAAGTACTACAAGCTTCAGTGCTGAGCTATAAGATGATGGATCAAATTTAGCTTTAGTTTTAACTCCATATAATAATAGGCTAGCTATCAACAATCCACTAACTTACCGCATGAAAAAGACGACGTCAACCAAAAAATTACGGAGAGACTTCTTTACTTTAAACCGCAAAGATCGCCACTTGGACTGTCGTACAACTTCTACAGTCGACTGTGACCTTGTCCTTTCAACTGAGACACTATGAACTTCAACCTCTCCGCCCACATCCGTGGGTGTACCATTGACATCACTACTGCTCGTGCTCAGTGCACTAGTTCTAACATGGCCGTTCATGTGACTTTCATTGCTGTCTTCCATGGAGACAATGGGATTGGAAATGACCACGTTCTCAGTGGATAATGGAGAAGGTTCTTCAGCTTCGTCTTCCTCCAATAGTCTAGTCGTGTCATCTACTAGACTGGGATCCTGAGCTTCAGAGTTGACATCTCCTTCAGAACTAACTGCCTCGTTCTCTCCCAACTTCTTCTGTAGGGGCTTCAGTTCCATTTGATTAATTTCACTTCTCTTGCGATTTCTACAAAATGATGATATAAACTTCACAAGTTAATAAAACATGCTCTTACTTTTTCTTTCCCAATGTTTCAGGAAGACAGAAGGCGGCCAGAAGAGTGCCAACAACAAATAACAAACAGCTGACGATACAAGGTGGGGAGTAGGGAAACCGAGTGAGGTAGCCTTGGAGAAATGAGTCTACAGAAGCAGAAATACATGCATGTAAAATGTCAAATTGTACAAGGATTATTCATGAAAAATAGACTAAATGGTAGTACATAGCAAGTTCGTAGCTAGCTGAAATACAACCACAATTGTTTTAAATATTAGATGATTGTTAGATGACAGGAAAGAGAGTTGTGTGGAGCTCTAATACACAAAATGTCTTATAGATCTTGTCTTTCCTTGCTTAATACTTAATTCTTACTTGATACTGTAAGATTGTATTGTCCCAGGGGGTCTGCAGTGGCTCCAGATACGGCAGGACCAATGATGAAGCCGAAAGACCAGGCTGAACCAATGACAGACATGCCCAGTGCCTGGAACTTGTCATCGCTGACATCCGAGATCATCGCCTTACAAGATGTGATTGTGCCTGATAAAAAAGTTTTATAACTAAGCATGAAGCAAGAGAGAGCCTAGCCCATTCTTGTGACATTATCTGTTATCATAACGGGGGGAGGGGGGGGAGTTGTGTAAAGGAACTAATCAAACTAAGCATAAGAGAAGAGCTATTGCCAAAGTAGGCTATTTTTTTAATAGGGCATTCTACAAGAAATGGAAAATGGTTAAGGAGTCAAAGTCACTGGAGAAAGCACCAAGGGGCATAGAAGAACTGAAATGTTCTGCCACCTTTCACACCTTTAGTGGAATTTTTTTAGACATTCTAACTAAGTGATATGATGCTTTCAATTTGGCATATCTACAGTTGAGAGATTTTTAAAATTTAGATTACAAAATTAGACATAGCAGAACTTCACATGACTAAAGAATTGCCATTGATGGTATCAAAAATACAAGTTAATGTTACTGCAATGTCACAATTTAGTTGTTTAATATTGTAGCTGATTTAAGCAATTAAATTGGCAATTCTTACGGGTAGGGGGAGGGGACTTTCGCTTGGGGTGCATGTTTCCCCTCCTGTACGTGCATGTATATGTATGTAGCTAAGAAGCTGGTGCCTTGCTCAGCTTTAACCACAACTTGTGGTATGTATGGCTGTCATTTATCCCTCCCTCAATAGATGAACAAACCACCACAAGGACAACAAACAGCCACAAAGACAACAAACTTGATTGTGTAAGAGAAACTGGAAATTAGTAACAGCTTCCTCAGTATGAAAAATTAGGCTAGAAATAAAGCAGGGATATTTCTGTGCCAGTCAAAACGATATGGTAAAAAAAGACCTAATCAATTTCTATTAGCTTGAACAAATAAGGCAAAAAATATTCTTAAGGGTGCTGGGACAACGCCCACACAAATGTTCACAATAATTGGATTTTGGTTGCTAGGGATTATTAACTTTTTCTTGGTGTTTGTAGAGCTCCAACTAAGGGTGGATCCTAAAGAGTACTGCTAATGGACTAACTAAATAAAAAGAACGGGCCTTGGGAGCCTGTTTCGTTCAAGTTACGAGCTCCTCAGCCTCAAGTATATAATCCACAACTCCTCCGCGTGTGCCGTCGCTGACGAGCCCATTCTTCGTCTACTGCTACATTTGTTGATTGTCTTCAAAACCTTCGTTGTACTTTTTCTCAATTCTGCTTTGTTTTGTCTAGTTGATTGTGCTCATTTGATCCTCGCGGCAGCGCGCCCGAATTTTTTTCTTTCAAAAAAAATCGCAACGAACATTTTGTAGCTAAGGTCATAGTCAGCCTGTGTACGAAATTTGGAGTCTTTTCTATGCCGTGTTTCTGAGAAGTAACACAAAATAGACTCCAGGACTAAAAATTAGTCCACGCGATCTTTTGGCAGAGACTTGATTGCATTCAAACCACACCCACAACAGATTCAATTGATTCCCGCGGGAAAGTGAGTTCCAGGTGCTCTCTAACTTTTGGGCACCTACCGGTTAGCAAACCAGTTTTCTGGCCGCCTCTCCTTCTCGATGATAAGCCCTACTGAAACGAGTGTGAGGAGATTATTGTAGTCTTGTTAATAGTGTTTTTCTCGGCATGGTCAGGTAAGGGAAGCCTTTTATCAAGCTAGCTAGATGCATATTCAGTGTGTGTATGTACCTGTAATAGATTAGTGAACCATTTTTGCTGCTGGAAAACTCTACAGTTTCAGTTTGTATACAGTTTTCTGTACTTAGCTATTCACTTCATTTGTTTATTCATCCTTACTTAGCTAGCTACATCACAAAATGTTCATCTATATTTAGCTGGCTATTTTTAAATATTTTTTATATAAAATAAGTATCATTATATTATATACATTCATAAAAAGTATCACTGGTCATCACAATACTGTAAAATAAAAAAATCATGAGTGATCTATCAGGAAGAAGTTTTGCACAAGAATAAAAAATAAAAATAATGGAGTCATTAGTGATGTATTATTTACCTGTCAAAGCTTGGATACAATTTGGGAGCCAGTGTCTGCTCTAGGGAGAAACAATACTGATACAGTAAGCCAAGAAATACAATATCAAACAGCTGCGCTCTTTACAACTTATAGCGGGGGCGGGGCCTCGGTTACTTTTATCAATTGGTGGGCGGGAAGCTTTGAATTACCCGCGCAAGCTAAGTTAGCGGTCGTTTTTACTATTGCGAGCACGGCGGATTTTTGTGGTTATTTGTGGTGCGTGCGGGTGCGCGCGCGTTGCTATGTCCCAGCACCCTTAAGAAGGTCAAAATCATCTTTAGGGCAGAGATAAAACAATTTTCAGAGGGAAACTCATATCCTTCAACAACAACAACAACAATAAACACTCCAAAGCCATACTTATAACAAGTATCCAAAAAATATCCTCACCTCCAAAGGCTCCAGTGAGAAGCCGAATGATAACAGCCATACCAACGTTGACACTGAAGCCGAATGCTAATGTACACACAGCCATCAACAGACCACTGTACACGATAACGGGCTTTCTACCCTTCTTGTCCGCCACCACACCCCAGAAATAGCTGCGTACAAACACATGCACAAACAAGGATAAAATACAGCAACTCTAAGTCCTCCTTTTAAACAAGGAACTAGGAATTGCAATATAGGATTGACACACAGAAATTACTCATTTAGCAGTATAATATATACATACACACACCAATAGATAGACAGACAGATAGTAATCACTTATTTTGATGTAGGTTTTGTGATAGAGGAACACTAAATAGCTTAAGTCCCTCAGAGAGAGGCACTACTCACTTAGTGTCCCGCCAATTTGGTTCCTTAAAAAGGTGTGTTCAAAATTCATCAGGCAATGTGCTTCACCATTGATTGCATGGTCAGGACCTGTCACTACACTTTAAATTAGGCACTGCGTAGCCGTCATGAACTATCGTTTTAGGGTCTCTCAGGCAATACATAGCACGCAGAGCCTTCAAGACCCAAGTAGCAGAACCTAACTATTATTTAGTAGAACTTCTCATTCAGGCTCATCAGGTCAGATCGTTTTGCTCTTCTTTAAGTTACACAATTTGAAAACTAGCTAAAACATCATGGACCTGATGGCCTCCTAAGTTCTCTACCACTCCACAAATTGACACATCTCTGCTATCCACGAATCAGAGCTACAGTATAGAGCCAGTGGATGCCAGGAATAGTGGCTTTCAGTAATCACTTATTATCAATACCATATATACCAGGTTTTTGACACACGGACAATTGTTTTTGATATGGTCCCCTACACTAGCTTCATTTGACTAAGAAAATTTTCAATGACTAGGACTACACCTAGAAGACCTCAACTTACCTACCGAAGACTCGACCTAGAAACAGAGCCCCGCCTATCACACCCACATAACGACCTAAATTTACATATAGATAAGAGTTATGTTTTTGACAGAGGGGAGAGTTAGGCTGGAGGGAGGGGGAGGCTGGAGGGAGGGGTAGGCTGGAAGGAGGG
>WLWD01001564.1_pt1 | contig 17135 bp, 9 predicted proteins | sample 6712731 | NCBI WGS metagenome assembly WLWD01 (sample SAMN12718690, study PRJNA576275) | sponge metagenome | isolation source: marine sponge | host: Mycale hentscheli | place: New Zealand: South Island, Marlborough, Capsize Point | collected 2014-11-01
TTTCTACTCACACGCACACACTAACACACTCTTTTTCTACTCACACACACAAACACACAAACACACTCTTGTTCTACTCACATGCACACACAAACACACTCTTTTTTACTCACATGCACACACAAACACAGTCTTTATTCTACTCACACGCACACACAAACACACTCTTTTTCTACTCACACGCACACACAACCACACTCTTTTTTCTACTCACACGCACACACAAACACTCTTTTTTCTACTTACACGCACACACAAACATACTCTTTTTTCTACTCACACGCACACACAAACATACTCTATTTCTACTCGCACGCACACACAAACACACTTTTCTACTCACACGCACACACAAACACACTCTTTTTTCTACTCACACGCACACACAAACATACTCTTTTTCTACTCACACACACAAACAACTCTTTTTCTACTCACACGCACACACACACTCTTTTTCTACTCGCACGCACACACAAACACACTTTTCTACTCACATGCACACACAAACACACTCTTTTTACTACTCACATGCACACACAAACATACTCTTTTTCTACTCACACACACAAACGACTCTTTTTCTACTCACACGCACACACAAACACTCTTTTTTCTACTCACACGCACACACACTCTTTTTCTACTCACACGCACACACAAACACTCTTTTTTCTACTCACACGCACACACAAACACACTCTTTTTTCTATATAATACAAGCAATCTGTTAGCTATTTTTAATGAGGCATCAAAATAGCTCGACCAATGAAAATGGTACATGGAAATGCTGTCTTCATAAGAGAAGAAGCTAAACTAGCCAGAAATAATCACCGATATACATCTTCACTTCTTTCAACTTCGTTAACTTCCCTGAGTATAAAACAAAATACACCGCTGGCTGCAAGAAATTATTTTCTCACCTGATTATGACGGGAAGCTAGGGGGGCGTTGCCCATAAAAGCTGGTACCTATGTGAAGTTGAAAGCTTCGCGTTTTCTCAACAATTAACCCTAAATTAAAAAAAATGTAGCACAATGAAAGGTCTTAAATCTTCATCCTGAGTAAGTTCTTACATAGCTTAGTACAGTAGCTTTAGCTCCTCCCTTTTTCAGCTGCTTGCAATTTTGAATGTGCGTGCAGTCTTTATTCTGTTCCGGTTAATGGATGATTGGAATAATTGATGTGGCCAGATAATTGATGTTCCACTGTACATGTATATTTAACACACAAACATACACACTTTTGTCAGGTTATTGCAACGAGCTAGCCTAGTGTCAGAAATAGCACTCCAGTATTAGTGATGCATGCATTATCATCTAGCCATGTAGACCCATTGGAACTAATACTTCTCTACTACCAACACACACTGGAGAACACTTACCACGCCATCACTTCAGCAGTGAGAGCTGGTTAGCTCGCGTGGCTGATACCTGTAGCGATTGAGGTCAAAGGTGAAGGTCAGCCTTTTCTGCACGAGAAGGTCGTTATATTAATTCTATTTCGCGTGATTCCTCCAATAACGCAATATCTTATGAATCTACTTTAAGTCAGCATTTTGGGTGTGGTGGGTCAGAGATAAACAGAGAATGTTGGAACGCCCAATTTTGGAAAACAGTAGAATCTAGTCTGTAAGCCAGTTATGGCGGAAAGCCAGCCACAAGTTCCTACTGAGGATGAGGTAAGCACATAGCTAACCCCTAGCTGATTTCCAGATCAAGTGTTTGTTTATTAGATCTAGTTTTTTTCACTAGCCCACTGTTTGTATAGATAACTTTTACAAAAGGGTTGAAAGAAGGGAAAACACTGCTACCTACACACATGCCAAGTGCTTAGCATAATTTCAAGCATAATTTTTCCAACAACTCAAATAAAAGAAAGAGAGAAATTAAAGTCTGAGCATTTGATAAAGGGCATCAGCAACTAAGGGAAATTTATGTCTGAGCATGCTCATAAAAATACTAACAACTGGAAAAGAGAGGGAACTAATGTCTGAGCATGCTCACAACAAATGCACTGGCAACTGGAAAAAAGAGAGGGTAAAAGTCATGTTCCTGAGCATGCTCTTGAAAAAAAACACCAGGTTCTTTTATGAGCATGCTCAGACATGACTTTCCCTCTCTTTTTTTAGTTGCTAGTGTGTTTTTGAGGATAGTTAGACAAGACTATCCCTCTATTTGTTGCTATAGTTTGTAACTATTTTACTCTAGTCATTTGAAGTCTAGTTTGTTCTATTTGAAGTCTAGTTTGTTCTATTTGAAGTCTAGTTTGTTCTATTTGAAGTCTAGTTTGTTCTATTTGAAGTCTAGTTTGTTCCAAAAATATAGTAAGTTGTGTGTTTATAACACATAAGCACAACGTATATTTGTTGTAATGTTATTTTTCTGATTATTTTGTTGTTGTTGTTGTTGTTGTGCTTGTTATTGTTTTATTTATAGTTTCTTACAATGTGTATTGAATTTTGTATTTGGGATATATTTGTATGTTTGTGCACTTTTATTAGAAGATTATGTTTTTTGTCATTTTTAATGTATATGTTCATGTGTTAGCATTTTTATAAACAATAGCAGGTGTCTTTCGAAAAGAAAAAGCTTTTTTTTTACAATTTTTTTCATTGCGTTTTGACTAAACAGTTGGTACCATTACATGAAAGATTTTAACAGTCACGTTTTCGTTTCTGTTGATTTACTGCTAAAAGCTAGAAACTCTTCCACAGCTATATCAGCAAGCTAAGGCCTTGTACTACCCTCTAAATGCTATAGGGGTCATGCTATACAGCTTGCAATGAAAAAAACTGACTTGCTTCGATTAAGCAGACTGACTGGATTTTCGCTGAACTTGCTGCTCTGACAGGTCCCTACTTCTTAGTCTTTCTACCAGCTACAGTTGGGTCTCTAGTAGTGAGAATATCTAAGCCAATGATGGCCCCAACATTTAAAATAGCATCATTTTTTACATTCCTAGAAGTGATGCATTTGGTAAACAGTGAATATTAAAACATTAACATAGTCCAACCGAAAAACTATATTTTATCAACTACCATATCGTTTTGTTTTGTTTTTGTTTTTTCTACTATAGTTCCTTTCTATGCAAAAAAAAATCGTTACACAGAACAGAATTGAGAACGTATTTTTTCTGGTGCCTATTGTACATTATTTTAGCGCAGGAAGAAACAGCTCATTCTCTTATTATGTGTTTGTGTGTTTGGACTATCATGTCATTATTGTGTGTTTGTGTGCATATATTTATGCACTGTAATAGTTGTATGTTTGTGTGTTTGTTTATTTGTCCATTTCTCAGCTTTTTTACTATTTCATTTATTAAAATATTATTTTATTGTATTTAATCATTGTGTTAGAAATTGTATGTTTGTGTGTTAGCATGTCATATAGTTGCTGTTGTTATAATGTGTTTACATTTCTGTAAATTTATAATGAGTAAAATTGTATGTTTGTGTGTTTGTTTACATGGTTTTAATTATAGTATTGTTGTGTATTAGCTTTTATATGTATTTTTATTTATTTATTTATAGTTGTGCATAATGTTTAGAAAGTGTATTCACTGCTGATATAGGAATACATTTGTTTGTGTGTTTGTTTTAAATGTAGTCTTATATAAGTTTGTTTGTGTGTTTGCATGTTAAAGTCTCGTTTAAATAACACTTAGTGCTGTTTGTTTGTTTGTATATCAATTTAATTATATATTTATTTGTTTATTTGTATTTAGAGAGATCTCAGTCCTCCAGTCTCACTTCACTGGGAGCACTGCCATACATGGAGTAAGGATGTCTCTCCTGAACAATGTGCAGTACTAAAGAATAAAGTCATAATTATGGATGGTGATTGTCTCACACTTCACATCTCTACTGACCTTCACTCGTGGACTACTACTCGTGCACCATATGAAGCCTCATCCCTAACTACCTACCAGTCTAAGTTTGTATTGGTTGGTGGACGTCATCCCTCCACTTGGGAACGCACAAACTCTCTGTTGACTAGTACTACTGGTCGAGACTGGAAGCCATCGCTATGTGCCATGCCTACTCCTCGCTCCAGTGCATCATCAGTTAGTGGAGGATCACCAGAGGTCCTGGTCGTGGCTGGTGGGAGTGGCTCACCTTGCGAGAGGTTGGACGTAGTGGAAGTTCTACTCAACGACCATTGGACGACTGCAGACTCACTTCCTTCTTCATGCTGCAACATGCGATCAACATTCCATGAAGGCAACTTCTACTTCACAGGAGGAAGTCGCATGAGAGAGATTCTATTTATATGCAGTCTAGAGTCTATCAAAGCATCTGCTAGCAATTGCAGCACAAGAAGACAAACAATATGGAGGACAGTAGCCACACTTACTGACATCTTCGCTATCGTCTCCTATGTATCGAATCTAATCAGCATCGATGACTATTCTACCATTAGCAGTTACTCCAACAAGACAGAGGAGTGGATTGAGACTACTAGTGAGGGAGATAGACCAGAACAGAAGGATAATGATGGATATATAGCTACTGCAGTCTTGTCTACTGGACAGTTGCTGGTTGCTAATAGAGATGGAGTATACAAAGTAACTCTGTCAGGTTAGTGTAAGTAAATAGCAGCATCTCTAGAAAGCCATCTTGCCTTCAGTGAAAATGGCTTCTCTTTAAAATGTCCCATTGATAGATTATATGGGAAACTAAAGTTAGGTATTAAAAACTTGTACTATAATAATAAAAACTTGTACTATAATAATAACTAGAATATTATATTTATTATTGTGTTAATTATGTTAAAACTAAACATTTATTAAATTAATTATGATATTATAATAAGTAAGGTAATTGATTGTCTTTGCTAAAATTGCAAGTGCTAGAGTGCAGCTGCTTCTACTGGCAGCTGCTTCTACTGGCAGCTGCTTCTACAGGCTTTAGCTCCAATCTATAAAACCAGCTGCCAGCACTCTGTATTGAATGGTACTGGTGCAGTGTGCCAGTTACTTGTATTAGTATAACCAATGAGACTGTAATAACTGTAATTATTGCTTTATTTGCAACACTTTAGCTGTAATGATTATTTAATTTATGTTCAATAGCTTTCAAGGATGCATATAAACACTTCATTGTTTCCAAGGAAGTACTGGAGCTTCTGTCTTTAAAGTTTATGTCCCTTGGTCCTCCAAGACAAGGCAAGAGTACAACTCTCAGGAGAATAAAGAAAGAGATCATAGATCTTCTGTCAGCTAAAGAAGAGGAGCAGATTCATGGCAGCACAGGTGCAGTACAGTGTTGCTCCAATATGCTAGTCCAATGCAAGTCTGATCCAACCACAGCAGAAAGAACCACAAACTGGACCATTGTAAAGAATCTCACTGAGGAAGCATCTCTACTCGTTCACACTCTCAAAGATAGTTTGGTAACTGAATCCACTTCTGAAGCTGAATCCACTTCTGAGGCTACTGCTGATTCCCATGGAGGTAGTGACACCAGGGCAGAGGTCAGTCAGGCTAGCAATACAGGGCAGTCTCATCAGGTTAAAAAACAACACATTAGAAACACCAAGCAATCACGCCCTGTTCAAAAGCCACAGCCTAACTTAATTCATAAAATGCTGGCAAAACTAAAATTATTGACCAAACAAAAAATCAGATCACCAGATTATTCTGAAATAGCTGCCATATTCGAGACAGTGTCCAAACAACCACACTTTGCAGATAATGTGAAGCACTCTTTTAAAGCTTTTTTGAGAATGGAGGACACCGGAGGTCAGCCCGAGCTGATGGACATGCTACCAGCACTCACCATAGGACCTGGCCTCTACTTGCTGTTCTTTAGCTACAAGTTCCAACTAGATGAGGAGTATCGTGTCTTTTATCAGAGAGCTTCAGGAGAGACAACTGCACCAGAGAAATCAGAGTTTACTCTGCAAGAGATGCTTTTGCGCACTCTGGCCAGTATATCTTGTTTGAGTTCCTCCACCCACCTTCAACCTCTACCTGGAACAGACAACTCAACCATTGGTGAGATACTGGAGTCCTCCAATTCAGTAGTGTTTATAGTGGGCACTCACAAAGACAAGGTTTCTGAGGAAGTCATCGCTACAGTCGACTCACAGCTTCAAAAAGTGATTCGAGACACTGACTCCTACAAAAAAGGCATAGTTCAGTTCTGCTCAAAAAACACGCTTGTTGTTTCTTTGGACAACATGGGAGGCGGAGTAGAAGAAATCCATCACTTGCATCAGCTACTGGAGAATGCCATGGAGAAACACTTTAAAAAGCTGAAAATTCCAGCTGTGTGGCTTCTGTTCAGCTTGTGTCTTCGCATGAGAGAAGTGAGGACAGCCAGCCTGGAGACCTGCTTGGCCTTGTCCTATGCCTTCAATATGACACCCTACGAGACCAGAGCAGCTCTGTGGTTTCTTCACCATCATGCCGGTGTTCTGATGTACTTCCCCAGTGTGCCTGGTTTGGAGGACCTGGTCATCATAGACATCCAGGTAGTGTATGACAGTATCACTGGTGTCATTCTTAAAGCCATGTGCTTTGATAGAGTAGGTCAGGCCAAATCCGAGAGATTCAGGAAGACCGGTCGATTCACCATGAAAGTTTTGATGAAAGCTACGGCTGACATTTCTGGAGATCTGATTCCACCAGAGCAACTGGTAGCTTTGCTTGCATATCTTCACTTGATAGCTGAGATTGTGTCAGTCGAATCTTCTGATACTAACTCAGTTTTAGAAGAAGGGAAAGAATACATCATGCCTTGCGTGTTAGAAAACACTACTACAAAGGAACTGGACCAATTCCACAAAGAATCCTGTAGGTCATGTTTGGTGGAGCCTCTCTTGATGTACTTCAGTAGTGGGTTTACTCCTATGGGACTCTTTCCTGCTTCCATGGCTTGTCTCATATCTAATAAGTCCTTCACTTTCATCAGAGAAGGTGTCAAGAAAAACATGGTTCCCTTTTTGTATGGATCCAATTTAATTTGTGTAACATTTATATCTCGATGTAAATATTTTGAAGTCGTAGTTTCGTGTGATCCTACATTCCAAGACTCCATTCACCACGAATGTACTGCTTTAAAACTAGAAATAGAGGACACTCTAAAGAAGGCTAGTTCCAGAATGAACTACAACAGCTCCATGGACTACCAGTTTGCCTTTGACTGTCGTTCACACGAAGGAGGGAATCATCTCGGGGTCGTTGATGGAGCGCACTCTGTCCCCAAAGTCATGAAATGTCTCTTCAATCCAAACAATCCACAACCAGTTGTACTCACCAATAGACACCTCATTTGGTATGGACAGGTATGTAGAAATAGACTATGTATTTTAACGTATTAACTGACTCTCATTTATTTGGTTTCAGAAGATCCTGCAGTAGAAATCTCTGAAAGTAAGTCAAGTTGTTATTTGTATTTAGCTAGTATTATTGAAAATGTTTTATTATTAGGCGGCAACAACTTGAGTATATTTCTGAGTGTGTATCCTGACTTGGTGCACTCAGTGACGCCTTGTGTTATGACAGTAGCTGATCGCTGCTACAGTAAAGGACTCGTATCTCCTGACATGTATGAACAGCTCCTTCAGCGTGAAACTTGGATTAATGTTGAAAAGACAAGGAATCTTCTGAATAATATTCGTACAGTCTTACCATCTAGACCTACTGCCCTCAAGGAGTTTGTTACTGTATTGTCTCAAGTGGACTATTGTAGACAAGTGGCAGATAAAATACAACAACAGCTCCAGTAAGTATATTATTATTGTTGTAGTATTTGTATTATTGTATTGATGGACATAGATTTGAAAACACTCATTGTATTGTATTTTTCACTGTTTGATTCCCATATTTCAAAATTTTATTGAACATTGAATTTGCACATTGTCAAGTTTTTATTTCTTGTAATCAAAATTTTCATTAAAAAAGTTAAAAATATCAATTATTAGCCATAATTATAATAGCATACAAAGGTAGCTAGTGCATGATTTGAAGTGGTTTGAACTTGGTAGCCAATGGTTGCCCATTAACTAGCAATAACTTGAGTATTTCTGTATCCTGACTTGGTCCACTCAGTGATGAGGCCAACTCTTGGACTGGATGACACAGGTGAGGCCAGAATTCTTCTGAATAACATTCATACAGTCTACAATCACATACTGTTCCATCAGAGTTAGTTACTATGGAAACGACCATAATTCTACCCCAAGTCAAGAATAAAAAAAACAATTTTTTTTTTGTTAATAACAAACATCATCTCACTTCGTTATTGCCCAACTGACTAAGATGGTCTTGGCTTCTTTTTTTTTAATTTCTTTTTTTTTATATTATATACCATGTAAATGTTGATTAAGAAACTATTCTCCTAAGTCTATATTATGCTTGCAGATTATAGTTGTCTTCCTGTAATTAGAACAAGTTCACAGCAGCATTGGGTAAAGGGAATCTCCACATAATAATACTAACTGGAAAACTCTTGGGCAGTGTCTGAAATGCTTACAATACTCCATTGGCTGGTCAGTCCAATAATTGTTAGCACTATATTTTAGTACCCCATGTGTCCCTACTCAGCCTATAGAAATAGCAGACAGTCATTTACATACAGTGCATAGTGCACTAACTGGAGGCAGAAATCACTGGACATATGCACACATGCACACATAGGTTAGTTGAGTGAGGGCTAGCATGGAGTCATTCTCATCTGATGTATGCAATTGATGAGGAATGGAAGATGGAGGTGAGGGAAGAGGGAGGTGAGGGAAGAGGGAGGTGAAGAGAGGAAAAGAAAAAGAAAGTGGCAAGACCCATAGAATTCATCTCACTGACTTCCAGTAAGCTTGCCCATAATATCCTCTAACTTCCATTCCTCTTTTTAACATCTTCAATAGATGAGAAATAAATACAGCAGCTACGATAAAACAAACAACATACACACACACACACACTTTGTACACCATTCTTCCCACACATACGCTTCCCACACATACGTACATATGTACACACATACGTACATACACATTCCACACTTCCCTACACATCACTTTATAGTCACATAAAATATTACTTAGGATGTGCTTCAATATCACAGTGTGGTGAGTGAGTCACCACCTGCCACTCTTCTTCCACACAACCTATAACATCAAAGTGAGCTGAGATTGGTAGATAAACTACTAAACAACCTCATAATTGTCTTCAAAACACTGATGCTTCAAGCAATATTAAAATCAAATTAAAAGAAAAACTCTAAAGAAATAATTTAGAATCTTTAAAGAAGCATATTTGGTTTTGTTTGGGATTTTTATACAGCTCAAATAACATCAAAAATTGTTTTAATATTAGATATTGTAAAATTATGACAGTCAAGTATTGATTAATCTTTTGCCAACTTCAACATTCCTTGAGTTCATACACACACACACACACACACACAACAACAACAACAACAACAACAACATCAAAATTTTAACTAGTACACACAAAGTTTTTATGGCTTTCATAACAACCCACAGTCTCTCATTTTGTGCTAATTCATTTATCTTTTACAGCTAACAGCTGCTTTAGGAGCACCTAGCTATTAACAGCTGCAATTGACTGGCAGGAATGACCTCTCATCAAGATGACCTCTTGAGCAGGCTGACCTCACTACTATAATTACCTGAAAATAAGATAATTCCACATAAAAGATCACACCTAAACATACACACAAACAAAAACACTCTCTCCTATAAACCTCAATAACACAATTAGAAGAGAAAAAATTACTTTTATGCTCATGAACTAATCATAAGTAGAAAATAGTTTAAAATGAAGCACCAAAGGTGCAAACCCTCACCACTATAAACACTACATAGCTATTACAATATACTCTCCTTCTAAAAGAACAAGCAATCTGTTTAATGAGGCATCAAAATAGCTCGTCCAATGAAAATGGTACATGGAAATGCTGTCTTCACAAGAGAAGCTAAACTAGCCAAAAATACTCACCATAAACATTTTCAACGCAAAACTTCTACTCTTTCAACTCAGTTAACTTCCCTGAGTACAAAGTTAACTACATCGCTGACTGCAAGAAATTATTTGCTCACGTGATTATGACATGATGCTAGGGGGTGCTACCCATAAAAATTGGTACCTACGCGGAGCTGAAAGTGAAAGCTTCGTATTTTCTCAACAATTAGCCCAAAATTTAAAAAAATAGCCCTATAAAAATTCTTAAATCTTCGTCCTGAGTAAGTTCCCAAGTAGAAATGCCTGGCAAGATCTTGTAAGAATCTTGCATTTTTTCCAAGATCATCTTGGCAAGATCTTGGTACTCTTAAAAACCCACAAGATTCTTGCATTATTCTTTCAAGAATCTTAACGCTACTCACACAAGACTTGCACAAGAATTATTACGCTGTTATCTTGCTATGATCCTTGCAAGATTCTTTCATGGTTCTTGCACTTATCATGCTTGAATGATACTCAAGATTCAAGCAAGTATATGTCAAGATCAAACTGGCAAGATTCTTACAATAGACTTTCAAGAGTCTTGCCACTTCTTGAGTAAGATTTATGCAAGAGTTTGTGGCAGTTATCTTTCAAAGAATCTTACAGGTTTCTTGCAAGAATCTTGTTAATACAATATTCAAGATTCAAGCAAGTATATGTCAAGATCAAACTGGCAAGATTCTTACAATAGACTTTCAAGAGTCTTGCCACTTCTAGAGTAAGATTTATGCAAGACTTTGTGGCAGTTATCTTTGAAAGAATCTTACAGGTTTCTTGCAAGAATCTTGTTAATACAATATTCAAGATTCAAGCAAGTATATGTCAAGATCAAACTGGCAAGATTCTTACAATAGACTTTCAAGAGTCTTGCCACTTCTAGAGTAAGATTTATGCAAGAGTTTGTGGCAGTTATCTTTCAAAGAATCTTACAGGTTTCTTGCAAGAATCTTGTTAATACAATATTCAAGATTCAAGCAAGTATATGTAAAGATCAAACTGGCAAGATTCTTACAATAGACTTTCAAGAGTCTTGCCACTTCTAGAGTAAGATTTATGCAAGACTTTGTGGCAGTTATCTTTGAGAGAATCTTACAGGTTTCTTGCAAGAATCTTGTTAATACAATATTCAAGATTCAAGCAAGTATATGTCAAGATCAAACTGGCAAGATTCTTACAATAGACTTTCAAGAGTCTTGCCACTTCTTGAGTAAGATTTATGCAAGAGTTTGTGGCAGTTATCTTTCAAAGAATCTTACAGGTTTCTTGCAAGAATCTTGTTAATACAATATTCAAGCAAGTATATGTCAAGATCAAACTGGCAAGATTCTTACAATAGACTTTCAAGAGTCTTGCCACTTCCAGAGTAAGATTTATGCAAGAGTTTGTGGCAGTTATCTTTCAAAGAATCTTACAGGTTTCTTGCAAGAATCTTGTTAATACAATATTCAAGATTCAAGCAAGTATATGTCAAGATTAAACTGGCAAGATTCTTACAATAGAGTCTTGCCACTTCCAGAGTAAGATTTATGCAAGAGTTTGTGGAAGTTATCTTTCAAAGAATCTTATAGGTTTCTTGCAAGAATCTTGTTAATACAATATTCAAGATTCAAGCAAGTATATGTCAAGATTAAACTGGCAAGATTCTTACAATAGAGTCTTGCCACTTCCAGAGTAAGATTTATGCAAGAGTTTGTGGCAGTTATCTTTCAAAGAATCTTACAGGTTTCTTGCAAGAATCTTGTTAATACAATATTCAAGATTCAAGCAAGTATATGTCAAGATTAAACTGGCAAGATTCTTACAATAGAGTCTTGCCACTTCCAGAGTAAGATTTATGCAAGAGTTTGTGGCAGTTATCTTTCAAAGAATCTTACAGGCTTCTTGCAAGAATCTTGTTAATACAATATTCAAGATTCAAGCAAATATTGTCAAGTTCAAACTGACAAGATTCTTATAATGACTTTTAATACTTTTTCTAGATTTTGATTGCACAGTAGCTTTGTCATAATACTTCTTGTAAGCTGATGACTCCATATTGCTTGCTTGATGTTGTTTTGTCTAACTCTAAAACAAACAGTTACTACAAATCCTAGCTAGGGGTCACGTGTAAAAAAAATAGCAGCTGGAATTAAAATACAGCTGCTGATTGTTATCCATTATTTGGAAGAAGAAAGGGAGAAAGAAATGTCCAGTGCAAAAAGAAACCGTGAATTGTCACGAAAGCTTAAGGATTCTGTAAGTCTAATTCAGGAAGAGTTACAGTTGGATCCAAATGGTAAGTTTATAAAAATCTCTTTGTTATATCAAATCACTTGCAAAATTATTTTGCAGTTACAGTTGTGGTTGAATGTTCACAAACTGGAAAGCAACATAATGTGAAAGTGAAGGATTTGTCACGTGATGACTTGGAGCCACTAATATCTGAAGACTTGGTGGTTAACAAACCTCTAATCTTACAGTACAAAGGGAAACCATGGCCAGTGACATTTTTAAGATACAAACGTAAGTTTAAGCAGTGGGTTGGGAACTAACATTTAATATAGTGTTACAACTAATAGAAAAGACCACTACTAAAGAGAGTAAGCAACATAAAGGAGAAGGTAGCAGTGAGACAGTGAAGGATAGTATGCTGGAAATCCTAAAAAAGGCAAAGGTATATATTTGAAGTAAGGTATTTTACACCTTTTATCTCTTAATAATTGTTTCAGTATGATGCTGACATTCCTACGTGTATTGAGGATGACTCTGAAGATGAGGAAGAAAGCCTGAAGAGATGTTTATCTACGTCTGATTCTGAGGAAGAGATACCTACAAAGATTACTAGAAAAGTAAGGAAAACTAACTGTCAAATTTTGGTTACTAGCATGTGCAAAATGAAAAAGAAAATATTACAATATATTGAAAATTATCTGGGTATTAGATGCCACAAGGTGAAAATGACATTAAAGAAACTACACTAGATAATTTTGAAAAGGTTAGTTGGACTGTGTTGTGTATTTCTAGGACTTCATATAATATTATGGTGTGTGGGAGGGAGGAATTTATTGGTGGTCATCTTGGAAATATGTGTAAATTTTTTTTCAGAACCCAGAACCAGTGGGTTACATATATAATAATAATATCAGCTTACCGAACCTGCAACCTACCAAACCTGTAGGTGAGGGCGAAATACTAAATGATATCAAATTTTCGAACTTTTATAATCATAATAAGTTAGCATTATCGTATTATGACACACAAAATATTGCCCAATCCCTTGGTTAAATTTGTGTTTTGTGGTATTTCAGTTACATCATATAATTTGATTATACAGTGCATCCTCGCTTATCCGAACCTCACTTATCCGAATCCTCGAATATCCGAACTACCCAAATTATGATATTCATGAAAAGTTAATTATATTCATGAAAAGTTAATTATATTCATGAAAAGTTAATTATATTCATGAGGAATTAAGACACATTCCTTATTTGTAATACACTTTATGTATTTCACTTATCCGAATTCTTTACTTATCTGAACAGCAACAAATTTTCTTGTGCACAAAGGGGTTCGGATAAGTGAGGATGCACTGTAATCACACATTTCTGTGGTACAAGACTCATTTGGTAGATGGTGCTATTATGTTTGACTAAACTACTATTATAATGTTTGTCATATTTTTGTATTTGCAGGACCTCCTTGTTAATTTAATTAAAGAATTGAAGAACCAATTTCAGGCGTTTGATTAAAAAATAAACGAATTACAGAAAAGCATAAAATCTTGCTACAAAGAAGAATATCCATCTACTTCCACAATTAAGTCAGAAGAGAGTGAGAACGAAAAAAAATTGCAGCGATTGGCTGCAAGGGATCCATACCAATTCGCTCTACAGGGGATGGATATCTTGTTCACTAAACAAGAGATGGCCACTTCACTACTATTCAAGTCAAAGTCCCCGAAAAGCACTAAACCTGCATTGGATCACAAAAGAGTAGAAGAGCTATTACAAGCCGTAGACATGAAGTTCGGAGTAGACAGTTATAATATAAAGACACTGACAGCTAAAGCAAATCAAAAATGTAGAGATTCAAGCGAGATGAAAAAAGAAAAAAAGAAAAAAAAATCAGAAGAAAAAGATTCAGTTAAAGAAAAAACTTCAGCTAAAGAGTAAAATCTGTTAACATTATTATCTAATTCATTTGACTTTTGTCCCAAAACTTTTTCTACTTTTTTTAACGTATTTATGTCAAACAGAAAATTTCGCTTTTGAATTACAATTATATTTAATTTTAGTTTGTACAAGTTATCACAAGTCATTGGTCTTGTGTAAGACTTGTACAAAATCATTATTGTTAGATCTTGTAAGGTTCTTGCAGGAGTCTTATTAGATCTTGTAATGTTCTTGTAGGAGTCTTATTAGATCTTGTAAGGTTCTTGCTGGAGTCTTATTAGATCTTGTAAGGTTCTTGCAAGAGTCTTATTAGATCCTGTAAGGTTCTTGCATGAAGTCTTATTAGATCCTCTCTTGTTAGATCTTGTAAGGTTCTTGCATGAGTCTTATTAGATCTTGAAAGGTTCTTGCAGGAGTCTTATTAGATCTTGAAAGGTTCTTGCAGGAGTCTTATTAGATCTTGAAAGGTTCTTGCATGAAGTCTTATTAGATCCTGTAAGGTTCTTGCAGGAGTCTTATTAGATCTTGAAAGGTTCTTGCATGAAGTCTTATTAGATCTTGTAATGTTCTTGCATGAGTCTTGTTAGATCTTGTAAGGTTCTTGCAGGAGTCTTGTTAGATCTTGTAAGGTTCTTGCGGGAGTCTTGTCAGATCTTGTAAGGTTCTTGCAGGAATCTTATTAGATCTTGAAAGGTTCTTGCATGAAGTCTTATTAGATCTTGTAAGGTTCTTGCATGAGTCTTGTTAGATCTTGTAAGGTTCTTGCACGAATCTTATTAGATCTTATAAGGTTCTTGCATGAGTCTTGTTAGATCTCTTGTTAGATCTTGTAAGGTTCTTGCATGAGTCTTATTAGATCTTGAAAGGTTCTTGCAGGAGTCTTATTAGATCTTGAAAGGTTCCTGCATGAAGTCTTATTAGATCTTGTAAGATTCTTGCATGAGTCTTGTTAGATCTTGTAAGGTTCTTGCAGGAATCTTATTAGATCTTATAAGGTTCTTGCATGAGTCTTGTTAGATCTTGAAAGGTTCTTGCAGGAGTCTTGTTAGATCTTGTAAGGTTCTTGCGGGAGTCTTGTCAGATCTTGTAAGGTTCTTGCAGGAATCTTATTAGATCTTGAAAGGTTCTTACATGAAGTCTTATTAGATCTTGTAAGGTTCTTGCATGAGTCTTGTTAGATCTTGTAAGGTTCTTGCAGGAATCTTATTAGATCTTATAAGGTTCTTGCATGAGTCTTGTTAGATCTCTTGTAAGGTTCTTGCATGAGTCTTATTAGATCTTGTAATGTTCTTGCATGAGTCTTATTAGATCTTGAAGGTTCTTGCAGGAGTCTTGTCAGATCTTGTAAGGTTCTTGCAGGAGTCTTGAGTCTTGTTAGATCTTGTAAGGTTCTTGCGGGAGTCTTGTTAGATCTTGTAAGGTTCTTGCAGGAGTCTTATTAGATCTTGTAAGGTTCTTGCATTATTCTTACTAGATCTTGTAAGTTTCTAGCACGAGTCTTATTAAATCTTGAAAGGTTCTTGCATGAGTCTTGCTAGATCTTGTAAGGTTCTTGCAGGAATCTTATTAGATCTTGTAAGATTCTTGCGGGAGTCTTGTTAGATCTTGTAAGGTTCTTGCACGAGTCTTGTTAGATCTTGCAAGGTTCTTGCATTGTTAGATCTTGTAAGGTTCTTGCAGGAGTCTTATTAGATCTTGTAAGGTTCTTGCATTATTCTTACTAGATCTTGAAAGGTTCTTGCAGGAGTCTTATTAGATCTTGTAAGGTTCTTGCAGGAGTCTTGTTAGATCTTGTAAGGTTCTTGCAGGAGTCTTATTAGGTCTTGCAAGGTTCTTGCAGGAGTCTTATTAGATCTTGTAAGGTTCTTGCAGGAGTCTTGTTAGATCTTGTAAGGTTCTTGCAGGAGTCTTATTAGGTCTTGCAAGGTTCTTGCAGGAGTCTTGTTAGATCTTGCAAGGTTCTTGCAGGAGTCTTATTAGATCTTGTAAGGTTCTTGCATGAGTCTTGTTAGATCTTGCAAGGTTCTTGCAAGAGTCTTGTTAGATCTTGCAAGGTTCTTGCAAGAGTCTTGTTAGATCTTGCAAGGTTCTTGCAGGAGTCTTATTAGATCTTGCACGAGTCTTGTTAGATCTTGCAAGGTTCTTGCACGAGTTTATTAGATCTTGAAAGGTTCCTGCAAGGTTCTTGCAAGAGTTTTGTTAGATCTTGTAAGGTTCTTGCATTGTTAGATCTTGTAAGGTTCTTGCATTGTTAGGACTTGTAAGGTTCTTGCAGGAGTCTTATTAGATCTTGTAAAGTTCTTGCAAGAGTCTTATTAGATCTTGTATGGTTCTTGCACGAGTCTTGTTAAATCTTGCAAGATTCTTGCATGAATCTTATCAGATTTCGTAAGGTTCTGGCAGGAATCTTTAATAATCTTGCAAAAAAACTTGTAAGGTTTTTGCATGAATCTTAGTAGTATTCTTGCAAGATTCTTGTCCCATTTTTGGGCATGAATCTTATAAGATTCTTGTACATGAATCTTGCACTGTTCTTATCAAGATTCTTGGCAAGATCTTGAGAAGAATTTTTGATAGGGCATCACATGTTGTAATTCAACATGTGCTAGCTACCCAAACAAATCCACAGAGGTTAACCAGTAAACCACAGCAGCTGCTTTTATGTGTGCCCTAGACTCACACTCTGACTTAGGGTCCATGCTAATATATTTTTGCTATATTTGCACAGAATAATGATCAGCTATATAAAACAATTTAAATAATAATGACATCACAATAGCAAATAACCTAGTGTATGAAAAATGTACTGTAAAAATTAACAACAACAAAACAAAACGAACAAAAACAAAAAACAACAACAACCTATGAATATCTGCACTAATGCAAACTAATAGTGAGTGTTGTCCAGTAACGCCGTCAATTGTCCCATGGGACTAGGATGATAGAGAAGTCCCTTGGGATGTTCATGCCAAAATTAAAAAATTATGAAATTTAAAACTTTCTCTGCTAGCT
>WLWD01004545.1_pt1:0-15000 | contig 17123 bp, 12 predicted proteins | sample 6712731 | NCBI WGS metagenome assembly WLWD01 (sample SAMN12718690, study PRJNA576275) | sponge metagenome | isolation source: marine sponge | host: Mycale hentscheli | place: New Zealand: South Island, Marlborough, Capsize Point | collected 2014-11-01
ATTGTAGTAGTCTATACATGTATTTTAAGCATGGGCTAAAAGAGAAGTTCACATACCCCACTGGAGCTCCTGACCTATCAAAATTCAGATTGGTGGAAATGTTTTGCGGATGCACTGACTTGGAGGTAAAGAACCAGATCATCAAATCATTTGGATCAGAATCCCAGCTACGTATAGTGTGTGCAACTATTTCATTTGGGTTAGGAGTCGATTGTCGCGATGTAAGGCAAGTAATTCATTTGGGGTCACCCGAAGACATAGATGCCTATATTCAAGAAACTGGTAGGGGTGGAAGAGATGGAAAGCACTCGTTAGCTTTACTCTTAAGCCACAAGCGAGGAGGGAAATTTGTGTGCGAGAAATCAATGCTACAATACGAGAATAATAGCACTATTTGCAGACGAAACTTATTATTTCAAAATATAGACAATTACAAACCATTTCAAACTGATTACAAGTGCATGTGTTGTGATGTTTGTAAGCGTGTTTGTCAATGTGGATCTTGTTTTGATAATCAAAAATCATTTGTGTATTTGTAATATTGTCAATTCATTAATTACATTAAAATTTTACATGTCCCTGGATCCAATCAATAATCACAGCTGAAGGTTTCGCATGCAGAATATTCCTTGGATTGGGGAAAGATGGGTAATACCTGCCAGTAATTTCAGTGAAAATAGACATTTCTTGTAACTCTTTTAGAATAATGTTCATGTCAGCTCTTGAGTTCGGCACATTGTGAGCAGAAGAACCACTATCTGAAATTTTGTTGTCTGCATCAAAAGTGTCCATTACTGCTGATATTGTTCCAAGGGCCTCTGCTACTCGCTGAATGCACTGGGGTGTCTTGTTTGCACCAAGGCTCTTAACAGCTGATTTACAAATACGTATCTGGTGCTCACAATGAAGATCATTGGGAATGTTTTTCCCAGGACAACCATGTACGTTAATGAATCTTGTCCATATAAATTCCATTGCTTGGCGCTTAGATAAAATATAATCATAGTTGAGAAGAAAATTTAGGGTCTCGTTTGCATAGTTTTTTCTTCCCGAGTTTTGAAAAATAGGCAGCATATACCTGTAGCAACGCAAAACTCGATCACCATCTCCTTCCTTGATGGCATCTCGGAATTCCAGATAAAACAATCCAAAACTCAATGCTTGCTTCGCATACAAGTAAATCCTGTCATCTTGACGAGAAGAAGAGCTTTGAGGGTCCGATGCAGAAGAGTTGTACGTAAATGAGAAAAATGTCTTCATGAAATCATCTATAATATGATTTAAGACTTTCCCTCTCTCACATTCAGGCTCCATCCAAGTATCTGTACCTTTGGGAGCATAATTTGTAGTTGGAATTTCATGCATTTCTGACATACCCAGCATTTTCATGGCAGCAGCAACTATAAGACACTCTACAACCAAAACGATAAAATCATCACATGCGTCAAAACTCTCAATCGGCACTTTGACCACATTACTGCGATTAATAGTGTTTCGAAGTTGATAAAGTGTCCCATGTTCAGTGACTGACTTGGGCCGAATAATAGTACTTCCAGAGAACCTATACAGAAAAAGATAATATTAATCTCATCTACTATCTATACGTTCTGTTTACTTATCTTACCCCCAATAAGTTTGCCTTTGTATGCCAATCCTCCAAAGTAGGAATGAGACCTTCTAGCCGCTTTGATGGTGTTTCACCATTAAGTTTAGCCTTTATAGCTGACTTGGCTCTAGCTGCAGTCATCTGATCTCCACCAATAATTACTTTGTGCATCCTTTCATTCACCACTTCTACTCTGTCAGCCTCGCCAACAGCTACTTCTTCAGTCCATGAGACAGACGGAACAAACTGGTGTAAATGAGCCATTATATCTACCATATCTCCTCCTTTTGCTTCATTTTTTAATAGGACACCAAGAGGAATCTGTAGTACATACATACATGCATATATATACATACATACATACGTATGTACGTGCGTGCATGCATACATACATATACATACATACATACATACATACATACATACATACATACATACATACATACACATACATACATACATTATACATACATACATTTAATACACACGCTTTTTGGAATTTAACACTTAAACAATATCCTGACACAACAACACATAATTAACTGATGTCTCTGCACACACTCATGTAAAGCTAGTATGAATAAAGCTTACCACTTCTGATTTGCTGCTCATTTCGTTGTAATAACGATGCTTAATATGCCAATCAACAAGACCATCAAAAGTCATTCCAAAATAAGGAAGATGAGTGCATAGTATCCTGGATATCAGTATGGAAATGTTGGCCTTCAAGGATTGGTCGTCATGTGGTGTCGGCAACAATGACTTAGCAACTGATCTAACATCTAAACATGAATTATCAATTCTAACATCAGATAGAGCACTAAAATCTATTCTGTTTAGGACACCATACGAGTAGAAATAGTGCAGCAACTCAGTCTGTCTGTCTGAACGCATGTGACGTCTTCGAACATTTTTATCTAAATTGTCCCCACACAAACGAAACCCGTTCCATGCTGGCTTGCTGTATTCTTTTTGTATTAGAAGAGATCTTTCCAATACTTCTGGTGGTCTTGCAATCTGCAATTCTTGAGATACAAGAGAATCCTCAGTCATGTTATCAAGAGCAAAATCATCTGATGTGCAGCTCTCATCACTAGAAGAGAACATTTCATCTGTGTTAATATCATTCTCTTCTTGCTCAGACATTTCTTCTTCAGACTCAGACTCTGATTCAGTGTCTGATTCAGTGCCCGATTCAGAAGAATCAAAGATGCAAAATGCTGCACTGTCAAATTCTTCTCCCTGTTCTCCTTGTGTTTCCTACATATTGACGATAATATTAAGGTTTTAAAAATTACAGCCAAGGTCATATCCAGGGAGTGGGGAAGGGGGACTTATGCATCTCTCCCAATTATCTAGCTATATTATTTTAGTCCCCTTCCTTTGTATAAACTTTATCATCACTTACAGCTTCAACATCAGTAGGCAGAGATGGCAACAGTGAGTCCCTCCATTCCCTGACAGGCTTGTCATAATCTTTTCCCAAGTCCTTCACCATCCTTATTGTTGTTTTGTGAGAAACTGACAGGAATATTTTCTGCAACCTCTCATACACCTACCCGAACAGTATAATTAATTTGAATCATCATAAAAACATTTTTCTTACCTGTTTGCCACTATGTCCTGCATACAGTAACAATGCTATGATTTTGTGAACTAAATTCATTCGGCAATACCTGTATTTCAACAAAATTGCAAAACACATACCAATAGCTGCCACCCGATTTGACCGGGGTTGCTTGGTTTTTGTACATGCCATAAGTATTTGATACATCAGTGGAGCATTGCATTCAATCTCTGAAATAAATACTTTCCATTTGAACTCCTTCATAGCATTACAATCTCTCTGGAGTACTGAATTTACTTCAACTGAACACAACATCTTCATCTCACTATGTATCAAACGTGCAACTTTCTGCATAATGTATTCCCTTATTCTGGGATCAGCAAAGCACTGATCAGCAACACCTTTCTTATGCCCTCTTGCGGCTGCTTTGCTGATGTGTCTTCTGTGCGGTGTTTGCAGTTGATATTGCTTTATACCTGATTTGTTGCCAATAGCCACCTACAAAATCAAACAGCTTTAGTCATAATTTTATACGTGTAAAGTAATAAGATACATCAACCTTTACTTTCTTTCCTCATCCATGTGGATGTTAATCAGCATAGCTAATTGCACCATGTGGACTAATTACCTACTTATAACATTTCATATTCTTTGCTCCATTTAGTGCACATATTGGTGGAACTACACACACATACACAGCATGCACACATACACATACACAGCATGCACACACACACATACACAGCATGCACACACACACATACACAGCATGCACACACACACATACACAGCATGCACACACACAGACATACACACACCACACCTATGAATGCCAAGAGGCAGGACTTTTTTGTAATGGAAAGTGGTTAGCTATTGGGGAGTGGTTAGCTATGCACCTCTGTGGGAAACTTGCTGGACATGTCAAAAGCTTAACAGAATTTAAGACATTAACACGCTTTTGAAGTAACTAACTCATTCACCATGTTTATAGATAACAGAAGTGCTTCTGTAAAATCAGCCAGCTAAGGCTAGTACACCACACACACACACACACACACACACACACACACACACACATACACACACACACACACATTTACACACACAAATTAAAAAAGTAAATTCTTTTGATACCACCCTGCACTAGCAGGCACTGTGAGCTGTGCAAAAAAGCTCGGCTAGGAACTCACAAGCTTTCCTCATAGCAAGTGATGTGCTGGTGGGAGGCTGAAAAAATAGAAAAAGCCAGATGAAGTGTGGTAGTGGGAAAGGCGGGGACACAACCACACAACCACCACACACACACACGCACATACACACTGAGTTCGACTCTGCGCTCAGCTAATTCAGGTTTTATGTGAGTCAAGGAGATTAAAATACGGATTACCAATATCAAAAACATTTTTTGCTTTTTCAAATTATCACAATACAAGTTCACAAATTAACTCATTGACTACTGAATACCAGGAGGCTGATTTTACAAAAATATGTACAAAGGTCATTAAAATATTAATAAAGACTCTAATAAAGGCAAGTAAATACATATGCTTCTGAAGTAAAGCTGCACTTGCCCTATTGAAGGTTTCTAATAGTCTAAACAGGCCACACCTACTATTATAAAAGGCCACACCTACTTTAATTACATCCGAATTTTATTGCACTCTAACATTTCTCTATACTTCTTGTTGTATCTTGGGCATAGAATGAGGTAGATAAAAAAAAAAAATTGTGATTCAGAACAAACTATTGACTTCATTGGTTCCAATTGAAAAAGCTTTATCATTTACACCAACCAAGAAATAAATCAAACATTAGGAATAATAAAATGATGAAAAAATGGTTACAAGGATGTGAAACTTCTCAAAACAAACACCAATGCACATGTGCCTCCTCCCACCACCAGATTCTGGATTTGCTCTAGCTAATAAAAGAGACTTGGTTAGCTGTTCCACTAACATTATATGGAACTGCTGATTGGTCTTGATTCCAGAATCAAGATTATTTTGTCTGAACATAATAGATAAGTTCAAGATGCAACACACACACATGCTCACACATGTACACATACACACAGTTACTAATTCAATATCTGATCATCTTCACTGTCTTGCTGTTCATCCTCACTGAGACATTCTTGCTCTAGCTCAGCTAAACTCTCATCTAGAAGCAGGTGAACTTCTTTAGCGGTGAATACAGCCTTAGTTGCCATACTAGAAGTCAAGGCTCCACTTTCTAAAGTGATAACTTCACAATAGAAGGAGCTATAGAGCTAGCAAAGACTTCAGAATAATTTCCTGTTCAATGACAGCTTTGTTGCCTTGGTTGCACAATTGGTAGCTAGGGTAAAAAAATGAAATTTGACCACAGTATTTTGTGGGTCAATTTGACCCACCATAGGAGCAAAGATCACATATTCATTAGAGGTGATTTACTGCATATTAAAGTTATGGCCTCTAATTAGGCTCCATTACACCGCTTACAATTAACTAATTCATAATAGTCATGAATACTACTTACAGCTACTGGAGGTGAACTTGAATCAATAGTTTGAACTTCCACTCTATATTTTCGTGCTGCCATGACATTACTTTCATTGCTTCTTTTTCTGCTCGGTGTACCAGGATGATCAGAAATTGAACTTCTGTTAGCTTCCTTCAAATTTTCCAAGCTCATTCTTACTTCAGACAAAAGCTTAGCTAATTTCTCATACTTTCTAAAGCAGTGGCGACACATTACTGCCTCTTGCTTCTCTACGCTTTCAGTAAGTTCTCTCCAAACTTCTAACACTCTCTCACTAGAATTGTCATTTGAGTGAGATCCATGCATCCTCCTTCTGTCCTTGGGTAGTTTGGAAAGATTTAACCCACAGCCTATGCAGGCAACTACATCTACTGCAAAGGGGCATCTTTGGGATTCTTCCATTTTGCAGAACAACAACTATAGCTCAGCATCTTTTAAACCACGCATGCGCACATATTTATGTGATAATTTTATGATTTCATTTTTGGATCAGTATTTTTGTTTAGCTTTATTGGTGCAAGCCGGATGCTTCACATTGCCACAGACGCGCGCTACTGGAGGCCAGTAAACCTCTGCGGTAAACTTTTAAAATTAGTGGTTAGCGCCAGAATCTGGCGCTAGAACTGGTCATTAGTACTACTGTCCCCAGACCCTTTCCTCCCCCATTCCCCAATATAGAAGAGGTAAAGGGTCGGCTACGCCAGACTAAGTAGAAACGACTATTTCAATCATATAATTTGAATGGCTATTTATGTTGTGTTCCAGAAAAGGCTGTCTGACTATTTATATTGTGTTCCAGAAAAGGCTGTCTGATGAGAACTTGAACTATTGAATCTTCTGGTCATTTTCCTCAGCTGTTGTTGTTAACTAACTCTAGAATGTGTGGTGTGTAATACAAAAGTAGAAACCACTTAATGGATATTGTTGTCGACATTATTCAATAGTTTATGGTTTTATGAAATATTATATGTCAATGAATTTAGAATCATTAACATGATTAAGTGTGTAAATCTTTACTTTTTTAAGTCTAGAATTAGTAATGATATTCATAATTTTATGGTTGTCACTATGGAAACATGATCTTTTGGGCTTGTGATACTGGTTTGCCTTATAAGCTTGAGCTCTGACAATTCAGCGATGCAGGGTTAATCATTATAGTTAGGAGTGGTAAAGAAAGAACTCATCATAAGCTACAGCCTTAGCTGATTTTACTTATTTACCACAAGCTTTCTTGAAGTCGTAGTGATGTATTATATAAAATCTCTTGTATATTTTTAGTAAGACAATATTTTACTATTTTAATATTTGCATAACTTTGTAGGTCATTAATATTTAATATGTATCAAAACTATTTGCTACATTATAGCAATACTATCCCTAAATGTTTGAATAGAAATGCACAATAAAGTAGCACTGTTAAATGAAAGAGTTACTGTGGATGATTTGTTCCAAAATCTTCTACCTGTAATAATAACATAGCATGGTCAAAAACACTTACTAGAAATATTAAAATATTGAAATAGATAATGGACAGTATTTAAATAAACTATTGATAATAGGGACTGTCTAAAAAGATAGCTAATAAACAGTTTCATTTATTGTTAGCAGTATAAATAGACTACTAACATTGGTAGATACAATATAATACAAGATACAACCACATCAGTATGTAAAATAAATCTAATATGTTATGGCTATAAGAGATTTAATTTTAAATGAAACAATCATTCTTCATCTTCTAACTTCCTTCATACAGGTTAATTTATGCTTTTGAACCGTCAATATCTTTTGATCTTTTGTACAAAAAATTGACGGACTTTCTGCTAGTCAGTCCATCAGTGTGTCTGCCTGTCTTGTCTTTCTGTCTGTCTTTTAGTATGTCTGTCAGTCCATCTGTCTGACTGTCTCTCTTTCTTTCTGCCATTCAGTCTGTCTGTCTGTCTGTCTGCCTTTCTGTCTGTCAGTCCATCCATCAATATGTCCATTCATCTGTTTGTCTGTCTGTCTCTCTGTCCGTCTGTCTCTCTGTCTGTCTGTCTGTCTGTCTGTCTCTCTGTCTGTCTGTCTGTTAATCTGTCTGTCTGTTTGTCTATCTGTCTGTTTGTCTGTTAATCTGTCTGTCTGTTTGTCTATCTGTTTGTTTGTCTGTCTGTCTGTGTGTTTGTCCGTCTTTCCGTCTGTCCATCTGTCTGTCGGTTTGTTTATCCGTCTGTCTGTCTGTCCATCTTTCCGTCTGTCCATCTGTCCGTCTGTCTGTCTGTCCTTCTGTCTGTTTGTCTGTCTGTCTGTCTGTCTGTTTGTCTCTCATCAGCTTACAAAAATTAGTGAATTTGAATGAAAAATGCAGATATGGATAAATCAACACTAGCTATTAGGTGAAGTGCGTAAAAGTTAATTTATTATTAAAGTTACTATTGATTATGATTTCATTAATGCTGAGTCAAACCTTACTATCACATTGTTCTTCCACTAAATTTTCGTTACAATGTAATACTTTTTTGGTGTTTTGTTTAAATTGATTTACTGACTAAAACCTCTATTAATACTAAGTCATGGAATACAACAACGATAATGTGAATCATGAGACTAGCTACTAGCTACAAGAGGGAGGAGGGGTGGACCAACAGTGAATAAGGATTAGTGAGATGGAAACCTTCTAAGATAGGCGTGTTCCAGTTTAAAAAAAGTTTAGTTATTGATCATGTGCTGCTATGACTTACTAGGTTTGGAACTTTTATTTGAATTATGAGCAGAATGGTCAATTAGTCCTATAAATACAAGTAATATTATTATGTAAAATAATATGCATATAATTATATAGGCCTATTAGAACACCATTAGTGAAATACTATTGCTTAGTATAATAAATTTTGCTGGATAATGAGTTTGCTTAACAGTTACCACATATACAACTGTGTTGTAGCTATTCAGCTATATTGGACGTAGTCAATGCTGAATTTATCTACACATTTTTCACTATTTTGAAAGAAGCTATAGCTACTCATATCTCCTTCAAGTTGGCATATAACATGCCCATTCTTCTATATGTAAATTTTCTGCTATATAGAGTCTGAGTAAGATGTTAATTTTTAGCAAGAACGTTATGTTTTTAATTGCGCAGGCTTACCTTTATACAGTTATATTATTTTTTGTCACTTTTTAACAAGAATGATATATAATAATTATATATATATTTTTTTTTTTTTTTTAATTGAGCAGCCTTACCTTTTAAAAGTTATACTTCATTTAGTAAACATTCAACTTTACTGACTTTCATAACTTACAATCTTTTCTTTATCCCGTCAGGAAATACAGCACATCAATATTCCAGTTTTACTTAGTTACAAACTCACTTCATTCTATATACTAAACATTCGTAACTTCTATTAGCTACCTGCCTAGATAATTTAACAGATAAATGCCATGCAATGCTAATTATCAATGTATATAAGACTATATATTATAACATTTTATCACTAGGCTATATCACATTCATAAATTAATATCATACCTGAAAATTTTAGACGCATTGAGTCTACAAGTGTCAGGTTTTTAGGATCTATTGAAAAAATGTTATTGAGACTGACAAAGGCACAATAGATGAGTAATTGCGTATCAGAATAGCAAGTGGTAAGATAATATGGCTATTTAATGGGAAGTGGCAAGTACTATAGCTAAATAATATAATATTCAAATAAAAAGTGGTTGTTATTATAATAAATGCTAATTATTGTGTACATTATTTGATATACAGTAAACACTAGTAGCTTGTTTTATACTAATTTATCTATTTATAATTGGCATATGCATGACAACTATCTCTCACTTAATCAGTAGGTGTAGCCTATGGTCACTCATAGAGAGGTGAATGTATTCATTTTGAGCAAGATTGGGCTGAGAAATTAGGTGCTGGTCGGAGATAAGGGATGGTTGCTTCTTGTTCTAAATGCAGTATATTTGTTGTAGTTCACTAATTCAGTCTCACCAGAGAGGTCAGTCGCTTCTCGCAGAGGTTGTTAATAAATGTTTACTGCAGAACTGATTGGCTATTTCTATGAATTTATAAAATGTAGGAGGGATGATATTAATAGTCAGAATTTGTCAAATATTTAGCACAGAAGTAAGACAATTTATTAGTAATTAGAAGTATTTTCATTGCCTGAGATTCTTGGATATTTTGAAAAAGTGTTACACAATTTAAGTTGAACATAACATAAGATGATTTGTAAAGTCAGGTGTGCATTATCTCAGCAAGTGATCCTGGAATTAATCCTCATTTTAATTTTATTCTATTTACAAAACAATCCTAAAGAGAAAGAGTAAGGCACACCGAATAACGAAATGGCTTAGAAAGATTGTATGATTAGCTAATATTATTGCCTATAGACATTAAGCACAAAAGTAGTATAACTAGTGGTGCGCTCGAATAGCGCAAATGCATGGCGAGCGAACAGACTCTTTTTACAGAAAAATAGGACAGAAATTACATCTAACTGTAGTGCACAGTGTAACCCTTTCCATCATCAGAGAATCTAAAGTCTCTGATCCCAGACTAAACTAACAGAATTACCTGAATAAACTTCGAAAGCAGTGGCAAAGAAGCGAAACTTGACAAAGACTTCACAATTGTTTCAAGAAGAGAGTAGCTATAAACTTTTTGGTTGAAACAAAGTTGCGTAAGGCAGTGCAGCAGGATTCTCCGTGCTCGTTAATTGAAAAATACTGGTACTGTGAACACTTTACCTAACTTACGTAATTAGAAGCGCGGGCGAAATATTTTGACGTACGTATACATACCTACATATATATATCTGAAATCTCAATTGAACACGACTGAGAGTCAGCTTCGCTCGCTTCGCTCGCTCGCTGAACAAAATGTTACTATGTTTTAGCTTACTTCATGCAAACACTACTAGTGGTGCGCTCGAATAGCGCAAATGCATGGCGAGCGAGTAAATATATGAGTATAGGTAAAGGTGATTTGTGAAGGAAATCGCTAAATAATAGCAATGATTAGGCATGAAGAGTTAACAATAACAGAATTACCTGGATAAACTTCGAAAGCAGTGGCAAAGAAGCGCAGCTTGACAAAGACTTCACAATTGTTTCAAGAAGAGAGTAGCTATAAACTTTTTGGTTGAAACAAAGTTGCGTAAGGCAGTGCAGCAGGATTCTCCGTGCTAGTTAATTGAAAAATACTGGAACTGTGAACGCTTTACCTAACTTACGTAATTAGAAGCGCGGGCGAAATTTTTTGACGTACGCATACATACCTACATATATATAAATCTCAATTGAACACGACTGAGAGTCAGCTTCGCTCGCTTCGCTCGCTCGCTGAATTAAGTCCATGTAGACAATCACATGTACATGTATGTATAAATGCAATAGTTAAGCTTTAAAATAGTCAACTTACCTAAAAAGTTTCTGTTGGTTGACGGAACAATTTTTGGAGCCTCAGTCGATGGTACACCTTATTAACACACGGTATAATATTAAATTGAAAACAGGCAATCATTACTTCTCCAATTATAATGAAAACTTATTTCAACAGAGAAAACGTTTACTTTAATAAAGGCCAGACACCTATCCAAGTTTAATAGACTTCTTAGTAGGAAGAATGCTTTCAATGAAGAGAAAGATAGAAAATAGGTTATAAATCTTTCTGACAAAATTTAACTGAAAGCCAGGAAGATGTACTAAAGTTGGGTTCACATTTTGCACCAGTTCCTATGAAACTCCCCTTGCAGACACTGTAACTGCTGTTGAAGCTGTAACTAAGTTTCTTAGTGAGGATAAGGCAAATGGTTTAAGGGGTAGAATTTTTGGTATTTTAAGAAAATTTAAGCTACCACAGGATAATCTACCAGCATAAAAAAGCTTTAAGTGAAATAAAACATGTCTGATGTTGCCATTCTTCCAGCTGATAAAGGAAGAGCCATAGTCCTCATGAAAAAGGAAAGCTCACCCAGTTAATACAATTAGGCACTTACAGACTTGTTAAGAAGGATCCAACTAAGACTCAGGAAACTAAAATAGGTAGTATATTAAAGAACTTAGAAAGGGAAGGTAAAATTCTTACTTATGTAGTACAACAGGTTAAGACCCACTGGATGTAGACCACCTCTTCTTTATAGTCTTCCTAAGATACATAAGTTAGGATTATCACTCAGACCTATTGTTTCCTGCATTGGAAACAATTTATCAAAGTTCAAATCAAATTGGTGAGACACAACAATTCATAAAGAATTCAACACATTTCATGTGAACAGTTACTAATCCATACTATAGTGCATTTTCAATTTTTCTTTCAAACAATGGAATTACATGTAGTACATTACTTGCTCACTAACATTCACAGATTATTCTTACCTGAAAATCTGCGCATCAGAGCAGTAATCTTGTTTTTTTCTATACCAACAAATATAATATTATGGATTAAGATTATGCTGAAATTTTATGTATGAAGAGATAGTATTTTATCATTACCTAATATTTCCTTTTGCCAAATTAAAATTCATTTCAAATGTGGTCCTTTCATGATGCTGAAGGCAGGTACATTTCACACGTGTGTGTATCGGTAACACCATATGCTTAAGTGTGGTCAAATTTCAGCTGTACTTTGTTTTGTTAACCTTCAGTGAGCATGTGAGATAGGGTTATAGAAGTTACATGTTTGTTTGTGTTTTTCTGTCTGGTAAATCTATCTGTCTCACTATGATTTTGTAGATTACTGACAATTAACTGTTGATTTAGGTATAAACACAATCAGAACAATGACTTAAAACCTGTTTTAAATGCAAAGCAATCAACCCTATAAATACCAGCTTTTGTGAGTAATTGTCTGCTTGTCTGTATGTCTGTTTGTTAGTGTATGTCTGTCTGCATGTCTGTCTATCTGATTTTTAAATTACTGAGAATTAACCATTGATTTAGGCATAATCTTGCTCGAAATGACTTTAAACGAGGAGGTCACATATGAACGGGAATACAGGGGGACAAATTTCGTGACAAGCGGAAAGTGGTGGCTTCCAGTTTAGTCACCGATTTTCTGGAAACCATTGAAGAACCTGTTATGGCAACTTAGGGCACAAAAAACTGAGAAACAATGCCACATAAGAAGAAATAATGAGCACCTTAAACAGAAGGGAAAACAAGACAAAGACACAATTAAGTGGTGGGCTATTAAAAATACAATTAAGTGGTGAGCTATTAAAAAAATGATTACTTTTTGTCAGATTGAATAGCAATTAAATGAGACATTATGATCACATTTGGCAAATCATTAAATTACCAACAAAAAAAAGAAAAAATTAACAATTGAAGTATTTGAATACTGTATTCAGATAACACCTGAAGGCAAAGCAAGAGAAATGTTAGTTTCTTTTTTTTTTTCAGACTGAAGCAGCATACTAGCAACAGATTGATACTACTATAGCTTTGGTATAAGATGTATTTGTCAGACAGTGTGGAATAACCATGAATATAAAATTTAATTGAGCATAAAACTTGGATAAACATAGGCCTGGATATTCAGGTTTAGTATAAAATTAGTAACTTTTTTCTTATAATTAAATCATGATAAACTTTTTGAAGTGAAGTCTGATACTTTGTCTGTCATTCATGGTATTATTATCGTAGGAAGGATTATTGGACACACTGGATTGATTCTGTTTATTTTATTTTCAAGATACTTAAGAGTATCACGAGCAATGTTTATTAGCTCTCATCTAACTCCATATCAACTATATTAAATCCTGTGAATGTGAAACAATAATACAAAGTTTCGATCTTTAATTTGGTGATTAATTTTCCATGAAACAATGATTATTGTCATTTAATTTTTGAATATTGTTTAAACAGAATTTTCTTACTTCTTCGCTTTACAACTGGAGGTGGGACTTTACGATTAACTTTGTCTGCTGTTTAAACAGAATACATATAACACACAGTTATGAGATAATGCAATATTTCAATGAACATGTCGGGAATAAATAAATTATTTATTGTGCAAAAAAATGTGCTTATAGAGTTCTAGTTGCCTTAAATATTAATGTTACTTTTTACTGTGCCTCCTTATACTCACATTATGCTAATAATAATATTATATCTGGAAATAATATACAGAATTACAGCAGTAATGTAGAAATATTCATTTAGATTATTAAATTTCTGTTGCTGAAGAAATAGTTCACTGTATTGATTGTGTACACTGACAAGTAGTACTTTGTTTTCTTAAACATTCTTTATAAATCAAACTCAAACTGTGGTAGTACATACAATAATTGTTTACACAAGTTTAATGCTATGTGTTTAGCTGTATCAATTACAAATATTGTATTGCCATAAACGTCAACAGAAGATTGCTTAAAATAGCTGCATGCCTTATTACATTAAACTGAATACCCTTTATTAATATTAAGCCTACTGATATAAATATTTTGTTTTGTTTTTAAATATTTTTCTAACATCATAAAGAATATTTTAAAAAAATCGAAAGTAATAAAAAGTAAAGCCCAATATCATATGCATTGACAATAGAATATAATGTGCTCAAATATTCAGTTGTGTCAAGTTCAATAATATATCATAACTGCAAAGCAACTCAGCACTCTCGGTAAGTATTAGGCAACACATTAGAATAATTCAGTAAACATTATCTTTACTAAGACCTCACATGTGGCAGTAGACACACTAATGACCATCAACAGCACACCTAGGCAACAATAATGACTTGACAGCAAATACTGTCAGCAACATGCATGACATGTTTATCTACAGCACAGCATTCCAGTAGTACTGCAAGGATTCTAATTTACAAGGAGCTCTAAGGTGGGGTTTAACCTACTTGCATTTACACACCTATTTACATATTTCATGAGGCTGCAAAAATAACCTTCAATGAGATAGCTAGCTATTATGTTCAATAGTGAGTTATTATTTATATTTGTACAATAATAAGTTTCTAATACAGAGCTATTGATAGTCAATTTGCTACTACGTGTGAATCACTGAAAAAAGTATATTTCTTGAACTAGATCAACTTAGTTGTTATCAATATTTGCATATTATGATATAATTTAAGTGCTTCCTAGATCATCCAGACACCTTGGAACATAAAATTTCACAAACCATAGCCCACAATCATGGATAGAAGAATAGAGAAGAGATAAAGACAAAGCAGGAAGGAAAATCTAACATAAACAGATAGAACTGAAGAGGAAAGGAGGGTTATGAGAGTTAATAATAGGAATGTCATCTACTGTTAACCAACAAAACACTAACCTATTATTACTGTGACCTTATA
>WLWD01000199.1_pt1 | contig 17115 bp, 9 predicted proteins | sample 6712731 | NCBI WGS metagenome assembly WLWD01 (sample SAMN12718690, study PRJNA576275) | sponge metagenome | isolation source: marine sponge | host: Mycale hentscheli | place: New Zealand: South Island, Marlborough, Capsize Point | collected 2014-11-01
CTTCCAACATTTTTTGTCGTCAACTATTGAACAAGCAAAATAATATACGTAAGATATCCAGTGCTTTATCCATCATTGAAATGCAGCACTGCCTAAAATGTGTCCATAGACAACAATAACAAAATCTGTAAACTGTGATGACAATTGGAGTTGACAAAAACATTGACAAGGCTGTAGAGGTTATCAAGCTATTTATCAACACATTATACACTAATGTATGATTTTGTTATGGTGGTCTATCGACACTTTTCATGCAGTACAAGGTTAAATAATTTTTTTAGTCAGGATAGTCATTGAATTAGATGTACCAATTAATTGTAAACACTACAACAACTTTTTTAATTAAATAATTTAATTAAATAATCTCATAGTGTTTACAATTAATTGGTAATTAATTATTAATGCACAAGAAATAGTGTGATACTTCGTAAAAACGTAATTCTAATTTACTTCATATCAATATTCTGTCTAGACAATAGCTAACATTAATAATTATGGTCTAATGTACTCATTTTATATCAGTTTCACACTTTATTTAGAAGATTCAAACATTTTTATATAAACCTCGATTAATGTGTAATGAAAATGTGAACTAGCTTGCAATGTTATGTAGTTTCAATATATTATATTATGGTTGTTATTATACACAATTTTAGGAGCAGTGCGATCTTATTATACTTCTTATCGCATTCGTCCATCTGCCAGATTGTTACTAAGTAATATTGTCTGTCGATCATCTTCAAGTTCAGCTAGATTCATTAGAGACTGCTCTTCTACAACAAGTAACATGTCCTGTTCTACACCTAATGTTGGATGTTATTATGGTAACTTATACAAATTTAATATATTATAAAGGAAGGTTATTATTATTCTGGATTATACAACTATATAGGTACAGACTGTGTTAGCAACTCTGTTCGCCTAATAGAAGTATCTTCATCTATAAAGAAGGTAGTGGAAGTGTGTAAAGATGGAGTTTGGGGAAGTATTACTTCATCTAGGTGGAGCAATAGAGCTGCTAGAGTTGTTTGTAGACAATTAGGACTACCTTGGCAAAGTAAGTTTTGATGATTTGAAATCAAATGTGAACAAATAATTGCAAAATGTACTAGTATATTGGGAAGGCTAGCGAGGTAAGTGAGACATTTACTGGGGTTAAACAATCAAGATTTTTGAGTTGTTTATTTTTATGTTTTTTCTTATTTATATGGTATATGTGACCCCTTTTCATGCACACCACTAAATACAGAAATTAGTAATGCATCTTATAAAATAGTAATGAAGACTGTCGACCATTCAGTTATGAGTTGGGCCTTGAATAGCAAGCTTGTCTTGAAGCAGATATATATGCCTGAACATTTTGTTCTTTAAAGCATAGCAAACCCAACAACACCATTTCAATTGTTGTCATTGAATGGGTAAGCCAAGTTACAATTATTTCATTTTCAGCAACTTTATAAATTATGCCAAGTGCTTAGCTCATATTTAGTTCTCACTTTACAGCTAGGCTATCTGGCTTGCCATTTGTGTTGTAGTATATCACTAGTTACATGAACTGAAGCAAGGAAAATTGATTTTTTTTGGTATCACGAGTGGGGGTTATAATAGAAAATATCCTAATGATTAATTGTACCAATATCTTTTATAGTGATCTTAATGTGTGTGTTGCTTAATTTAAGTGCAGTATAGAGAAAAAACTCAAGAGTTTAGTTACATTCAGTATGTTACTTGATAATGTACTTTAGAATCAATTGGAGCTTCAGGTTCACGTCAGTCTTTCTTCTTTTGGCATCGAGCAAGTTGTAGTGGAAATGAACTCAGTATATTGAATTGCACTTTTAGCAGATCTTGGTCTTCCTACTCTCATGTATTTAGTTATACTTCTTATCAAGCAGCAGCAGTGATATGTAGGGGGTATTCAACAAACAATGTCCATGCCTGTGGGAGAGGTGATGTTAGATTACTTAATGCAACTCAATCTCAAAATTTTATACAAGGAAGAGTAGAGATATGCAACAATGGTCAGTGGGTTGGAATATGCCAGGATAGCAATTGGAAATACACCTATGCCCGTCTTATTTGTCAAAAATTACTTCAAAAGTCACCTAAAGGTAAATTCATGATTAGGTTAATTGTTAATATGGACAGTATATAGCTACTCATTTGGGTCACATGATAATTCATGATATGAATGTATGGGTATTTGGCATAATTTAATATATATATATATACATACTAGCAAATACACAGTTGTGTGGATGTATTGCAAAGTAAGAATGTAGTAGCATTAACTATTTTATTCATTGTTATCATTCTATACCATTGGTTAAGGCTACATCAGTTTCCCTCTCCTGCTCTCTTTTTTCCTGGACATCTCAGCTTTTTTTATACTCAACCTTTCCATCCCCCCCTCTTTCTTCTTGAGTCTGAATGCTTTGTCTTTCTATGATGATTATGGACTTCGGCTAAGTGAAACTTTTGCCTTCTTTTTCGTACTACTTTCAACTTCATTTTTTTAACTTGCGCTGCCTTTACTCGACGATTCCATTCCACTTGCTTTTTAATACAATCAATCCTTCCCTTTTTTCTTTCTAATTACATAAGACTTAACCTTTATTGGATGATGAGTGTGTCCTTAGCATATTAGAAACAGGAACAGTAAAGTCAAGCCAAACTCATTGAAAAGTAAGAGGTGAACTATCGTCTACTCTGTCAGGTAGAAGATGCCCCATATATTGATGTAGAGCTTATGAACAGCTGCATCAACATGTAACACATTGTTAAGAAATTGGTTTCTCTAACCAAATTTGTAATAATTGTTAGAGTGAATAGCAATGAAAGTTGCTAAACCAGCATGGTGTCCATCTTTGTGGCACTAGTCCACTAGAAGATAAGTGAAGTTTTATTTTCTTTGATGTAGAATGCGATTTTGAGTTGAGTATGGTACATTTGAGAGCTGAAATCATTTACTGACACAAATTTCTTCTTGCTCATCAAGGAAAGGTTGAGCTAAGCCCAATTTCTGAGTTGGCGGGCAAAATTTTGAGCTAACAAAAGTATGCATGAGGGAATGACTCATTAATAGCCTTGGTCAGTATATTTTTGTCAGTTAAGTGTGGTGCAGATGGTCAGACGGATTGAGTTCACTTTTACTTGGTTCTTCATCATATTACACAGATATATATATTTATAGGGTTCAAGTGATAACGTTTTTTTAAACAATCTAGTTATTTTATTTTTTCTTTACTAGAACCAAGTTCAAAGTAATTTAGGTATTAAAATGATGACAAAAGATTTATTGAACTATAGCATAGTCTTATGCCATGCATTAGATTGTATTAATGATGTCGTACTATTTGCATTCATTGTATCAGTAAATGTTTAATAATTATACCCATGACCGACAACGTACGTATTCATAAATAATTCATAAACTGATGAGTTAGACGCACAATATCGTAAACTGGCGCTGAATTACCATGTAAACCGAGAGCATGAAACGAACTGATTAGCAACTTGGAATAATGTAATTGTAGATGAAACAGAAGAATAAATTAAAGCGCCATAATTTGGTGAGATACTTGCTAGTAACACATAATAATGCTGTAATTCATTCACTTACATAGCTATCGAATAAACCCGTTGGGTTTATTTTTTGTTTTGTAGCATTTTGGACAAGACAATATCAAGATCTAGGAGTGTCTCAAAACTTAATTGGAGAATTATATTGCTTAAGTTCTGCCACAGACATTTCAAACTGTTCTGAATATTACAATGCTTATGGTAGTTGTTCTTCATCATCAACCATTGGAATCATATGTACAGGTGACCAATATATCAGATGAGTAGGAGAAAGAATATAAAGAAAGGGGAGGGGGACATACCTAGTATAACTTATAGGTACAACCTGACAGCTAAATTTAGATTTATTACTTGTCAGGTGTACCTCTGAAAGCATAATGTTATCAATTTATGTTGTTAGTACAATCACCAAACATTTTTAGAAAAATAAATAATTAAATGACCTGCACATATCTATACTGAAGAGATAATAAGTGGAGGTGCTGATGTCATGACAAATAGGGTTATTGGGTTCTTTGTCCGCTTTTCTCAAACCTTGTGGAAATACTTTATTCTAACAATTTATTAAATCAAAGCAATTTTTTCCTCTGTCAGTTTGTCTGAGTGTCTGTAATTTATCAGTCTTTGTGTTTATGGTTAGTCTGTCTGTGTTAAAGTCTATCTATTTGTCTGTCTGTCTGCTCTGATTTTGAAATTACTGACACTTAACTACTTGAATTGAGTTAGTTTTGCTTCATGCTAAGTAGTTTATGGAGTGCTGGAGTTGAAGTTTCACGTTAAAACTTCTGATGAGTATCCTGTACATAGCCTTCCCTTTTAAAAATACATTTTTATATTAACAGTTATGATTACGGAAATGGTATGATTAGGTATGCACCAAATATTTTTCTTTTGGGTTCTGAGAAATGATTTGGTAATATCTACCTATAGTGTATATTTAGTGCTGAGAGTTTGTACCTACAGTGCTTCTGTAGTCTTTTTTTTTTATTGCAACAATGTTTCAACCTCTAGATGCTGTGAGCATGCATCATCTGTTATGATATGCTGAAATTTTGATTGCATACACATACATAATTATGTGCATACAACATACACTTTAAGACATCTAAATTGCAGGTCTATTAATTTTTTGTTGTGTATTGGTTTATAGATGTGATATATGATGTGATTGTGAGGCCTCTGAGCACAACTCAGGTTTATACTATTGGAATGACAGCACAGTTTAATTGTAGCATAACACCCAATCCCTTGAACATTGATCCAACTGTTAACCTGAGATATTTCTGGTATTTATCGGGATCTTCAAGATTACTATATTTAACAAGGTCATTATCGAATGCTTCAATTTATATTCACCCAGGATTTTCTAAAATTAATAAAATATTATGTGAAGTGAGAGCAAATGGTATTGCAATTAGTCGTGGACATTTTCTCATGGAAGTTCAAGGTAGTAATTATTATAGAGCTACAAAAATGTGATCAATAATACATTTATGAATATTTGTACTCAGATCCTATACAAGCCATTTCTAATGATGTCATCATAAAAAATAAAGTTATAGATGAAGGTGGCATTTTACAAGTGAACATAAAAAATTCTAGTTTCCTGCGTACATATATGGATAGACTTGTTTGGTATTATAATGAATATCCAATATTTTCAACTAATATACAATTGCTAGAACAGGGCCAATCATCATTTAATGCATCATTTCAAAATGGAGGGGAGTATCGAGTGAGATATGAAGGGCTTCTAACAGTTCCAAATAGTAAAAAATGTGAACATTTGATGCTGAAGGCTCTACAATATTACCCGATTTTTCAACCAGCTGTGATTAATTCCAGGAAAAAAGGTATTACAGTTACGCTTTCACTTCTTCTTCATTACTTATATTTTTTTAAGATTTTTAAAGGTTATTTAATTTTTTCTATAATTATTTTATTTTTGACTATATAAGGTAACTCAAACTATCCTATCAATCACATTAAATAAATTTTTGTGATGATTATATATTTGTTCCTAAACTCTGCCCATAATTATTAAAATATATATTTTTCTGTTGGTTTTATTTAATATTATACAAGAGGGTAGGCTTCATTGCAGTGATTAAAATTAGATTCCTACAGAGGTAGAATGATATATTTCTAATCATTTCAAGTACATAATAATATGTTATACATGATGCCCACAAGGGTATGTACACACTTTCACTACTAAACTGTCACACATTCATGTTCTTCAGACATTTAATTTTTTTCAGGTTCCTCAATTGGATAATATCTGGACTCCTTACCTTTGGTTCTGTATCAATTATTGTTGCTTTTACTATATAAAACCACTGAGAAAAAATGTTCCATGTTATTAGAAATTATACAGTCAATATAAATGTAACAATTGTGTATAGATGGGAAAAAGTGCAGAATATAATGTGAAAGCGAGTGACAGATAAATTAAAAAAAATCAGAGGCAGAAGCAGAATGTTAATTCTTGACTCTTACTATTCTGAATTGTTATAGATTATAATAATAATGCTCAATGAGGTCAAGGGTATGCATGAACAAGCATTCTGGTATAACACTTAAACTAGTCAAAATGAAACAAAAGCATGAAATAAAATTATGTATATATTATACTGAATTCAAAATACTGGCAATATAAAAATAAACAATTTAATCTTCAGGATCTATTATTGTTTAATAGGTTAATGTAATTTTAGATTGATATATGATGTGATGTATTTAAATACATTTATTATTATGCATATTATATGTTAAATACATCTATTTCATTCAACTGTATAAATCTTGTTTCTGAAAATATGTTTTGATGTCAAATTAATTAAAAGTTTCTGTTTATGTTAATAGATCTTCAACTTTTGTCAGTTACTTCTAACCTCAAAATTCATCCTGATAAGTATATCACATTTTCCTCTAATGATGTAGTGAACATTAGTATGCTTGTGGATTTGACCGATTTAACAAATGAATACTTCAGGCAATTTATCGTAGGTGTATATGATGATGGGAATAAACTACTGTACTATCCAACTGTCACCAGTAAATATTGGACTCTTACAGTATCTATTGCAAGAGGTCAACAAACAGATACTGGATTATACAATATTGTTTTATTCACCACTTATTCTCAAGAGTTTATTTCAAATTGCTTGTCATACTACAACTTCATACGTAGTTCTCCTTTTTTATTATCGAGGATAATTCGTGATCAAATATATGTACATCTGCAATATTATGGTGAGAGAAATAATAACTAGTCATAATTTAATTTATTGTATTTTATGACTGATTACTGTAACATGTAATAATCAATAGCTGCCATTAATTATGTGCTCATAATCTCAAATAATTAATATGAGTTATGTATTAGAATAACCATCACTTAATTTATTTAAAATTGTATACAGTGTTAAGCTCATCTATGGCAATTGTATTTTATTGTGAAAGAAACTATATGTTTATGCTGTCAAGCTAGTCTGTTGTATAATGTTAATAATATTAATTAACGTTAACTTTCTTTCACATATCTATTGTAGAAAACCTAACACATTCATTTAGTGCCATTAAAATGGACTTCTATTTATCTGAAAGTAACCACTTGACATGTTATGGTAATGTGGATATTCCTCAATTCTTGAGAATTTCTATTGAAAAGAATAATGTAACACTCAATATTATTAATAGTAATGAAGTTCAATACAATACAAACGATAATAGTGAGCAATTTGGAATTTACAAATGTGTTATTGCTGCTGGAGAAATTACTTTTGAGAAGACTATTTTTTTGAGAAACAAAGGTAAATATTGTTTTAACTCTTATTATAACTCATGTAGTTTACTACTGACCATTATGTAGCAACATCGTTTGACTGCTACTTTAAAGTATATATGAAGAGTTTTGATTTTTTATCGTAAACGACTATATATAATGATTATATACTTAGCAAGTACCCCGCCACACCATGGCACTTGGTGTACTAACTTTTGTAAACAGTAGCATAACGTCTCTTTATCAATGGTTTACCTGACCTCTCCTGTTCTGTGCATCCCAATTTTTCTTATTCCTCTTTTCATCTCATAGATTCCTTTGTCTATCTCTCCTGCAACACAGAATGTCTGGCCTTTCTGCGTGTTTTCTTATACTTCTTCATTAAGTTGTTACATAAGTCATCCTTTTCTCACCTGCTTGTATTTTTCATGACCATTGTATTCTTTTGTTTCTTTTCTTTTTTTATCTGTGTTTTGTGTTGGATTGTGGCTAGCTATTGCTCTTTTCCAACACAGTTCAGTAAATCAATTATTCATGAATATAGACACCCAGTGTTTATAGAGTGGTGGATGGGCAGGCCAAGACCTAAGAACAATGAAAGAAAGTAAAAAATAAATAAATAATAGAAATGCAATAAAGAGGATAAAAATGTTAAGAAATCATTCAAAGAATCAATAAGCTGTCACTTCCAGATGATACAATGTTTAAGAGTGCGTTACTGTAATGTAAATGGTTATAAATTCGAATCCGAAAAGGAAGATATTTTTTAAGTTTTTTTCTTTCAGCTGTGAATAGAGTAGCAAGAACTTCAGGTAATGATGATACTTTACTAGTGGTGTGCTTGAGCACAAATGGCGAGCGAGCCTAAAGACTATACTATTTTTATTGACTTCTAACACTGAAGCTACTGAAAATAAGGTCAAGTTTTTATATTTAGCATACAGGGTAAAGGGATTTCAGTGCCATAGTAACAACTTTCTGCAACTGCTTGAATTGAAGGAAAAAACAACAACAACAAAACAATACACGTTATTGAAAAGTTTTCTTTGTGATATTCTTTAGCTAAGTAGTGGTTGTAACACACAATGCTTTGACACAGCTGGACATGCACCTACACAGACTTACCTTCACAGTAGTCTAGTGGACAATGTATTTTCAGGTAAATACTGTGCGCACGGCTTATAACCATGACAAAGAGCGCATTGACTTACCACCGCCACTAACTCGAATAGAAATGGAAGTCCCTTAAGTTGTCAAGTTTTAATTGTACCGGCAAAAGAATTCAAAACGGTAAACAATTCAATTTCTAGGGTGATACGGGTACTGATCGATAAACCAGAGGATTCTGTTCAGTGCAATTTGGGACGGGGTCGACAACCGAACTAACACAAAACGCGAGGGTCAAAGTACAAAAATGCCTTACGTACGTCCATACATATATACAAATAAACTAGTGGTGTGCTTGAGCACAAATGGCGAGCGAGCCTGATAGTTAGGTAACATAAAATGTTACTATTTTTAGCTTACTTCATGCAAACACTATAATAGCAGTTATGACATTTGATTTCAGCAAACAAATACAAAATCACTCTCTTACCTGATTAATGGTAACTTTTGTAATATCAAACATATCCCATTCTGATAATCTCAAACACCAGTAACTCTTGAACAAGCTCTCAGCTACGATAAAAAATAAACCAATGTTATTATTTGTAATTTTAGCTAAAAAATATGGAATTACTACTTACCTCATTCTTGAGTATTGATAACTTCTGTAGTATCAAATTGAAGTTACTTTGACCATCTGAATTACCTTGAATTCTTGACAACAAGCTCTCACCTACAAAAACAAAAGACAATCAATTTTAGCACACAAATACAAACTTACTTTCTTACCATTTTCTTGAGCAGTGGTAACTTTTGTAGTACCAAATTTGAGCCAATCTGACTATTTGAATTTACCAGTCACTGTTGACTAGCTCTTAGCTACAAAAAAGAAAGGCCAGAGTTAATTTTGCATATTTAGCTAACATGGAATTGCGTACTTATCTCAGCTTCCCTCGACTACGGCATTCTGACTACCAACGGCTCTTGACAACCAACAACCGGCACTCCGTATCCCCCCATAAAACGGCGAAGTTTTTAAATTAAGTCTGGAAAAGGGTCTTCAATGCCATAGTAACCTGTCGAATCAACTTTTTGTGTCTTGAAAACAAGCGTTTTAGCAGGAATTTTCTCATTCTTTGGAGCTTAAGTATAAAGTAAGGTTTGCTTAATGCTGTAGTTTCAGAATAAACTGGAGTCAAGCCTAAATAGCCGTGTTTTTAGGAGAAAAACGTTCCCCGCGCGCGCGTTTAAAGAGCATACGTACCATCCATACATACATACACACTAGTGGTGTGCTTGAGCACAAATGGCGAGCGAGCCTGAGTGTTAGGTAACATAAAATGTTACTATGTTTTAGCTTACTTCATGCAAACACTATAATAGCAGTTATGACATTTGATTTCAGCAAACAAATACAAAATCACTCTCTTACCTGATTAATGGTAACTTTTGTAGTATCTAACATCAACCATTCTGATAATCTCAATCACTAGTAACTCTTGAACAAGCTCTCAGCTATGATAAAAAATAAACCAGTGTTATTATTTGTAATTTTAGCCAACAAATGTGACCGTCTATAGGAAAACCAGGCACAACGCGGCACCTTTCGAAATTTTTTTTTTTGCACTTACGGAGTTGTCGGTGTCCAGATATTGAGCTCTCCAAGTTTTATTGTTGTAGCTTATGTCGTTCCCGCTATAATAGACCTAACCGTTCCCTTCCGTCTACTTGAAACAATACATTTTTAAGAAATCGATCGATCTTTTCTCGATATTTACGCACGCCGCGTTGTGCCCGGTTTTCCGGTAGACGGTCACAAATATGGAATTACTACTTACCTCATTCTTGGGTATAGATAACTTCTGTAGTATCAAATTGAAGTTACTTTGACCATCTGAATTACCTTGAATTCTTGACAAGCTCTCACCTACAAAAACAAAAACAATCAATTTTAGCACACAAATACAAAATTATTTTCTTACCTCATTTTCTTGAGCAGTGGTAACTTTTGTAGCACCAAATTTGAGTCAATCTGACTATTTGAATTTACCAGTCACTGTTGACAAGCTCTTAGCTACAAAAAAGAAAGGCCAGAGTTAATTTTGCATATTTAGCTAACAAATATGGAATTGCGTACTTACTTCAGCTTCCCTCGAGAAGTAGTAGCTTCCTTAGCATTAATACTACGGCAATCTGACTACCAACAGCTCTTGACAACCAACAACTGGCACTCCGTATCCCCCCCATAAAACGGCGAAGGTTTGAAATTAAGTCTGGAAAAGGGTCTTCAATGCCATAGTAGCCGGTCGAATCAACTTTTTGTTTCTTGAAAAGCAAGCATTTTTGCAGGAATTTTCTCACATTTTGGAGCTTAAGTATAAAGTAAGGCTGGCTTAATGTTGTAGTTAAGGGGTCAAGCCTACAAAGCCGGGTTTTTTAAAGAAAAAAGTTCCCCGCGCGCATTTAAAGGGCATACGTACCATCCCACATACATATATACATATAACATATACCCGATTTTGCATTATCCACCACTAATACTGTCTCGCTCGCTACGCTCGCTCGCCAATAAACTCTGCTGACCCCCTAATGTATTCATACATATTACACCATCGTCAATACTGACAAACAAGCGTGTCATTATAATATATAGACCACATTTTATAGTTACCAACCTTCATTATTTCACAAAATTGTAATATAATCATTAAATTCTGCAATAATTTGGATAATTTCTGAAATTAAGACATTTTATCACTGATAAAATGGCCACCCAATAAAATAACATTTTTATTGACATTCTGTATATATATATGTAGTGGATGTAATGATTGAAGTAGGTTTGAATTCAAATATCACCTGTCAAGAAGATCAGGTATGTAGCGGATTACATCTCAGAAAGAGGAACATTGTATTACATTATTATCTTTGCCTTAACTATATTCTTTATCTTGTTTGCTGTGTCAAAATTTTCAATGTTATTTGCAATAGGCACAAACAAATGTTCTTCTGGCAGACTTCATTGTAATATTAAACAGAATATGCTCATGTACTCTAACATCAAGTGACTTCTCATCTACTGTGATTAAGTGTCTTAATGGAGGAAATGGAATGGTACAATTTAGCACTACTCTAACATATTCCAGTGATGATGGAGCCATTACTGCTGCAGCTGTTATAGCACAAGTATCATTTATTGTGATGTCATCACCAAAAGGACTTCAACTTGGAAATAATGGTGTAATTATAGCTTTACAACATTCTAATAGTAATCTTATGCCATCAAGATCGTTAAATGCAATCGGTACTGGAGTAGGAAGTTTTGTTGGTGGATTTGTACTAGCCATGTTCTGTCTTGGAATTATACTAGCAATATTCTGTATTCGGTATGTCTATCTAATTATAAAAATTACAATAAATGCATAAACACACACACATTCACTGAAGCACACATAAACATAAACACAAACACATAAAATGTATCACATTATAAAAAATATGCATTTTTGTTTTGTTTGAAATTTAGTCTTGTAAATTATATCTGATTATTATTCTATCAAATTAATTGTTTTGTTTCATGCTTTATACATAAAAGTACTGTATTTAGTATTAAAAGATGGTATATTAATTTTTATATTTTATTTTTCTACAGAAAAAGCAAATCATTTCATACTAACTTCACTACATCGGTAATAGTTCCGGAAAGTAAGTATGAATCTGATCATAAAAACGACGAAGATACTAACGGATTGACAAAGGAACCACGCGAATATGAGATGGCCATGAATAAGACAAGTGGCAAATCTTTGACTTCAGTTGCTATGAACAACATTCAAGAACAGCCCTTGTATGAGTGCATTGAAGTAAGTATAATATTGTATCAGTTAGACATTGGTGTACTGGTAGAGGTAACCCTCACAAAGGAAAAAGCCAGCAATGTACTTAATTAAATGGAATAGTTACTCTTTTTACTTCATAGATCATTAATGTTAATGAAGGAGAAAAGATAGTTGGAATGTTTAGATTTTCATTCAAAGTGAATCACTAGTTATAGATAGAGCACTGTATTATGTGCAAATGAAGATAATAAACCTTGCAAGGAAAATACAACCAAATCATATTATTCTCCTTCAGTATGAAAATTAATTCTTGGCTATATTTAAACCATAGTATGATTTTAATTGTAAAGATTCAAACCAAATATTGAAGAATTTGTTCAATTTTTCTGTAAATAAGTTTATAAATGAACTTCTGCACTATTTTTATAGATTGTATTAACGTGACCAAATTATTTCTACAATTTGTTCTATTTTTTTTCCTTGTATGCAGGACTTAAATTAAAGTAGGTAGCTTAAATAGATCTTGGTTTTTGTCAATGAATATAATAAAATGTGTCAATTTTTGTCTTCCACAATATCATTGTCTAACCAATCAACACAACACTAGGGTTTTTCCTAAATTGGGTATATATTTATTGTCGTTTAGAATGGTTTAGTGAGGAACTATTAAAGATATTTATGTTCTAATTCTGTTGTTGTTATTTGTTGCAATAGAGCATTCCAATGACTACTAATATTGTCTACAGTGACATGCAGTCATTTGGAAACCAAAAGAAAGAAATTTGAACAATGTGTGATTTCACAAAGTTGACTATATATCATTAGTTTTGTACATGATAATTGCTAAACATTTAACTTGTTTGTTGTCATTATTTATAACAACATTTAAACATTGTAATTTACTTGTTTGTCTATACATATGTAATTTGCTATATAATAATTTAGCATTGGTCCTATACACATTTTGACATACTTTACACAGCAAGGAATCTTAAAAATTCTCTTCACAGTCATCATTTTAACTCCAAATCATCGGCATCATTTTTTGTTAATTAAAAAATCCACACTGTCTTAAGGGATATTTTGGGAGAGTATAGAATCAAAATCAAAATTATTCCTTGTTATAAAGACAATAATTACTATCAAGAACAACATGTTTTGATGTTAAAGTGGATGTTCAGATAATGAATTTAATGTTAGCTTAAAATATTTTTATTAGCATAACATGATGATATGCTATATAGTAGCTATCATGAGTCTTTTTTGAATCTGCATTCTGAGCCATATATCAAGTCCTTCTGCTGTAATTGAAGTATTCATATCCCATAATTATAACAGAGGTACAAACCAGTAATAGTATAATAGTAAGTAATAAGCTAATAAACAGGTTAAAAATAAGCTATGCAAAACTGTCCTGCTATTACCTCAGCAAACATCAATAATTTGGCATGCATGTGGTATAACCACCTCACTTTCTACAAGAACACTAAACATTATGTTCTGTAATTAGCTATCACTGATATTGCATTCATAAGAACACTAAACATTATGTTCTATAATTAGCTATCACTGATATTGCATTCATTACTTAAGATATTCCCACACATCCTGTGGGCCCTTGGCTCGAAGAACTGTTGTAAAAAATTGTCTTACTTTTTCTGGTAGTTATATGTGCAAATAAAACCCTGAAATTTTTCTGTTTAAGAACCCTTCACCTTGGTACTGCAAGACAACGAGTTCTTCTCCATTTCAATATTACTTTATGATTTATTCGCAATTTTTTCTATTTATAAGATAATGAAAAATTCTCGTTATGGTGTAGTTCATTTTTTTGGTTTACCCTGGAGGATAGGCAGCCTGGTGCACCTTGCCGCGTGAGTTCAGACGACGTATGGAGAGTTGCTATAAACGAATATGAGACAACAAGAAGCTAAATTAAAACACCACAACTTCGCAAATTATACTTCTGCTACTACTGCGCAATTGTTTCTGCTCGCGTATTATCGAATGGTGGGGTATTGGCGGGGAATAAATTAATGTCCGAATCTACAGGCGGTGCGTGGCAATTCTTAAGAAATAGCCCCACCCCCATATCTCGTACTACGAGTACGCGAGCAATTTTTTTTCAATTAGTTTGTATTGGTTCTAAAAAGAGCCCACCTATATCAAGAGTAAACAAACATCCATACAGTCAATTCAATTCAATTCAATTTCATGTAAATACGCCCAGCAAGGAGCAAAGAGTGACTAAAATAAATAAATGTTATGAAAAATGCGCAAAAAGCTTCAGTTGGTCGATTGCAAATCGTTCATAATATTAATTGAGTCCCTGTTCAATTATAGTTGGGCGGAGCCCGACCTCCGCTTGAAGGGAGAGGTCGGATAACAAGCCTATATACCCGGGTTTGTACCCCTCTGCAACGTACGTTGCAGTCCAATCAGATTGCAGTGTGGTTAGCTGATCAGCAGGAACAAACCCGGGTATAGGCTTGTTACCCGACCTCTCCCTTCAGCAGAGGTCCGGCTCCGCCCAACTAAGTGGTTCTTTAAATGATGGTCTAACAGTTCCCCGTCAAGATCCGTGGCGTCTCATGAGGGACATGGTTTTGATCCTCGACCATGACTGCTAAAGATCCTACTCAGTGACTGCAGCCCTTTAATGTGCTTCACCCCCAAGTCCATCACACTAACCGCACGCGTATGCGCAGTCCTCTAAATCTCGAGATTTAATTTCCTCGCCAGCTAAGCAAACAACAAAACCACAGTTTTGTATTATTTTTATAACTCTGGTATGAAGCAATGCCCATTGATAAAAATAGCACATAACAATGTATATATAGGTTTAGCACTCCACTCCGCCATGTGGTCTTAATACTTGGGAAGTTAAGTTATAGAGGATATGGCCTCCCTAACCACCACTTTTGAGGCTTCTGACAAATTTGTTTTGTAGGTATGGAGTTGATAGTAACAACTTAAAGTTATTCTATAATGTTACTTCTCTCAAATAAAGACACTAAAGTTTGTGTCCTTTACACTGATTTTTTTAAAATTGACTTTTTGTATGTACCTTTTTTTCCCCCAAGGCAATAATACAATGCAATAAAAATATTAGGTGTATATTCATCTTCACTGTGCCTCTACTTCTTACTGCCTTCACTTCTTGCTGCCTCCACTGTTTGCTGCTTCTACTTCTTGCTGCCTCCACTTCTTGTTGCCTCTACTTCTTGCTGCCTCTACTTCTTGCTGCCTCTACTTCTTGCTGCCTCTACTTCTTGCTGCCTCTACTTCTTGCTGCCTCTACTTCTTGTTGCCTCTACTTCTGTTGCCTCTACTTCTGTTGCCTCTACATCTTGCTTTTCATCTGCATTAACATAACAAAACAAGGGTATAAGAAAATATTTAAAAGTAGATAATCCCATTACATTTACTTTAAACTTCAACAAATTTAGGTCTCAATCAAGTGGCTACGAAACACTCAAAGTATCATCCCCAACGTCGGTGCACTCCATGTGTTTTATGTGGTAAGATTCGTCCATACTACACGCACTACGAAACTTGGGCTGATAAGGATAAAGAATATATAAGGCATTGGAAAGGTGAACTAAAACCTGACAGTTGCATTTGCCTGTCACATTTAAAAGAAGCCCAGCGTACACATCCGCCTGGATTTAAACCGAAATGGAGTGAGTGTGTGCATCCAGTACAGGAGTCTAAATTTTGTGCGTTTCCTAATTGCAATACTAGTACTAAATTAATTACACCAGCTTTTGCACCCGTAGAAAAAATTCAAGTAAGATTAAATACCTCTGGAGAAATGGAATCCTTAGTAGTCTGCCAGCAACACTATAATGAATTATACAAAGAGTTTCATTGTAGTTTGCAACCGTGTGCTAGTTGTGGGACAAAACCTAAACAAGGGACAAAATTTACTCGACATTGTCCCAATCTAGCAATAATTAACCAGCTTCTTGATGAATCACTAACCTCAAATGATTGCATTTGTTTTGCGTGTTATAAGGAACAGCTTACTATAGTAAAATCTCACGAGCAAGCTGATGAGCTACGGGATAAAATTACAATATGGGAAACCACTATTTCTGACAGTAGTGTAGAGTCCCTTACCAAGGCTGTCCTTCTCTCGGTATTGTATGTAGCGCATGAATTAGAGAATGAGAGGGCTGTGCTTCTTCCTGATGTTTCCAAGGTGTTTTGCTCTCAGTATTTGGCATCAGGGAGTAGTCCTGTGAGTGAACACACAATACTTGAAAATTCTGAAGGAACTGTAAAATTCTCTTCGAAATGGCTTATGAAGCAATTAACTGTCCACTTATATACCCACATAGCTTCAAAATGTGTGCACAAACAATTTGGAACTAAGAATGGAGGAGATTTGTTGACAAGTTTGTCTTGGGCACTAGGGGCTTGTAAGCATGAACCACCTGAAGAGGCTTTTTATTTACACACAAAAGGAGGGAAGCTTGACAAAAGTAAAATTTTAAAAGAAGCATGTGATATTTTAAATGATATTATCCATTCAGAAATTCCTAAACATTCAACTCGTGGTTTAAAACTGAGTCTCCATAATTTTAATATTGAAATAAACAAAATAAGAAATATAAACCCCTCACTATGGACATTCATTAGGTCCCTCACTCGCACTATGAAACAAAGGGTAGGAGTCCTTGATGTATCGGAGGACCCTTCAGTTAAAAAATTAAGACAGTACTACAGTTTTTGCCTCTTACTGTATTGCACAAATATTCAAACTCCTACAGCAGTACACATTCTATTTGCAGAAAC
>WLWD01004504.1_pt1 | contig 17108 bp, 7 predicted proteins | sample 6712731 | NCBI WGS metagenome assembly WLWD01 (sample SAMN12718690, study PRJNA576275) | sponge metagenome | isolation source: marine sponge | host: Mycale hentscheli | place: New Zealand: South Island, Marlborough, Capsize Point | collected 2014-11-01
TGGGTTAATAACCCTCACTATTGGAGTTGATAGCTAGCTTTCAATTTTTCTGGAATAAACAGATAACTTTATGAACATTCCTCATGAGCAAGCCCGTACATCAAAGCTTCATTTTTATGTATATTTAGAAAATAGTGACTCCAATCAGTAACTGATTTTCCAATACAATATCAGAATCCTTATATCAGTAAAAAAGAGAGAAAACTTTAGTGTATGGGCTCCCCAACCAGAACCATCCTGCTTCTGCCACCTTGCATAATAATTCTAGGTGTGAAAATATTACTAATGACTTACTTCTTTGTCAATGTCACATCTCTCAGAGCTACACCATTTGGAGTAAGGGGACCAGAGAAAACAAACCTCCTCACCTCATTCTTTAAACCTGAATCAATATCCTATGTGTACAGAAAAACATAAATTCAACAAACAAAAGAGTTAGTTATTTTCTCCATCGAGTTACATTAAATTCCATGCATTTAGTTTATTAGCTACCTGTGAGGATTCATAAGCTGTGATGACCAAGGAGGTGAAGAGGTTCAGCACAAAATAGATGAAGAGCACCAGGAAGAAGTAGAGGAAGATCCTGCTGTAGACGTAGGCCAACATATCATCGTCTCTGTCGATCTGGTCAAAAGTAGCGTACATGTCGTCTCCATTGAGCAGACAGAAGAGGGTTTCAATGGTCTCGTAGAAGCTGACGAACTTTTGGTGAAAAGGACTCAACACTATGTAGCCTGTGAGACTGAAGGCTAGGAAGAGAAGTCCAGCACAAAGCAAGAATTTCAGGAGCTCTGGGAATGCCAGGTATAAAGTTCTGTTTAGTGCCTGAGGGGTAGATAGGTTATATGTAAATCTAGTGTTCAGTCAAGATACTATATTATAAATTATTATATTATATAATTATATAAAGTGAATGTTCAAGCTTCACATTACTTTACCCACTTCTCACCTATTCACTACATTTCCCTGATTACACCACACCAGATAATCACCCCCCCCCCCCCCCCCCCCCCCCCCCCCCCCCTCCTGCAGCTAAATAAACATTGATCCATTAACAGTCACCCTACCTTCCATTCATTCTGTATCATTATGCCTATTATTTAATTTGTGGAACAGATATACACACATGTTCATGCAAACACTTTTGTCCATATATGTACATTTTCCACTCATGCTCAAGTTTCCTCATCCCTCTAATTAAACAAGAACCTTGCATTTTTTCATTCTCTCTGTTTTTTCTCTGTGCTCTATTTTTCCTCAAAGATAGTTTTTAGTTAAGTTTGATTGAGTTATTTCTGCACATAGCTGGCCTTACAACCCAACAGAGAGCAATCCATTATTACTAATGGATTTACACAACAGTGGGTATAGTTATACATACAAGTTTATACTATTCCATATAGCTTCTATATAACAAATACGTATATATAATATAATATATTATTTTGCCTTGTTATGACAGAATTAGCTAGGGAAACTACTTTAAGCCAATATTTTTCATTCTGGTCTAACAGAGTTATTAGTGTAATCCATATTTTTAAGTTTTGTTTCTTTTTTTTTCCTCCTAATATAGCTGATGTTATAGTTTTTTGTTTTTTTTAACCCTTTGCGTACGATCGTCACAAATTCGTGACCACCGTAACTTAACGCGCGCGTACGATGGTCACAAATCTGTGACACACCGGGTACGTCAAGAGAATATGGCTGTCACGAATTCGTGACAAGCTCTTTCCTGCTCTGTTAGTACAGTTACAGAGCGCGTAGCGCGCTAAAACTTTCAGTAGCTGCTATTTACTTCTGTAGCAATATGGCTATGTTCTATTCTGCTGAGGATGTTTTGAAGGTAATGTCTGATGAGGATAGCAATAGTGACTGCTATGATGATAGTGTGACAAGTGAAAGTGATGATGAATATGCTGTAGAAAATAATGATATACTGTTTGAAGAATTATTAAGTGCTAGTAGCAGTGAGGAAAGTATGTCAGAGTAAACAAACTAAAACTAGAACTTAACACTTGGGTGTGATTTCTCCTTTCATAAATATAAGCTAAAAAAATAGCTAACAAACTATGGCCTCCTCGATAATTCCAACTAAGTTTGTACTCAAAACAACTCTATAAACTATAAACTAACGAATTACCATAGCTACAACGCTAGAGGCAGATTATTTGAGGCCTAACACAAAAGAAACGCTCTCCCGTTTTCTTTTTCCACGTGTCGAACTCCACTGGTAAAACGCCGTCTCAGGCAACTAATTGGTTTTACGGCGTGCGCGTATTTAATTACATAATTGCTCGCCCACGTTCGTCCGCAAAGGGTTAAACTATATAAACAGATTATAGACCCATAATTGTAATAAAATTGTGGCATATCTGCCTCACTAAGATGTCTGGAGTCTGTCTACCTTTGCAGTTGATAAGTATATGGCCAATAATCTATCCTACAATATACTAGTCTCTCACTATGCAGTAAACGTTTTATCAAGTGGAAGATTGAGGACTTGATTATGCAAATGTAGTCAATTGAAAACTTACGTTGAACTTCTTGAAGTATGAGACATATCTGAGGATTACTCCAGCCTGAAGCATGACAGCTGTGCCTAGGAGAATGCGAGTGGGGCCGGAGAAGAATACAACCTGCAGAGACACATCAAAAGGCAGTAAAGTACATGAGTTGTACTTATTTACTGTTTCTATCTCAATAACTTTAAGCACTGTAACATTATGGATTTAAGAGGAATTTGTTTTTGTTTTGTTCTGTTATAGTTTCCACATACGTGATAGTCTAGAAATATCTTATACAGTGCTCCTGATATGATGATCAGGTCACTTGTGAAGTTCAGGAAATGCCAAGCAGGAAACAACGGATGTCTTTCCCACCATGACAACTCCATATGAAGCTGATCTTGGTAAAATAGTCCCATTGCCTGAATACATAAAAATAGAGTAGTCAAAAAAATGAAAAGGGTGACTCTGTACTTCTGCCGTCCAAATTATACACTAATTTAATTGTCAGCATCAAAGCAATAATTACATGATTTTAACCTGTGAAATAAAAATGTAAAACAAACACAATGTAGGCTCCACCACCAATTTAGTGGCATATGCGCATTGTATTTGAGGGCGTGTACTGTTCCTTTAGACAAGCGAATTGTATGCAGTCTATTCAAGGCCACAATTTAATCAAGGGAGCAAATTAATCAAGGAAATGCATTGTGGACATACGTGTGTCGTGATGAAGAATTTTTTGATAATATTCTCCAAATAAATGATGGATTTATTGGGAGTTTAGTCCTTGGGAACTGAGTGACTTTGTGTACACTTATAAAGTGGCATCTTTTTGGTGTGTTTAGATCATTTCTAATGGAATATTTGATTACTTATGAATTCACCTTGGGCACTTTAAAGCGCTTATGACCACAAATAACAATTTACTTATGAATAGCTAGATAAATGTTCATTTAAGGATAGACTGTATCATCATGTCATCAAAACTTGTTTGCTAGCACAAATTAGCATCGATAACTTCACTAATAGTTAGCTACTCAAATGGACACAATGCCTAAAAATAGAAATGGTTGACTTACCCTAGCCAGTCTAATTGCTCTTCTCAATGTGGTACATATAAGGAAGATAGAGATAAAACTCAATATAATCATGAATATGTCCAGCAGAGTCTTGCCAATGACACCAGCCTTCAATAAGACTAGGAGGAAAAAAATCAAAGGCATTTGTATAATTACATCTGAACCCACACAAGATTACATTACAATACGCTATAAGTGTATGTGAGTGTACAATGTGTGATTTGTAATAGAAGCCTCAATTATTGTATGCTAATAGAAAAATGTACAAATTAATAAAATGCATTGAATACGTATGTCTATAATGTATTGATGGGTATTATTGTAAACGTGTGTTGGGCCTGAATGTATAGCGAATGCAACTTACTAGAGACCAGGTTTTGTTCATTATTTTTTTTGTGGATGCTAATCTTAATTATAGCCAACAATAGTTTTCAAGCATGTTGTGCACCAAAGGTGCCTTTAAGGGAGTAAGGTAGAATATAATGGTCCGGTTCTTAGGATCCATTTATTGATAGCTTGACCCATTCTCAGTGAAACGAGACTGTAATGACACTTTTAGGCCTGATACCTGAGTTTATTCTGTAGATTAAAGGGGGGTCAACCTTCCACAGAGGTGACGCACTCATGTGCAATTTACATTTTTGTTATTACCTTTGCTCAAAGTCCAGTACTTAAAAATGTACCTATCAGGCACTTTGAATATATGGACTCAAACACAAACAAAAGAAAAAGTGATTTATTTACCAAAGTGCTTGAAAGCACCACCAAGCACTTAAAAAAAAAAGTGCTTAAAATATTTAAAAGCACAAGCACTAAGTACTTGAACCCAAGGCTGATATTTAGTGCATATTTTATGCTGGATATTGACCAGTCATGATTGATAGATGGTTGTCTACACTAATTAGTTGTGGCAATAATATCTACTCAGTCCTCATGACTTACGTGTTTCTTAACTAGCTGCCACTGAAGAAAAGCTAAAATGAAAATTAGAATAAACCCTTTAGTTAAAAAATTAATATAAACAGTGTAAGTCCTAACTAGTTATGTGTCGACTAAACTTGTGAGTTTTGCAGAGAGGTTTGATGAATAAAAAAATGCCGATACATTGATGGATGATTGTGGTGCAGAGATAGTGAAATCCACTATCAGATACTTTGTTTTGGATTTATTTCATGTTTATTAGCTATTTGATTTTTCCCATGTTCACCTCAGCTGTTCCCAATGTCTAATGCCTCTCAGGAATTCATTTCATCCATTTACACTTTACATCTTGCGTTCCTCTTTGTTCTGTATAATAGTGTGGGGGTTCTGCTCTTTCTGTTCACTCTGTCAGATTTCGGTTACAACTCACAAGCTAAATTCAAAGCAGAACTGTTTAACCAGAAACAAACTTGAGTGACGAACTACATCTACACCTAAGACTCTAGTGACAACTCAGGTGGCAGTGAACATTCTAGCACAATGATATAAGTTCAGGTTTGTTGGTTGTTACTGTTTTCAGTTTTAACAGCCAATAGCTATATGTTATGAATATAGGTATCAATATAGCTTGTGCAATGAAATGATAGATGCAAATGTTTAATTAAAATGGCTGTTAAAACTGAGAAAACTGTTATTCCTATAAGCTTTTGTACAAGTTTTTGGAGCAGACTTATAATGTTTGAAACTGTATCTGCACATATCACAGCTCTTAGTAACTATAGAACGTACTTGTGTTTTCATAAACTGAGTCCTTTCAAATTTCACCTTCTTTGTATACATGAAACATACACATCTAGCAGTTACAGCTCTTGCTTACAAACACAGTATTCCCAGTGGGCTCATGTGCTGGCTATTCTGAAGTAAACATGCCCCATCAGTCAGCTTTAGAAAATTGTCTGTCAAAGTGCTCAATAGGAAAGTCGTAACAATAACTGAAATTGAATGGATAGACATTGGTATGTTCACTGTTATGTAGTACATTTCAATTTTCTTGGTGGTTTATTTTAAAGGATGCAGAGTTGTTGAATACAAGATAAACATTAATGATGATTCAGTCATTCTCAGCTGAAATAATTATAATAATAGCTAATTTTCTCATTCTAACAGCCTATGTTAGTTAAAACTTAACCCGATGTTTTGACTTCTAGACTTCGGAAAGAAGTCGAAAAATCAGGTTAAGTTTTAAGTAACATAATATTGGCTGTTAGAATGAGAAAACTTGCTATTATTTTGATAAACATTTTATAGAATGCATTTGTTACACACTACAGTTTCTTACTTGAAGTACTGATGACTCTTCCATTACAGGACTCTTGTGTATGAGTCTCCCTCAGGTAATACTGTATCTTACCAGAATCATACTCTGATTCAAAAGTGATCTGTAGCCACGGAAACAGATAAACAAATAAAAACAAGCAAACTTACTATAAATCCATAAACTATAGTTAAAAACTAGATTCTAATGATGGTACCTTGATATCAAATCTAAAGCATTCTGCACGATTTCGATTGGCTATCCTGACGTTGTTAATAGGGAAGCTCACAACCATATCGAAAAACCTGTTCACAAAGTGTTTGAAGTAAAATGATTAAATATTATGGTAGAGCACTTTGCCTCACCTGTTAAAGAAGGAGTCATTAGAGAAGGTAATGTATTGTAAAGTGGCATTGACACCTTGGGCGACATTGTATTCAACTGGAATGAAGCCAGTTAGAGAAAAAAGAATAAATGAAAATATTGATATACTTTCTAAAAATGCAATACAATTGTCTGATCAGGATCGGTAAAAAAATTGTACCACAATTATTTATGCCAAGTGTTTTTTTTCTTCTTTTACAATAGAAATATCTTTTGATGAAGCTGTGGTTTGTCAATTCTGGTTTGAAGTGGAATGTGTAATGCACTTATTATACTAAGTAATTAAAATTTTAGCTCAGAATTTTTATGTCGAGAAAATTGAATTAAAATAATTTAGAAACAGCTAATTCGTATTACATACCTGTGTTCAGTTGACCATCCAAGACATATTCAAATATAGAGGCATTCAGTTGAACAGATGAGTATTGGCGAAGTGTAAATTTGACTGGAGTCGGACTTCCATTCTCCAACTTGAAATCATAACCTCCGATAGTGATATTTGGAAGTTTGTAATACTATGAATTAAAAATGGGATATATCAGCAATATAGATATAGTATACTATACTAAGAAAATATACTATATTTTCTATTATTTTTTCGCCATGATCATACTGCTTGGGACATTGACAAGAGATAACTGTGAAACTATACTTGAAGATGAGCTTTACTGCTCTTGAGTAAGCTTTCTTTTTGTTTGACCTTACTGAATTTAGTTGGGTGGTGAGTGAGCAAGTGACTGAGTATGTTATTGGTGTTGCTTCATTTTGCTGTATGAAACTCTTTTCACACAGTGTTCACCTTAAAGAATCCTTGTCTTTAGGATTTCCATGGCCATCAGGAGTATAGAAGAACTTGGTAGAAATTTAGTACCAGGCATTGTTGAGACTATACCAACTCAGCATGCTTGAAAAGCCAAACTGGCTGTGCTTGATGTTAATTTTAAACTTACAGTGCTATTTGTGAAAAGTCTAGTGCTAATAGCGGAACTACAATGCCTGGAATGCAGCTGGAATAGCCAATCCAGCTACTAATTAGTTGGACTAAACCAGCTGTATGCAGTTTGAAAGATAGCTGTATTGAAATACCAGTATACTAGTTTATTTCCAAAGCCAATATAGTCATACCAGTGTCCCCAGAATACCTGTTTATAGAGGTAGCTATATATAGTCCAGCCTTACTATGAATGGAAATTTAAAGAGAAAGTGTCACAGAGAATAGTATGAAAGACATGATAACACAGATGGCACAATGTCAACGAAACAGAATTCTGCGAGACATCGCTATGTTCTGGTAAACAAGAAGTTGTCAGTAGGGGGGAAGATATGGTCACTTACGTAAAAGACTGACTTAAAAAGAGTCTCACTTTAAGAAATCCACCTAAATACTTCCCAATTATTTTGATTTTCTCACTCATTGACTATAAATGCAATAGCTTTTGAGTCTGCAACAATTGAAGGAGTCATAAGAATGATAATAGCTGTCTGATTATTAACACAGGCTCAACAAGTTTCAATGCCCTTGGGGTCATATATTTATCACAAACTGCATTTTACGGATAGAGCTAACACTGTATATGCATACAATTTAGTAGACCTATCCTATTGTTTAATCTAATCTCTTGTGAATCTTCTAGAAATTCATTAGTCCACTTACATTCTCACAGATGAAGTCAAATCTGTTGAACAATTCTTGAATACTAAAAACAGTATAAACTCCGCGGGGGTTTCCTTCGAAGTCCTTAAAAAATAAGTTCTCAAACACTTCCCTACTGTTGTAGAAGAACTCGGTTCTTTGATTGGCTAGGGTACTGGTAAACAGTGATACCTGGAAGAGGAAACAAAATGAGTCTGTTTGGAGATATTGTATTTCCCAAAGTTGACTAAATCTGAAAGGATTTATATCACAGTTAACTCATAGGAAATGTAACATGGTCTGTACTATAGACAAATCACACCAACTTGTCTCATCAAGTCACCTTGATGGCACATGCATTGTCTCAATTTGCTTGTCTTTAACCTGTAATTCAAGTATTTGTTAACAGATCTTTCAATGAAGGTAATATATTATAGCCAATTATTGGATCTTTGTACTTGGTAAAAAATTGTCAACTTAATACTCCCACTGGGTTGAAAGGGAAACTGTCGAGATTAGAGACATGCAATAAAAGAGGATGGAGTGAATGTGGAATATCAAAGGAGGTGGTCACGGGCATAATTATTATTATTATATACAATAAGCTTGTACTCAGCTGGTTCAGACGAAGACTCCATATTTGATTCAACTGCTATTGGGCATGAAATGAATTATGATAGTACCAGCAAATTGCTACCATATATGGGTCATTGCAACTTGAGCCACATTCCTACTAGCCTAAAGCATATAGTGCCCACACACACATCCTTATAGTATATGTAACAGTATTACCATTTGGCAATACCACACAAACGTAAAAAAACAAACAAAAAAACACAAAAACAAAACAAAAAATGGGAACAAAAACTCAAAAACAAAAATAAAACATGTTATAGCTAATAGATTACTAAACACATGATTATGTTAGTCTAAGACATAATTTTTTTTCTTACCTGTATTATCAAGCCTAATGTTTTGACTAGCTGGAGAATTAATTTAACGGGTACAACCCTTTCAATCTTCCATCTTTTTATGGGGTTTCCAATGTGATAGAAAATGTTTGCTTTCAGCTCTACCTCATTTCTTCCCAAATTGTCTAGATTCAGCCGGGATTTCAGTCTTTGAAAAGAAGATTAAGAATAAATTAAAATTCGAACCTCATGGATATTTAGTCTTACTTTTTTAGAGGTGGAGGATGCCTTCTAGAGGTCAGTTCAGATTTTTTCTGACTTTCATCTGCTTGAATCAATCTGTCTGAAGCATTGATAGCTGCAACAAAATTATGAAATAAACTATCTAGCTGCAAAGGATCCCTAATCCATCTTCTTACAGTTTTCTTCCGAGAAAAGTACCCGACTGCCTTTCGCTCTTGTTATTTCCATTCCGTTTTCTTCATTTCTAGTGGTGGGTTTAGGATTCTTTTTTAAAATACTGCGCTTGGGCGAGCGCACAATTGGTTTGGGACTGCTTTCCCGTTCTTCTTCTGGAGAGCTATCATCGCTGCATTGGGTACCGGGGTTGGTGGTGGAGACCGGCTGAAATCCACGCATAAGAATAGAATTCCTGGCTGATACTTGAGCGTCATTGGAGTCGTTCATGAGAGTGTAATTAGTTGAAGCATCCATGTTGTAGCTAATATCAGATTATACTGAAATTTCGGGATGGTTGGTACAGCGGGCTGAGACTTATGCGCTGCAAGAAAAACGTAATAACCCCGCCCGCCAATGTGGCGGGAAAATAAATTAATACGAAGGGATTTTGAACGACGCTGGCTCGATTACTAGCTATAACTGGAAAGATTGCAAATTAAATTTGGTTTCAGTTTCTTGGTTAGAGGAAGAGATGAGCATTCCTAAAATAAACCCAGACTTATTTATATCAAGGCTAGATCTTCTGTATAAGTCGTGGGAGGTAAGCAAAGGTTACTGAAGCTAAAGCCGGCAGGGAATGCAGGATGCTCATTAATTAGAATTCATCTTCCATTTCCAGAGTGAAGGCGACACTTTGTGGGCTGATGCAGACTGTCTCGCTGTAGTCAATGGAAAAAATGATGAAGAAGTGACATATTCAAAATCAGCATCTTTGCAGGTTATTTATTTAGTTCTGTGTTATATCACTGGTCAAACAGGAGTTGTAGAAGTAGTATTAGTTACTATGACATTGTTGTCATATTAGGAAGGCTTTGGCATTGATATGGCATTGGTTATTGTCTGGTGTGTGCTGAACTATTTGTATTTTATAATCATATTGAATTGTATACTCAAATAAGAGTGCACTTTTTAACCTTGAGATAAGATATGTCATCAACAGGCTGTAGTGATAAAGCCTAGGGTTCCCACCAAAGGGACATTCCTTACCTTTGTTCCCCACAAGTAGCATTTATCCAAAACCCTCATCACGAAACCACCTGAGGCTATCACACACGCACACACACACAGTAGTTATTAACCCTCAGCGCACATGCACGAGAGGGTTATAGTAGTCATCCTTCTGTTTGTCTGTCTGTCACGCTCTGATGATGAGATTACTGACAATTAACTGTTGATTTAGGTATGAACTTACTCAGAACGAAGATTTAGGACCTTTTATTGTGCTACTTTTTTATTTCGGGCTAATTGTTGAGAAAACGCGAAGCTTTCTAGCATCACGTCATAATCACATGAGCAAATAATTTCTTGCAGCCAGTGATGGTGTAGTTTGCTTTATGCTCAGGGAAGTTAACGGAGTTGAAAGAAGTGAAGTTTTGCGTTGAAAATGCATATCGGTGAGTGTTTCTGGCTAGTTTAGCTAGTTTAGCTTCTCTTATGAAGACAGTGTTTCCATGTACCATTTTCATTGCCTCATTAAAATACAGCTAACAGATTGCTTGTTCTTTTGGAAGGAGATTATTATTGTATAGCTAGGTAGTGTTTAATAGCGCTGAGGGTTCGCACCTTTGGTGCTTCATTCTTTTATTAGAGCCTGCTTTGATTTTTTTTAAACTGTGTATAAAATCTAACATGAAGGATTGGTAATAAGGCAAAATAACTATTATAGTTTTCAACGACATTCTACATGTTGAAAAAAAAATGTGGTATGAGGATGATAACTAAATCAACTAGTGCTCCATTTTATAAAAGTTCTTTTTTTTTCCCGCTAAGTGAAAGTTTCCAGAAAGTTTCCAGAGAACCCCACTAATATCTGACCAATAAGATTATCACACAAGGAAGCCAATCCAGTTGGGAGGGAACTAGCTAACACATGTCTCTCTACAGATAAAGATAAACCTTGGGAAGAGATTTAATGCAGGAGATTACGCCATGTTTATCAAACCACACCTCTCTAGACAGTTTCTCTTGGCTTGTTGACTGACCTGATAACAGCAGACTGTGAAATGTACTGCATCAGTTGTTGTTTGTACAATCAAGCACACTTAAGTGCTATCACAGCAAAGACCACTGAACAAACAACAAGCACATTATCAGGCACTGGTTGTTACCTCTAGTCCCTACTGACTGTGTATAGCGATCGTACAACCACACTATTAAAATTGTATTTTCCTTTCAAAGTAGTTAATTTAAGTAATCTTTGTTTGCTTCCTTAAAGCTATAGTAACTACTACAATGGAATTTTTCCCTTTTTTTATTATTTTTTTATTTAATTAATTTTTTTTTCAAGCTACTCTTATTTTACTTTTGGCCGACAGGTTCGTTTTTTGCGGAGTAATGAAAATGCGTGCATTTAGCTCTTGATTAGGTCAGGTTTGTTCTTCAGCCCGATGCTCTCGTATTTTCAGCAGCCATCATCTAAAAGCTGATAATAGGTGTAATCAGAAATGTTAAAGATAGGAACACAACTATTCTCTAATTATAAATTAAAAAAAATCTGGGGGACCTCATTCGTAAGTTATAATTAGATATAATTCAGCGAAGCGAGCGGAGCTGACTTACTAATGAGTCCACGATATATATATATGTTTAGGTCTAGGAATTGTTTTTGTTCTTTCGTGGGCGTATGTGTGCACATTTTCTCCTATGTGCTTGCGCGGGCCGGGTAACCTTCTTAGCAACATTTTGTTTTGTTTACCCGCCGTACGAAGTAGCGATGCCCAGTGAAACAAATTCTGCGAAAGAGAGACAAAACGTTAGAAACGCTCTGTCAAGAGCTTTGAGGGCGTTAGAAACTCCAGAAGAAAAATTAGTAAGGAGGGAGATAAGAAATGAAAAAGACAGGGCAAGGAATGAGAAATGAAAAAGACAGGGCAAGGAGGAGGAGAGCTAAAACGAAACAGAAACAGGTAGCAAAGTAAAGAATCTTTCTTTTTGAAAAGCCATTAAATGTTCCTAGCCACACCAAGCATGCATGGAATAGCTGCAATTACAGGGAACATGCATCGCTCGCTTCGCTATTTTGTGCTATTCGAGCGCATCACTAGTATATCTTCCTACTTCTTAAGATAGCCGACAGAGAGTGTTTACAGGATGATTACTGCAGCCCTCAACAGGTTGCCGTACAGGATATTTCACTGGGAGTGGGAAACATGGCTGTACTTAGCCACATTCACTTTTTAAAGCCCATACTACCTTGATGCACGTGCCAATATGAGAGTATATACTTCACACTGATCAGTGTTTGGTCACATGCATGATTTTATGATAACTAGCTGTTGTACTATATTATTAACTTCCAATAATTCTGGGGGTAAGGGGGAATCCCAGGATGCCCCTACCTCTGTATGCAACGCTGCTTAAAGTATTAGTGGTTAGCCAGGATGGAAACGTTTATGAAGGTTTACAAAGATGGAGATTTCCACGAGGGTTTATTGGTTCTCTCTACTAGGCAATGCCGAGCAATAACGGCTGTTTTCTCCGTTAACAAAGACTTATTAATAATGTATCTTTTGGGAGAAGGCATTGTTTTTAGTATGCTGTCACAACTTAGAACACATGCCTATTCCCTCCACACAAACACATGTACGTACACACACACACACACACATACACACCGGAATAGAGGATAAGATAAATCTTTACGGATATTTATACAATAATAAAAACTTAAAACTTTCACCTTCAAAAAGTTATATAGTTTATTTTAACTAATTAAAAGATAATATAAAAAACATGCGCTTAAACTGAAAGTGATGTTTTAACTTGCGATCTCCTCAGATTTCCAAACAATACTCTGTACCAAAAGGGGCATTGATTTTTAAAAATAATAATCTTTCTGCTCTGTTGTGTTGTGTGAATAATAGAAATTCACATCCAAGAAGAGACAGGCTTAGAAGATGTGTTTTGTAGATGTGATGGGCACAACCATACTTTTGTCAAAATAACGATCTTTCTTCCTGAGCATTGTGTAATAATTCTTTAGGAATTCATTATTCCAGTTCATAAAAAAAAGTTTCTGTCCTAGTTAAGTTAGCTTGAGGAAGAAAAAAAAGGCAAACTTGTTGTTACATGTCCTGTGGCTTTGCACTACTGGAGAGAGAACCCAAGCCTTCTGGCAGGAAATTGGCCTTTCCAATATTACACTGTACAAAAGTCTGGAGTAGAAAAACGTTCCCTTCCTCTCTACACACACTCTAACATAGTCACAATTGTCATGATCAAGCAAGCACATGAAAAGTGCCAAGGCACGCATAAACATTTCTTTTCAAGTGGTTGCTGTATGTCGTCATGAAAGCTGTGAGTGTTGAAGTTTGCTAGACATAATACTCAGTTGTGGCATCAACTGGGAACAGGAACTGTATGAGAGGTGGACTGATTTACTCTGTCCTACTGCTAATTATTCAGTCATTCTTGGCTGAAATAATTATAATAATAGCAGTTTTCCTCTGTTTTAACAGCCAATATAATATAATTGAAACTTAAATTAACCCTTTCACTGTTGTACGGTGGTTTGAAGTAACTCCTAGGATATATCGTTATTTATTCTCGTCTGCGTTGCCTCACTGTGATTATTATTGTTGGGTTGTGGGTGTGATTGTAGGTGTGGCTATCTGGCTATGAGCTGGCGGACACACTGTGCGTATTCTGCGCCAACTTCATCTATGTGTTGGCAAGACAGAGGAAAGTGCAGTTTCTCCAACCTGTGGTGGCTGCCTTGGGGAAGAGAAGTGACCTTCCCGACCTTCAGATGACCACCAGGATCAGGGTGAGCTTGTCCATCTTTCTCATCCTATCTGTCTCTGAACCTTCTCTTTGTGGTGGTATCTATGGCACTGTATCTTCCTTCCAGTGATTCTCGCTCCCTCTCTCTTATTCTATGTATAAGCAGCTGTATTATTTATTTTATTTTATTTCAAGATGGCAGCAAAAGTTAAACGTGCACATTATACTATCTCAATTCATGGATCACAACTTCTTTATAATATTATTTAATTCATTTGTTTATTTGTTGTTTATTTCTTTATTTTTATGTAAACACTTCAGGACTGCAAATGAAGTTATATCAATAGTTGAAAGAATGCTTGAAAATTTTTGTTTTTTTTGTTTTTGTTTTGTTTTTTAATGGTGTAAGGTCCTTAGACGATCTTAAAACTAACTACAAATAATAGGATTAATATGAGAATTGAAGAGGAAACGTATGAATAACACTGAAGTATGTGCATGGAATAAATTACCAATCTGGTTGTGTTTTGTTGTTGTTTTTTGTTTTGTGTGTGTGTGTGTGTGTGTATTCCATGGCAACCCCTCCCTCCTATGTATCCCACTGAGTTAGCCCTAACCTGTACAGTCATCAAAGAGTGAAACTAGTGTGTGTTTCAAGTACCCAATTCCATTTCTTGGAGTTTCTGATGCTCTATACAGTGTTAATAAACTTGAAAAACAATCAGTGTATCTAACTGTTGTTAGTCAATGAAAACCCTTTACCACATCTATATTAGTTTATCAACCTGTGGTTCAATGAAAACCCTTTACCATATCTATAATAGTTTATCAACCTGTGGTTCAATGAAGACCCTTTACCTTATAAGTTCATACCTTGTATTCACACAAGTGCTCTATGGATCATGTAACATCTTTTCTACAGTCCTCTCATTGAATGTTCTGTCTATGCACTTCAGTTTTACCAGCTACCATCTCAATGATTTCACTGTTTTATTTACTATTTTTATTAATGTATAATTTTATTTATTTATTTTATTTAATATTTTTATTTGCATTTTATATATTATTTTATTTATTTAGGTATTTATTTGTTATTTATTTTTTCCTAACTGTATGATGTGTGAATGTGTTTGTGGGTGTGTAGGGAGAAAGTGATGATGCTTCTTTAAAGAAAATAGCAGAGTCTATGAAGAAAAGCAGAGCGGTATGTAGCAGGGTGGGGTGAATTGGTGGAGGTGTGGCATCTCACTGTGGGCATTTGGAGGCGGGACGATGAATTGGGTGGGAGGTGTAACTAAGAGTGTTGTGTTGGAATATGCAAGTGAGGGTGTTTAGTGAAAGCTTATGATGTATGTATGTTTGCTAATGGTCCCTTTTTATTTGCCCTGAAACTACAAGTTTGTTCACAGAGATGATGATTTCTAGGTACAGTAGGAGTCAAAAAAAAGTTTCGAATTCCGTTCCGTAGTACGGCCCTAAAACGGTAGGTTTTTAACCGTAGTTTTTATCGTTGCGTTCTGTACCGTTTTGACTAAACGGCCGACACCGTTTACTAAAACGGTAAAAAACGGTGAAGCATTTCCGTCGATTGACAGATATTTTCTAGCTAAAAACTCTTCTATAGCTATATCAGCAAGCTAAGGCCTTGTATCGACCATTAAACGCTACGGGGATAGTGCAAAAAAGCTCGTATAAAATTTTAACTTACTTCAGTAAAGCTGCAGACTGAAGTTCCGACGGGCACAGAGCTATAACGAGGTCCGCACTTCGTAGATCTTCTGTTAGCTACTGATGGACCTCCAGTAGTAAAAAATCTAAGCCGGAGAAGGCCCTAACAGCGAGAAAACGTCGATACTGTGCTGTGGTCGAACTAACAATTCTCCGCGAGACAACTTCGAATAGGACGGCTTCATTTTTTTTTTAACCCGAAAAGCTCTGCCTCTGGAGCCTGTAAACAAAAAATCGGAACGTTTTATTGGATAAACGATTTTTTATATTTCTTTGAGCGAGACATACGGTGAACGAGAAAGATTAAAACGGTAACGCGGTCGAATGGAACGGCCGTTTTTCAACAAACGGCGTACCGTTTTTTCCCCGTTTTTAAATTTTGCGACGGCCGTTCTATGGAACAGAATTAGAAACTTTTTTTTGACTCCTACTGTACATGTTTAACCTGTTGTGCTACAGTAGCGCTACAGTAGGAGATAAAATAAAGTTCCGGATTCTGTTCCGTAGTGTGGCAGTAAAAACGGTAGTTTTTTTTTTTACCGTTGCGCTCTATACCGTTGTGACTAAACGGCCGACACCATTCAACGGTAAAAAAAAAGTTAAGCTTTTCAGTCAATTCACTGATATTTTCTAGCTAGAAACTCTTCCATAGCTATATTAGCAAGCTAAGGCCTTGTATCGATTATTAAATGCTACGGGGATAGTGCAAAAAAAGCTTGTACAAAATTTAACTTGCTTCAATAAAGCTTCAAACCGAAGTTTCAGCGGGCACACAGCTATAACCAGGTCCGCACTTCATAGGTAATCTGTTAGCTACTGATGGACTTTCAGTAGTAAACAAATCTAAGCCCGAGAAGACCTTAACATCAAGAAAACATCAGTACTGTGCGGTAGTCGAGCTAACAATTCTCCGCGAGACAACTTTGAATAGGACGGCTTCAATTTTATTTACCCAAAACGCTCCGCCTCAGGAGCCTGTAAACAAAAAAAATTGGAATATTTTATTGGATAAACAATTTTTTAAATTTCTTAGAGCGAGGCATGCGGTGAACGAGTAAGATTGAAACGGTAACACGGTCGAATGGAATGCTTGATTGTTACCAAACAGCATGCCTTTTCCCCCCATTTTTAATCATGTGACGGCCGTTCTACAGAATGGAATTCAGAACTTTATTTTGTCTTCTACTGCATGTAGTACACTATCTACAGTATGTAGTACACTATCTAGTATGTAGTACACTATCTACAGTATGTAGTACACTATCTAGTATGTAGTACACTATCTACTGTATGTAGTACACTATCTAGTATGTAGTACACTATCTACTGTATGTAGTACACTATCTACTGTATGTAGTACACATTAGTTGCATTTACAGTTACTGGAAATAAGCATTCAATAAAACTGTTTGACAGTTGACAGCTGCTTTCTTCTTCCCCCCCCCCCCC
>WLWD01005024.1_pt1 | contig 17101 bp, 11 predicted proteins | sample 6712731 | NCBI WGS metagenome assembly WLWD01 (sample SAMN12718690, study PRJNA576275) | sponge metagenome | isolation source: marine sponge | host: Mycale hentscheli | place: New Zealand: South Island, Marlborough, Capsize Point | collected 2014-11-01
ATCATCATCATCATCATCATTATTATTAATATCATTATGATACTCGCTGTATTCATTTTATTACAGTAGTGATTCACTACGTGGGCTCAGGCAGGCAACACACTGGAGACTGGTGCTTCCAAGATGGCTTCATCACCTTCTCCTCCATCGCTCGCCTCTACCGCCAGCACTTCCTGGGCAAAGTGCTGGAGCTATACTGCGACTGCAGCTACTCCGGCATGTGGGTGTCAAACTGTCGGAAATTCCTGGACCAGAGCCACACCCAGCCGTGCGGTCACTCTGCCAGGAAGACGGACGTGTTGGTGAAGGTGCGTGCCTCGTGTCTACCTGATCAAATCGGCAGCAGTTGGATGTTTGCAGTTAGAGGGTGTGGCAACGATAAAAATAAAGGTGGATATTTTATTAACGAAGCAGTAGAACTATGCCCGGAACAGAAAACTTGTGACATTGACTCCACCATGATAGTGTGTGGTACGCTACCCGACAAAGAATGCCTCTTGAATCCGGAGTTCACTTATCATAAGAAGCAAAGTTACGCGGAGAGGCTTGAGGTCGCAGTTCAAGTTCACAATGGGAAACCTGCCTGGTACTTAGTTATGCTCTACGATGATGTTAACAAGATAAGAGAGTACAGATGGAAAACGCGTGGGACAGGAGAAGCCATTAGTCTGGGAAAGTACGGATGGGTCCTGGAGTCTGGGTGGGGGGAGAAACCTCCACTACAGCTCTTGGGGGACATCAAAAATGGAATCAAGGTTTATAGAACTCAATAAGAAAGATCACATGTAGCCAGAAATCTTCTTTCCATTCAAATTAGAATGAATAAAAAATAATATTTATTTATTTATTGGTATTCACTTAATGATATTCATAGAAATTATATTGCCAGTGAATATGAACCAATTAAGGCTGACAGACTAGATATTTTGTCGACAGAGTTCAACCCAAGGGATTTTGTAATCCACACATATACAAATTAAAAAATCAAACAAACAACGACAACAACAACAACAACAACAACAAAAAAAAGAAAGAAAAAAAAGAAAAAAAAGAGAAAACAAACAAAACAAAAAAAACCCAACTCTCTCCCTCCCCCTACCCACCTCCACATTTCGGAATTTTGTGAGTAATAAAATCATTCATGTGACTAATCAGTGTAAGTGACATATACTCTGCCAGCAGCCAAAGCTTGTTATGATTCCATTACTGTGGTTATCTCTGTGTGTTCCACCAACTACATAAACATTTCCTGATAAATATGTTGTGGCCACTGACTCCTGTGTATTGCTGCTTAGAGAATAACAGTAGGTAAGCTTACAGAGAGACAGATAAAGAACTTCTTTGCTGCTTAGAGAATAACAGTAGGTAAGCTTACAGAGAGAGACAGATAAAGAACTTCTTTGACTACAATCAACAGGAGCAGTTATTAGCAAACACAAATGGTGTAAATGCTTTCCCGATTACAAAAGTATAATATTGTAAGGAAGGCCAACATGGGGAAGTACTAAACGTTGAATTCAATCAACCATAATTTTCAGTTCACATCGTATTGTGCAAGCTCACCACCCTAGTAGTTATAGCAACCTTAGTAGTAGCAACCAGCCTATGTAGCACACCACTTTCCTGGGTACCTTCCCTCTAGTGTGCAGCCTAACAACCCAGGTTAGTGGTTAGAGCAGCTGCTAAAATATCAGCAGGGAGGGGGTGTGTATCCCCTACACCCAACTTTACACCAATGAGTTACCAGTCCTAGTACAAACTATGGCAGTGGAGGTATCTAGTGTAGAATAAACCACTTATTACACTCCAGAGTGATACTCTGAGGCTTATTTTCACTCCTCCTAAGCTAGTGGTGAAATATTTTGCCATTTCAGACTCTGACTCATATAATATAAGTATTATTTATATAATATAATATAATAATATAAACCAAATGTCCACAAAAAACAAAACAAAAAACAACAACAAAAAACAAAGCAACAAAAAATAACAACAACAACACCAACCTCTGTTGAGGACATGGTCTGTTAACACTACGAGTTTAGTTCCTTTTAAGTGTAAGGAATGTGTTTGATCTTCTAAAGTCTGTGTCATGCTATGCACCACATCATAATAATACACAAAGCATGCAGATGACAAAACAAACAAAAATTCATAATTTGATAATACTGCATCCTAAGCTTTTAAAAAAAAGCAGATTGATATTTTCAAGTGATTACCTATGAGAGGAAAAAAATGCTGGATGGCGTCAGTGGAAGGGGTTATCGCCTGGGAATTGAACCCAGAGATTTTGATTAAGAGTCAAATACATTACCATTATGTGAACGAAGTATCCACATGACTGAGCCAGCACTAGGTGGTTGCTAGGAGGGGTATTTATAGCCTTGACAACTTGAAAGGCTAGTGGACCAAACTACAACAAATTGCCAGTGGAATTGGGAGCTATGTAAGTCTGAGCACCAGGTCAGGACAACCCTATAATTATAATATTTAGTAACACCTGAACAGATTACTGTTGCGTAGAGGTTGCAAATTACAATGACATAGAATCAGAGGTATAAATTCCAGTAAAACAAAAACAACAACAACAACAACAACAAAAAGTTGGAGGGAGAAGAGAGTTGACAAATTGTGTGAATTGCGTCCAGGTTGTATTCAAATCATTGGAATAGCACAATACCATAAATACAGTCGATTACATCATCATGAATACCAAGTAGTACATGGGCTGGGGGTGCGTAGCCCCTACATCCAACTTTACACCAGTGAGTTAACAGTCCTAGTACAAACTATGGCAGTGAAGGTATCTAGTGTAGAATAAGCCACTTATTGCACTCCAGAGTGATAGGTGAGATATTTCACTCTCAGGCTTTATTTTCGTTCTGGCTTAGCCAGTGGTGAAATATTTCGCCATATTACACTCTGACTCTTGTAATAAGTATATATATATATATATATATATATATATATATATATAAACCAAAGGTCCACTGCTAACCAACGGTACTTGTAACATGATCCTATACTTACCTCTTCCCCCAAGTTATACAACTCAAAACATATTCATTAGAGCTGACAAAGACTCCAGTTTTACATTTAAAAACATTTTTTGGCTTCTACAGTTTATTTAGCCTAAATAAAAAAGCAGATTGGGTGGAGCAAGACAAACTCAACCTGAGGAAAAATAAAGCTGGATGGCGTCAGTGGATGAGTTTTTTCATCTGGGACTTGAACCCAGGTCTTTTGAGAGAGAGTCAAATGCATGAACCACTTATGCTAATGAAAAAACGAAGTATCCACTCAACATAGCCAGCAGGAGTCTCTGCATTTGTGCAGCCCTTTAATAGGATATTAATTTATTCCCCACCAATACCCCACCATTCGTTAATACGCGAGCAGAAATAATCGCGCAGTAGTAGCAGAAGTATACTTTGCGAATTTGTGGTGTTTTAGCTTAGCTTCTTGTTGTCTCGTATCCGTTTACAGCAACTCTCCATATGTACGTCGTCTGAACTCATGTGGCAAGGTGCACCAGGCTGCCTATCCTGTAGCCGTTCTCCAGGCTCTGCACACCTGAACTCAAGCGGATGGATCCAGCAGGCTTGATTTCTGAGGAGCGAAGACTTCCCAAGCTGCGCAGACCTAATGCCTTCACCTCGGACTATCTCCAAGAAACTGCTGTTTCTTCTGACGCTCTTGTTATTGTTATCTCTTGATATAGGCAGGCGCTTTTTAGCACTAATACAAACCAATTGAAAAAAAAATTGCTTGCGTACAAGGAGTACGAGACATGGGGGCGGGGCTATTTCTTAAGCGTTGCGAGTGGAATTTAAAGTTCCAAATTTTGTATCAGTTTTTCTTGGAATCTGGAATCTAATAATGAGAACGACAAAAAAGTTTTACACACGGGTAAACCTAAAAAAGAAAAAAAGAAAAAAAAAAGAACTGCACCACAACGAGAATTTTTCAATATCTTATAATAGAGAAAAAAAATTGCAATTAAATCATAAAGTAATATCGAAATGGAAAAGAACTCATTGTCTTGCAGTAGAGTATCGGCTCGGCTAGTAGTGCAAAAAATTGCGGAGCTCCCACTTACCGCACCGCTCCAAAAAAGTGCTACAAAGTTTTATAACCAGGCCCCGATATTTCTTCCAGATTCGCTCTAAAATTAATAAGCGGCGCCTTCAGCAGGTACTTTGTCCTTGTGTTGTAGTGGAGTAGCCCCTGTAAGTATACAATAGTAGTAATTGTGCATAGCGACTATCAACAAAAATTGCGTAGGCGATGTGCAGCCAAAAAAAAAAAAAAAAAAAAAAAAAAAAAGAAAGCTCTGGGCCACATGAATGGTGAAGTCACAAATGTTGACAGTTGCTCTAAGTTGAATCACATCACAACTGTTGGTGTTGTGTATCTGAAACTATGTTATTAGCTTGGGAAAGGCGTAAACCATTATACACAAGTTACTTCAAACAACTTTACACAGTCACAAATGCCATTGAACATGGTTCAATCAGCTCCACACCCACTGTAGCTGCCACACACAACATACCTTACCATATATGTTATGGATGGATACGCAAACATAGTCATTCAATCACATGCGTCAGTGGAAGGGTTTTTCGCCTGGGAATTGAACCCAGAGAGTTTGATCGACAGTCAAATACATTACCATTATGTGAACGAAGTATCAACATGACTGAGCCAGCACTCAGCTACTGCAAGGAGGGGTATTTGTAGCCTTGACAACTTATGAGAACATGCACTTCAGAGTATTGTCTATGCTAAAGAATAATTGTACATAACTTTAGACTGAACTCAGGGAAAGTTCAAGGATTTCTTAAATACCCAATCTCCTTCAAGACATCTATACTAGTAAAAAAAAAAAAAAAAAAAAAAAAAAAAAAAAAAAAAAAAAAAAAAAAAAAAAAAAAAAAAAAAAAAAAAAAAAAAAAAAAAAAGAAAAAAAAAAAAGAAATAAAAAACAACAACAACTTTTTGCCCCTTTGATTAAAAAAAAATTCCAATAAACACATAAAAAGAGAAAACCAAAACAACCACTCAAGTCAACACTGACCACAACCCTATCAAGTACCTGATCATTTTTAACGTCTAAGAGGAAACGCAAAGAAAGTTCACCAGGATCGAGCCAATGTCTAGTCATTCACAAAACAATGAAAGCCTGGTAACAATAGGAAAAAAAGTTTTCTCGGATCGGAAATCGTCAGTTTATTTTAGCACAAGACATCCATCAATGTGTGATTGTGCGTGTTGGCGACTTTAAACACTGACTGCCACAATGAGGTAATCCAAGCATTGATGGTAGTGATCTAAATCCATTTGCCATTTCTTGGACATTCCTACTAACACCACAAACTCACTTCACAGACTATGAATATCATTAACACACTACACAGATACTTATGGTGGTACACATGAAGCACTAGCAATGCACACATGAGTCGTGAATTACATTAACTAAACTTGGGGGAAGTGGAAGAACTAGCAAGAACCACACTAATGGCTTCCTCTACATAATGTAATGCTGACATACATATAATGGAATCTAATACATTACAATTAATTAATTACATTTAAATGAAGTACAGTAGACCCTCAATTATCCGAACACTGGTGTTTGGATTAGCGAGAGTTCGGATAAACGGGGTTCGGATAACTGAGGGTCTACTGTGTTCAAATGTATGGTAAGGCTAGGAATAAAAAAATGGTTTGGTTGAATCCAGCAAAAACAACAACAACAACAACAAAACAACGACAAAAAACAAACAACAACAAAACAACAACAACAACAAAAAACAAAACAAACAACAACAACAAACCTCTGCTGAGGACATGGTCTATTAACATTGTTTTGCCAGTTCTTCTTTAAGTGTAAGGAATGTGTTTGATCTTCTAAAGTCTGTGTCATGCTATGTACCACATCATAATAATACACAAAGCATGCAGATGACAAAACAAACAAAAATTCATAATTTGATAATACTGCATCCTAAGCTTTTTTAAAAAAGCAGATTGATATTTTCAAGTGATTACCTATGAGAGGAAAAAAATGCTGGATGGCGTCAGTGGAAGGGGTTATCGCCTGGGAATTGAACCCAGAGATTTTGATTAAGAGTCAAATACATTACCATTATGTGAACGAAGTATCCACATGACTGAGCCAGCACTAGGTGGTTGCTAGGAGGGGTATTTATAGCCTTGACAACTTGAAAGGCTAGTGGACCAAACTACAACAAATTGCCAGTGGAATTGGGAGCTATGTAATTCTGAGCACCAGGTCAGGACAACCCTATAATTTATAATATATTAGTAACACCTGAACAGATTACTGTTGCGTAGAGGTTGCAAATTACAATAACATAGAATCAGAGGTATAAATTCCAGTAAAACAAAAAACAACAACAACAAAAAGTGGGATGGAGAAGAGAGTTGACAAATTGTGTGAATTGCGTCCAGGTTGTATTCAAATCATTTGAATAGCACAATACCATAAATACAGTCGATTACATCATCGTGAATACCACTAGTATAGTAGTACATGGACCAAGCCATGAATAAAGTATCGTAGCAGGGCACATGAGCTACGGGTAAAGGTCACGGATCCACCCCAGACCTCCTGTTACAGCAGAAGCCTTACACTCACCATTATGCACTTCTACAACCTCTGCTGAGGACATGGTCTACTAACACCACTGTGAGTTTAGTTCCTAAAGTAGAAGGAATGTGTTGGATCTTCTAAAGGATGGGTCATGCTATTCATTGCATCATAATGTAAATAAAGCAAGAAGAAAAAAACAACAAAAAAACCTAAATAAAAAATCCTGTTATTCAATAATACTGCATCCTAAGTTTTTAAAAAAAAGCAGATTGATATTTTCAAGTGATTATCTATGAGAGGAAAAAAAATGCTGGATGGCGTCAGTGGAAGGGGTTATCGCCTGGGAATCGAACCCAGAGATTTTGTGCCTAGAACAAATACATTACCATTATGTGAACGAAGTATCCACACGACTGAGCCAGCAACTCAAGAAGCTAGAAGCCACCTTTTATAGTCGATAGCTGGATATTGCTGAACGGGAAAATATGACAGACTAAATGTTCTTCTGCTATTTTTTTTTACATACATATGTCAGGGGCCGCAAACATCAACAACAACAACAAAATAACAACAACAACAACAACAACAGTGTTCAGGCCTACAAGGATAACTCCATGTATGCTGTTGTTGTCATCATTGTGAACTGTCTTCGTGGTCACGCTTATAAACCGTCTTTCGCTCTGTGTGAGTTCCTTCATTGTGCTGTCTTCTCTGTCCTTGTGAGACATTTTCTTCTGCCTCAGTTATCTTTTTAGTGCATCATTTTCATTTCTTGTGCAACTCCTAAATTATAATTACAATAATTAACTCTATTGTGTGACAGTCATTGGGCAAGTGAATGAGACCTTAGATCATGCCGTCTCTTAAAAAGTCCAGGATGTTTGTGGGCCTTATAACCCGACAGCTTTCTTGAGAAGGATGGACCTAGCAGGACGTTGGCCACTCCAAACAGCAAAAAACAACAACAATAACAATAAGGAACAACAACAAACCAACAACTACAAAACAGCAACAAACAAAAAAACAAGAAAGAATGCATTTCCTGAAATAAAATACTGCTGGATTGCCTTAGTGGAAACATCTTCTGCTTGGAAATTGAAGCCAGACAGTTTGCTCTTACAAGTCAAATGGATGAAGCATCCACAGGACTAATGGTTGCCAAAGAAATATATGGTTTTAAACACTGGGACAACCATGAAGGATACACATGGTGGGAGGTGGGAAGGGCTTAGTTTTCATCATCTTGCTTAAAAACAAAATAACAACAATTGGAAAACAAAAAACAACAAAAACAACAACAACAAAAAACAACAAACTAAGCCATTGGAGCTACATAAAAGTGTGATTCTGTCATTTTTAACAAGATTTGGGATGGTAATTGATCTCGATCAGACAATTGGGATTTAATCTTAAATACTGGAGAGGCACATTCTGAAACTAGTCCATCAATGGCTTGCATCCTAAACACATTAGAAAGCCTAAACACATTAGAAAGAAGTGACACACACAAAAAAATATGTTTTTGTTAATTTTTTCCCCCTACAAAACAACTGAATGGAGCAAATGCACTAGCATCAGTTCCCAAGAATTGAGTCTTTAAAATACAATGGAAGAAACCCGTGGACTAGGCAACTACATAGCTATCCAACTAAAATATAACATAAAGAATTAACACATTGTAATCTATACACTATGAAACAAATAAACATACAAAAAAGACGAAATTCCTGGATGCAATCAATGGCAGGTTTTCTTTTTTTTGCTCAGGAATCTGGCCGAGAAAGTTAAGAGTAACAGACGTACGAGGGAGAGAGGGGGGAAATGGGTGGAGAAAAGAAGGGGGGAGGGGGGGGGGGGGTTTCAGCAGTAAGACAGTAAGTGAAAGAGTCAGACAGCTTGGGACTGAAAGGTGATTTTAAGGATTGGGATGCTGAGAGTTGTCTATGTATTTCTTGAGAATATATTTCTCTTATCTCCCTGGACAGAATAATACATTTTCTAAAGTTGATGACAAGTGCCTAACAAACCAACAACAGTCAGTAAAGAGTACCTCACTCCAAGTTATTGTAAACATCCCAAGAAGAGAAATGGTAACAACAGAATTACCCTTACAACTAAGCATGGCGCTGTGCACTGTGGCAAACTCAATAAATCTCTTGTCAATTTTTCCCCCTTGTTTTGGGTGAAAAAAATTAATGATAGGATTGAGAGAGAGAAAGAGGATAGGGGAAGCAATGGATTTGTTTTAAGCAGGAAGATGCTTTCACAAAAACAACAAAAAAAAAACAAACAAAAACTACAAACAAAAAACAACAACAAAAAAAAACCAGCAGATAGAAATCTTGTTTCACGTTTTTCCAATAGCCCAACACAAAACTCGTATAGCCAGTGACAATAAATGATGTGAGATTAGCAGTGCAATATTAGCCCTCAGAGCGCATGTGAGAGCGGGTGTTTGTCTGTCAGTCGGTCAAGTCAAGCTTTACATATCGACTTGCATGAGCTACATATTGGCATATTCATATTAATAAATAATTCTTTCGGTCTTTGTGATAGCTATGTAGCTAGTGTATAGTAACGCTGAGGGTTCGAACCCTTGGCACCATTACGTCCATTATAATGAATACAAAGTGTACCTACTGAGAAGTGACTCAACCATACCACCATAGGCAATACTGAAGACACCACAGCAACCTGAGTAGGCACCCCACACCACCTGTCACCTGCATGTCCTCCATATACTAAACACAGCCATTTGATATGCATAACCTGGAGACATAGGCTACCTGGTACGGACTTAGCTACCTCACCACTAAGAGATAGACATGAAGCAAAAAGGTGCTCTATTATATCATTAACACAGTTGGTTGGTAATGGTTACACCAGTTTCATTCTCCTGCTCTATTTTTCCTTCCCTGAACTATTTCATTTCTGTACTTCTGTATCTACCACGTTTCTTTTTTTTAAAAAATATCTTCCTTCTTGAGCCAAGGAGTCCTTCTCCTCCTATGTACTGCTCCTGCGTCTGAATCTTTCTGTCCTTCTATCATGATTGTGAACTTAGTCTTTGTGAAACTTTTAACTTCAGCTTTTCTACTTTCACCTTTCTTTTTGAAACTTACGCTGCCTTTACTCGCCAATTCAATTCCACCTGCTTTTTAGTACAATATTAGTCACTCCCTTCTTGCCTTCTCTTTTTTACTCTCTCCTTTTATTACACCGCCTTTCCTCGTCGATTCCACCAGCTAATTAACTGCTTTTTGCCTTCTCTTTCACACTTTAGCCTACCTAAGCCACCTATCCCTGTCTGTTCCACCAGCTTTTAGTTACAATTACAGTAACCACTTTCTACTGGTAGTGACGACACTTTACCTATTCTCCTGTTTCTCGGCCATTCTCTCGTCTTCTTCTGTTTATCGCTGTACTTAAGTTAGGTTGCAAACTAATTCGCCTATCAGTAGTCTAGTGTAGTCAACCCCTTGACTCTTTACAACTGCGTTCTTGGTTTACTCGGTAATTCAACGCTAGTTCACGAAAGCTGCTCTCCTGTTTCTGCGCCACTCCCACCTACTGTCCATTTTTTGTGTGCCGGGTTTGGCTGCTAACTGGTTCACCCTGCGCTATAGGTTTACCCGGTAATTCAGTGCGAGTTCACGAGTATTGTGCGTCTGTGTGTTCTAGCTCATTAGCTCATGAATTATTCATGAATAAGTACGTCGTCGTCGGTCACGGGTATTATTATATAGATAATAATAACTAGTGGTGCGCTCGAATAGCGCAAAATAGCGAAGCGAGCGATGCATGTTCCCTGTAATTGCAGCTATAGATAGTTATTTATTTTGATGTTGTTAATGTTATGTCTGTCTGTTGTTTCATATAGATTCATTGGTGCTTCTATTCTATACCACAATATAAGAATAATGAATTATTTTACCAGCAAAGTTATTGGCTGGTGTTTTAGACAGAATATACAGCTATTTAATTAAAAATGTCATACATCATTACAGTTATAGCTGATGTAAACTTTGTGGTTTAATAAAAAATAAAGAGTTTGTTTGGGTACACTATAACATATTCAGAGGGAGAGCAGAGTATGTTAAATGGATGTAGATCTTAGACTTAGGTTAATTTTTATAGTTTTACATTAAATTTAACCTGCAATTGTGGAGGAATGTTTCCAGGAATGTTATTTTGAGCTGAATAGAGCTTAGGGATATGTTTATCCTGGCTACAACGACAACATTCCAATGACTTAAATTTCATTTTGGTGCCTGGAAACTTCTCCATACACGTTATGAAGGAATGAATGGACGTCCTCTGATAGATGCCTTTTCCTTCCTCTTGCAGTACAAAAAGTAGTGGGGATATTAGCTTCTCGTTCACATGGTGTGGCTGCATTTTCAGTGTCTTCAAGAGTAGTTGAGTCTACAGCTGTATCAAGTTGATTGGTACCGTAATCCTCAGGAATAGTCTAATAAATAAATTAGGAACATTTAATGGCTTTTCAAAAAGAAAGATTCTTTACTTTGCTACCTGTTTCTGTTTCGTTTTAGCTCTCCTCCTCCTTGCCCTGTCTTTTTCATTTCTTATCTCTCTCCTTACTATTTTTTCTTCTGGAGTTTCTAACGCCCTCAGAGCTCTTGACCGAGCGTTTCTAACGTTTTGTCTAATGGGCATCGCTACTTCGTACGGCGGGTAAACAAAACAAAATGTTGCTAAGAAGGTTACCCGGCCCGCGCAAGCGCGTAGGAGAAAGGGTACACACGTACGCCCACGCAAGAACAAAAACAATTTCTAGACCTAAATATATATATATGTATCGCGAACTCATTAGAGAGTCAGCTCCGCTCGCTTCGCTGAATAACTAGTGGTATGCTATTGTTAAATGATTGATTTTAACAACTAACATTCAAACTACTAAAATAAAGTCGAGTTTTTAAATTACGCATATGCGGTAAAGGGGTTCAATGCCATAGTAACCGCTCCTCAACTGTTTGAATTGAAAAAAGAAGCAACAAAATCAAGTCACGTTATTTAAAGTTTTTTTTGTGTGATATTCTTAATAGTAGTTGTAACGCACAATACTTTCACACAACTGAAAATACCTACGCAAGACTTACCTTCGTGGTTCTGTAGTGGACAATGAATTTTTAAGTATAGGGCTTATAACTGTGACAAATAGCGTATTAACTTACCACCGCCATGAACTCAATAGAAATGGAGTTCCCAAAGTTTTTGAGTTTTAACTGCACCCGAAAACAATTCAAAGCGGTAAACAATTCAATTTCTAAGGTGATACGGGCAATGATCGCTAAACTGGAGGATTCTGTTTAGTGAAGCTTGGGACGGGGTCGAACACGGAGCGAACACAAAAATACGCGAGGGTCAAAGTACAAAATGACATACATACGTCCAAATATATAAATAAACAAATATCCCCGATTTTCAATTGTGTTACCCCTGAGAGTGTCTCGCTCGCTCGCCAATTACATTTGAGGCTCATTCCGTATGTATTGTGCTAATTTTAACAATCAATTTGATTTGAATATCAGCAATATTTCCACTAATTATTCTCTTTAGTTATTTTCTAGAGACTCAATATATACATATTGATATCTTCATCCACAATAAGCTAAAAAGTACTGTTGGACCCTCAAAGTTGATATATGAAATCAATAAAAAAAAGTTCTTCTCCAATACTACTTTGCACTTGTACAATACAACACATGTCTGAAAATGAATACACAAAGGTATCCATTTATAAAGATCATTTATAATTGCATTACAGATTTCACAAAGTTCAATACATTCTATCATTAGAGTCAGAACTATAAGCTAAAGTAATACAAGCTTATTGTAACACTTTTTCCATTTATTAACAAAAGCTAGCTTACACTGTGAGTTTTCATACTGTAGTCTCATCCACGATACTCGAAACATTTGGGTTACATTCAACTGGATACCCTTTTCTACTTTGTATGGTGTGGCACACTTCTCCGGCTATCTCGCCACAAGCCTCAAAAAGATTGCCGCTTAGTTGAGATTCTGTTCCGTACTTTTCTTTGAATTTCTTCATGAGTAAACACAAGTCTGGTTCCTTCATAGAGAATATCTTGTGAGCAGCGAATGCAGCAAAAAAGACAAGGGCAATCTCAATGATATTTCTCAGATAATTTGCAAAACCCAAAGATGGAATTGGAATAAAAGTGAATCCCAGAATGGCCAGCACTAAAGGAATTGATGCAATTATTCCAATAATGAATGTTGATAGGAGTCTGGTTTTACTGAAGTTCATGGTACTGTTAGAAAGCTTTCTTTCCTCATCAAGCTTATTCTGTTTAGTTTGTTCCTCAATTTTTTCCATTCTAATACGTATGCTAGCATCTGGCTTGTTGTCCTTCATGAAGACTTGTAGAACAACTTTACCTACCTTGCTTCCCTCAGACCTGTAAACTGCTCTGAACATTACGAACAAGAATGTCAGATATATAAGAGCGAATACGAAAATTGACGATGTTTTTTGAGGCTCGGTTAGCCACGCCATCAGAATATAGCAAAAGTGGGAGCAGAATCCACACAAGGGACCTATCATTAAGCTCAGAATTGCCCATGTTTGGTTGATGCCATATTTTTCATCCCACAAATTGTCATGCTCCTTGCTACCAAATATGAGACGAAGATAAGGAGCAAGTAGACACTTCATAATATTTCTGCTATAAGACCTAGACCTCCCTTGAGAGCAGCAGAGACTAGGGCGTGTACACGACCAGCTCATCAGCAAAATAAAGACTGTAATGGAGTAAAGCATAGCCAGTAAATCTAGTACTGCAATTACTACAACAACATAGAAGTTGATTGAATGGCGAACATTGTATCCTCTGTACTCGTGTGAATCACTGAAGATGTTAATGACAGCTATAATGTCCAGACCGATGATGTATATCATGACAAATACACCGGTCAGTACACCTCCGGCCATATTCGCATAATTGGACGGCTGAATGCACTTCTGCTCCAGTCTCTCACGGCGCTGTCGCACAAATAGAGAAATCATAATGACTAGGCCGAACGGTAATACTAATGTCATGGAAAAGAACAAATAAACTCTGAAGCCTCGGTAGTAACTTTGCTCAAGTTCTTCGCCGCAAGCAATTCTGATTGTCGTCTTGTCATCTCTAGCCACTGATCCAGGAGAATTAACTCGAGCGTAGTCATGCAACTAAATGATATCAACAAATATTAGTGTAATAAAAAGTTTAAAAAAATATTTACAAACTTACACTTCTGGTGAGCATGTCCAGGAATGTTATCCCTTCCATTTTGCACGTACACAAATCGCTGTCATTATTGTTATTGTTTACTAAAGGTCGACACTCATTAGGTAAGGTTATAGTAACATTGTCCACGGTATTGGATGGAAAATTAAATAGCAGTGATGTGTATGTGAAGATAGAGGGAGGTTGAATAAACAGGAAGCTGCCAACAGACCAGAAAAAAGTGACAATGCAATCTTCGTCATCTCCGTCATCTCCTTCGGTGAATTTGTACACCACTCTCAGATATCTTGATGGCTGTTCTACAGATGGGAAAAAGGCACTTTGCATGTTCAGCAAATTTCCTCCATTTGCATAGAGAGCAGTTTCCAAATTGGTAAGTGTATCAGAGCAGCCATTAGGAATAGCCACAGAGAGAGTTGTCAGACTCAACGCAAGCAATGAGACAAATATACTCATATTCTTCCCGAAGACACTTGTAGAAAAAATAGCCAACTTTTCACTTTATCTTCCATTTATATGAAAATTCTGGATTACTTAAAATTTGAATTCTCTATTTAGTTTCCTGCTGTGACAAGTTGCTCAATTAAATTTAGCCACTATAGCTTTACCTATCAATTAATCTGCTGATATTGATATTATAAAAAAAAAATGTATTTTTAGCAGGCATAAAATTTGGCTAGAAAATATTTATTGTTGTAAACAATTTATTTTGACAGTGTCTTCTTAACTGACACTAATGTGAATACACTCTAGACCCATAGTATAAATTTATGTAGTGTACATACCTTTGAAATTTCTTGACAAATTATTAGTCTATTACATCACTTATAAAGGAAGCTACATCGATGATGCTAATGAATTAAACTTAATTATGAGTGAATGAGTAGCTTTGACATTGGCTTGTATAGCTATACTGTATAGAGAGAGCAACTAAAGATTAGAAAGATAGAGTCCTTATTATTTTAGGTTATCACATCCACAATATCTACCACGATTAGAAGTCTGGTGGATTTCCTCGTATATTTTCCTCCTAAAGCAGATTATTTTCCTCTTTGCAAAAGTCAGTTATATCATTTTCATAAAATATACTTAAAACTAACTATGGTTGTGTAAGATATGCAGTTATAAAGGACTATTAGCCATAGGGTCTTTAGTTCAAAGATATCTATTTCACATTCAGTTGGACAAAACTAATCCAACCAGCCTTGCCACTGTCATAGAAATATTTTAGGACATTTTAGCAGTGTAATGAGGCAGCCCCACATTCCTCCTAAGGGTCTCTAAGATCAAGCTCACCATGATGAATGCAAGAAGGCTAGTTGTTGGTACGTGTTCAGTTTAATATATTATCCTCTGCAGCATTTATTTTTAGTTCACAGCAGAGATGGCCATCATTTCAGAAGCTCCAAACTGATGTCTACATAAAAGAGGGCTCTCTAGTATCACCTTAGCATGAGTAAAGCTTCCTTGGCTCTGTTTCAGTCTTACCTCTTCCTAACTCTTTCCCCTTCTATATGATATGCATAGTGACATAGGCTCCAATTGTCTTTGAATCAAAACAGTGTTCAATTATTTAGAGTGTGCCCTTTGTCCTTGAAGGGGTTACCACTACCCATTGCTTGTCCTTCATGTTTTTGCAGTCTCTTTACTCCAGTGGCATAGGAAAGGGGGTGGAGGCTCCAAAGTCTGGAGCCCCCATAATTATTTTGGGGCACAATCTAGCGATGAAATTTCTCACAACTATAAACACATGCCCTTGGAGCCCCCCTCCCCCCCGAAACATCTTCCTACACTGCCGTAATCAAAACCTTTGTACTAAAATTATAACCTGTTATAAGTTGTGCTTATAAATACTCTCTTAAGCGCGTGCAAGGTCAGTTACTTTAATAATTTGTCAATTATTTGGGGACCAAGACTATGAAAATTTGGAGGTGTCTTTGAGATTTAATGAATGATTATTTCAATTAACGCTATATGTATTCTTTCAGTAGTAATCACTTTTTTGGTTCAGATTCACCTAGCTGGACAGACAATGGTAATTCTTCAGGGTGGTTTGAAGTCCCTTTACCAGTTATTCTTGGCCCTCTGCTTCTACATCCACCCAGCAATGTTAACAAACGATTGAAGGTGGTGACCAAATGCTAAATGACTGCAAGAACTGAAATGATATGAAACCAATGTTAAAAGTCATTTAAAAGAGCAATAAATGATTCCGGCATTTGCTAATTAATAGTTTAGCTAGCTTGTAGGAAATAAATGATCTATATGGTAATAAAGGTAGTTATGAGAATAGCATGGTTGAATAAGCATGAATAGCTAACAATTGCAATCTTTTAAAGACTTTAGTATCTTGATTCAACTAATGAAGACCTACTAAGAATTGAAATTTTTTATACATAAATTAAAAAATGATCCTGAACTAATGAGGAAATATACTTCAATATGTCTAACCAGTTAGCTAGCTATGTGTCTTTATTCTTTGCAGTATAAGCGACAATCCCAACAGACATAAACCCATATACATAGTAGGAACACAGAATGCTTCAACAACTAGTGTCAGGTAATGAGTGTATAAATAAATATAGTATCACAACTGAAGGGGAAATTCTTTCTCGTTGATAGATACATACTTGATAGACTCCGTTAAAGGGCCAAACAATTCAACACCAACAAAATCATCACAGAATGACAACAATAAAAAAACAATATAAACATTATCATCATCAACATTAAAAATAATAAACTAACAAACAAACAAACAATATTTTAATGTCATTAATCTCCAAAACCATAGACAGACAAACAGACAGGACGACTACTATAACCCTCTCATGCATGCGCACCGAAGGTTAATAAACAACAACAATGACAACAACAGTATCGCCATTGATAGGAACACAGTTCGTTTCCCTAGAGAATAGCTATAGGTTCTAGCACCAGCTTACCAATAGACCAGGCATAGAGGATGATGTCATTGAAGGAAAATCCTAATTTGGTGACCACGTACTTCATAACAACATCCACTGCATTGAATTCCTGATCTGGTAAAGGAAGACCCTGCACACGCACACATAAACACACACACAACTATATGATATTGGGAAGAATTCGAAATGTGAAAGTAAGTGTAATGAAATGTATATAATATATTGGCTGTTACAACTGCTATTGTTGTAATGATTTCAGTCGAGAATGACTGAAACAA
>WLWD01005133.1_pt1 | contig 17087 bp, 9 predicted proteins | sample 6712731 | NCBI WGS metagenome assembly WLWD01 (sample SAMN12718690, study PRJNA576275) | sponge metagenome | isolation source: marine sponge | host: Mycale hentscheli | place: New Zealand: South Island, Marlborough, Capsize Point | collected 2014-11-01
GTTGTATTCACACACACACACACACACACACACACACACACACACACACACACACACAGTATACTTTGGGAATCCAATCTGTTGGATATTGCATTGTCACATGAGACTAAGATGGCCTAATGTTTCGTTTCAGATTCAACATCATCGGAGTAACAACCCAGGTTGTCTTTTTTACGAGCACGTGTTGCAAAGCCTGAAATTTAGCTTTACCCAACGATACTGGATTAGCTACTGAAGACGTAGATATCATGTGTTAGGTATTGAACTGGTTACAGGTTTGTTAGATTAGGGAAGCCACGGAGTCCTTTCCTTCTATTGTCTTAAGTTACTATTCCTCCCTTAGTGATTCAGTTTATGTATCCAGTGTGTAAACATAATGCATGTGAATGTATGTATAGCAATGTATAACAATAGAAGACAGCCGGCAGATATTTTAACACAAGATTACGCAACAAAACTAACAGATGTTGTGTCAGCGGACATATGTACGTGTATACCTCGCTAACAAATAAATTCTTATCCGTTGACAGCACACCATGTAAGCAGTGGTCTCAGTTCACTTTCTCGAGGTTCTTTTTGCTGATAAATTATTGTGAGCTTATCTAATAATACAGATTTTTTCCCCAAAATAAGTCTCTCTATTTTCCATCTGAACTTATTGGGTTGGAGATTATAGGTACACTAAAAAGGATAAACACTTTGACCTGCTTTTCTCCCTATTCCTTTTGTGTGTGGGTGTATGTTATTATTTTTGTTTGTTTGTTTTTGTTTCCACCTCCGCTTTGACACAGTCCAGTTACTAATTAAGTACATGAAAATTCTTTCGTCTCCTCTGAATCAATAGTAGTTCTTTTATTATTTATTAATGGGGGAGAGAACGCTTATCCTTTATAAATGTGAACTTACAAGGATAAGTTAAATCCACTACACACATGTGGATGTGGTATCTGGTTGGAAATAATAATTACACTTGGAATGAGAGGGAGAGCACTACACCGCCACCTGAACATATCTGGTTTCTAATCTGTCTCACATGGTAGATTGTAGTGAACAAGTGCAAATATGGTCACTGTCAGGCTACTTATTGGGCCGCCTCTTGTGCTCTAGAGTATTACATAACAGTTTATGGAAATTTGTTTTCTTAGTCCATTGGATGTCCTATTTAGTATCGTCAGCAGTTCACTAATATGAGTTTTCTATGAGTAGTCACAAGAAACAACTAAGCATTGGAATAAACATTTGAGTCATCACCAGCTGTTCTTCGAGTTAATCAAGTTTGGGGTGGGTGGGAGGTGCTATCTGAAGGGGTCACAGCTTTCATACTTGATTAATGAATTAATGAGATGGAAGAGGAGATGGGCAGGAAAGGAGTAGTCTTTGGAATATGTGTGGCTAGTACATATGTTGTAGTGAGATCTTTTCCGAACAAAAATTAACTTCACAATTTCTTTCTCAGCCTTCTTTTACTCATTAGATGTATTCTCTCTCTTTCACAGACTTTTTAAACAATACAGAATTAAAAATATTTGGTCGCCACCAGGAATTGAACCCAGGACCGCTTGTGTGCTATACAAGCGGTCCTGGGTTCAATTCCCGGTGGCGACCAAATATTTTTAATTCTGTATTGTTTTAAAAGCCTGTGAAAGAGAGAGAATATATCTAAAAAATAACTTGTAAGGACTTACTCCTCACTATGCACATAAGTAAGTGTGCTTCAAGGATTGTCACTATTGCCTCTGCTGGATGTAGTTTTTTCACCAATCACTGTCTAAACTAAGACAATGCTAGAGGGATGCAGTACAAGCATAATATTTAAATTGATTATGTTACTTTAGCTGGAACTCATAATCCTGGCATGCGGCCATAATCTATATTATGTGGCCAATCTGCACATGTGCTTATAAGAGTGCTGACTCTGTGTATTTATATGCCAAGCTGTGCAGCTTAGCAGCAATTATATTAATAGAGTTATGCCTGCCATAGCAGTTTGTGTGTGTGTGTGTGTGTGTGTGTGTGTGTGTGTGTGTGTGTGTGTGTGTGTGCTGGGGCTATGTAGTAGTTATGTCCTTGGCTCTGGGCCTGAGGTGTTCAAGCCCAACTCTGGCATTTTTTCCATCTGATTTTCCATCTGCCTCCTACCAGCCCCACCAGTCCACCCAGCTGTGATTGGGTACCTGGCATTTGCTGGGGTGCAAATTCAAAGCCTTTTCTCATGAAACAGCAATGGTCCAGGTGGGACTTCAGGTGCCCACACCACTTGCTGTGAGGAAAGTCCTGTTCTCCTGTAAGTTCCTAGCCTGGCTCCAGGAGCTTTAGCTTGGCTCACAGTGCCTGCTTAGTGCACAGGCATCCTGGCTCTGCCAGGTGTGCGTGACCACCTAGCAGCAGCAAGAGAATTTGCATTTTTCATTTGTGTGTGTGGGTCCATGTGTGTGTGTCCATGTGTGCGTGTCCATGTGTGCGTGTATGTGCATGCACATGTGTCTTTGAACCTAAAAGCCATCAAAGACAAATTATTTCATTCCTTTGATGACATAGCATTTTCGTTTCGTGCTAGTTGGTAGCAAGTGAATCTTTCAATTTGATGTTTTGGGTCCTATGTCATCTATGTTACAACGGATTCTGATACTGTGCACTACTGATCAGTGAAGCTTACTTGTGACACTTAATTGTCATATTTTGTAAACATGCCTTCTCCAACTTTGAGTTAATGAAACACATACACACACACACACACACACACACAGATCAACACACCTGGGTAGGTGTACGTTTTTCCTTCTTGTTGTGTACACAGGATAAAAAAGAATATATATATACATGTGTAGCATATTTATAAACACATATGAAAAGTAACACCACTAGTGATGTGCTTGAGCACAAATGGCGAGTGAGCCTAAAACTACACTATTGTTATTTTAACTTCAACACTCAAGCTACTAAAAAAAGTCAAGTTTAAATTACGTGTATACGGTAAAGTGGACTCAATGCCATAGTAACCACTCCCTGCAACCGATAGAATTGAAAAAAAAAGCAACAAAAACAAGTAGCATTATTTACACGTTTTCTTTGTGATATTCTTTAGCTAAGTAAAGGCACAATACTTTCACACAACTGAACATACCTACACAAGGCTTACCTTCGTAGTTACTTGGACAAAGAATTTTCAAGCAAATACTGTTTAGTAGGGCTTATAACTGTGACAAATAGCTTATTAACTTACCACCGCCACTAACTCGAATAGAAATGGAACTCCATTAAGTTTGTGAGTTTTAACTAAGAATTCAGAGCGGTAAACAATTCTATTTTTAGGATGATACGGGTAATGATCACTAAACCGGAGGATTCCGTTTAGTGAAGTTTGGGACGGGGTCGAACAACGAGCTAACACAAAAATACGAGGTCAAAGTATAAAATAACTTACGTACGTCCAAACATATATATCAATAAACAAACATCCCTGATTTTACCCCTGTAAGTGTCTCGCTCGCTTGCCAACTAATCAATTTTGGAATTTGCCTCATAATTACTTTTGGAATTCACACTAGTTACTGAGTAGTCTCATATTTCTAGGGCGTAGTGTACTTTGTAAGAGTGGGTGTGTCAATTTTATCGTAGAGTTGATCCCAAGTCCTCCTGAACTATCATAACTAAGGTTTAGTTTGTGGCTTCCCTAGCTTGTATTATGGGGTGTGCCGATCAGTAATTTGCAAAACTTGACAGTTCTAAGGAATATTATCATGATGATTACATGCCCACACATACAGTACTTGCAAGAGAATATTTTGTTATTATCCATGCCAAGTTGATGTTTTCCATCTTATTGAATACCATGTTGACTTTGAACTGGTAATGGTGTGTATGTGTATGAGCTGGTACAACTGCTTTAGATTGTAGGATGTGATAATGCAGTGCACAAAGATAAACTGTGGTATAGGAAGCAATGTACCACTAAGAGGAAGTGATGTACCAGCTATTGAGTATACAAATGGCTGTGAAGTAACTCCCATGTTGAAACCCTAAGAGTGTTGTTGCACACACACTCAGTTGTTGTATTTTTGTTTCTTTTTTTTTTTTTTACTGAAGAAATATTGCAATATTTCCCCAAATTTATTTTTATGGCCAAACTCTAGATAATGTAAAGGAAGATCCACAATCGAGCAGGGCAATGGCAGGGTTTTATCTAGAAATTTTGCTTGGGTGGTAGGGTGGGTTCAGCTCAAAAACAATATTTCTCGTCTTTGGGGGAGGGTGGAGGGAAAGTTTTGACGTTTGTGGGAAAAGCTCTCTGAATGGTGTATGTGCTGAAAGTGGTAAGCATGAGAAGCTTATCAGACACGCCCACATTCCAGTCCCATTGCAAATCTGTCTTTAGTAAAAGAAAGCACAATTTTCATTATTGTGTCAATTCATTCCATTTTTATTTCTTTACTTTTTTAATATCTAGAAATACTTGCTCCAATCAAGTGATTATAAGTATGTATAGTAAAAGATCAATCTCGTTCATTTGTTTTGTTTGTTTCTTTTTAGCAATAGTTTTTTGCATCTGTTAATACACATTGCTTGGAATCTTGCTTTGTAGAAGTAAGAACTCATGCCATTTTATTTATCTTTCATAAAAGTCCAGTGTGAATAGAAACTATAGGAGAAGTCTTGTGTGAAAACGGGTTGCTGTTGTTTTTTTTGTTGTTGTTTTTTGTTTTTGTTTTGTTTTGTTTTTTTTGTTTTTTTGTTTTTGTTTTTTTACGTTTCACTGTTTATGAACTACTGTAAGTATGTGTAGCTAAGTTAGTAGTTGAGGCTGAATTTTCGCTTATTAACCTTCAGCGCGTACGGTTACTGTAGTCTGTTTGTCACTCGTTCGTTCATTCTGTCTCTGTCAATAGCGTTTCTCGAACTTCACGTTGATTTAAGCAGCGATACAATTTGCACTTGAATGGCAAATACTTAGCAGGCAGAACCTTTGCCTTAGCATTGGAGGAGCCAGGGGTTGGAAAGAGGTCTGCTGCATAAGACTGTAACAGTATGTTATACCTTTGTAATGTGACATAGCTTAACCTTTGAAACACTTTTACCCAAGCTTGTAGCTAGCTAGCTACTATGGCTATAGCTGCATCACATATAGTTAATTTGGTCACTTTCACTGAAACAGAGCTGACCTTTAGCTTCATCATCAAGGCAAATATGGCACTGTATTTGTTATTGTTATTTATTGTTTTTCAGTGTGAGTGGATTTTTAATTTCTTTGCCAGAGTGGAGTTTTGTGTTCAGTGATTTTAGAACAGAGCTAGACTTCTGAACTTGACAAATCACTTTGTCCAAAAATGGTATCTACTACTAGCTAAAGATTAGACTGAAACTAGATCACTAATAGAAAAATATATCAAAATATAAACCAATAAAATATGATATTTTCTATTCATTTTTTTCTTGTCTCTTTCATTCTGTCTGTCTGTCTGTCAATGATTCTCGAAGTTGGCGAAAATTCAAGCATTTATAGCTAGTGATATTAAACTGTAGCACAGCAAAGTAAATCCCTTTAAATTTTTCTGTTTAGGCTTCATTGTTCTGATAATTGAAATAGCTAAATTTTCGAATCTTAAGTGTGTGCACAGATAGCGTTGAGGGTTTGCACCACTGGTGCTCTAGTTATTCAAGAATTTGCTTGTTCTGCAAGAATGTTGTGGAACGCATAGAACAAACATCACACACCACATCGGTGTCAACATTCTATATTTCCACCACGGCACGTTATGGCTCTTTTGTGTGTTTTGTTGACTAGTTTAGACATAGTGACGAGGGACTAGTTGTGTATCTATCAATAGCAAGAGTATTCTTCAACAGGTTGACTTAGTTGTGCATGAATCCATAGCAGGTGCATGTGGAGGAGGGATTGGTGTTTTCACAATTAAAGTTCAGTTTCTTTAAGAAATGTTTCCAGCTCTACAAGCCTGACAACAACTACTACACCACTCTGCAAACAGCATATCTGTCAGGTAGCATTTTATGTCAGGTGAGCCAGTGCCTTCACTGTCATCACAGTGCTGCCTTCAGGTTCATCAACAGCAGGAGGGGGGGAAAAAACAAATTAGGAGTTGGTACTAAGTTCAAAACAACTTAGTTATGAACTAGGCCAGTAATGGCATCAGTTAAATAAATAACCAAATCAAGCATATGTATTTAGAAAACAAACATGAGCAGGCGAACAATTGTGGGTGTGTTTACTGGCAATGGAGAATGATAAAGACGCAACTGCCACCCCCCCCCCCCCCCCCCCCCCCCAGTTATGTAGAGTTTATTGCATTTATCACCACTACTTTTTTTTTTTCTCACCCATATACTGTATGTATGTACATATATTATATTAATGCTATGCGCAATATTATATAGTGGATTTGTTTGGAGGCAGGGCATGAGGCATAGGTATTAGTTGAATGCTAGTTACCAATTAGCACCATGGGCGCTACATTTCACACTCCAACCTCCCTGCACCTTTCACACTGGGATCCTTCATCACCCAGTGGAGTCGTTTCTTGCCCTTTTCAGTGGGCATAGTGTGGGTGGGACAATTACTTCCTCCCTGCTGAGCTTGCATTTTGCTGCCAACCGTCTCAACTGATACTATCCGTAGGCATGGCAGCGGTTTTTACTCAACACGTGCCTGTACTACTGTAGTTTTCGTTGCGATACCTTACCCACTCACTTCTCCATTAACTCCATTTAATGATAGCATTAAACTTCATTTAATGTATGAAGTGGATTTGTTTGGAGGCAGGGCAAGGAGGTATTTGTTATGTTTTTCTTAGATTCCATATAGGTATAGTTGAATGTTGCTTACTAATTATCACCCATTAGCACCACGGGTGCTACATTTCACACTCCAAACTTTGTCCCAATCATACCCGAGACTCTCAATTCACTCCTCCTTTCTCCTTGCACTGTCTCCTTCTTCACCACCACCTTTTTCATACATACATAGATGTGTTACTAATTAGTCCGGCAGATAAGAAAAATTATTGTGACAGAGTGGACCAAAGCATGAAACTTGGTATGCAGGTTCGGTTTGGCATATATAACAGTATCAGAAGGGGTGCCAATTAAAATGGTTTAAATTTTTTAAAGTGTGAAATTTTGATTAACAGTTAATTGTGTAAAAAAGCTCAATATAAATTGTTTATTATAATGTATTGTGGTTTAATACTTTAATGTTAATGATTTGGAGTCACCTGATATTACAGGCAGCTAGACTATTTAATAGAACTAGCTACCCTGATAGCTAGCCAGGTGTAGTTAAATTAAATTATGACTACACCTTCACACCTCCCAAGTACAACTCACATGTCACAGAAATTGTCCAACACCAACTAACATTCCCAGGGGCTGTGTCCCACCACACAATGATCTCATGTTCTGTATCATCTGTTTATACAAAGTTCCTTGTTCAGTCACCCTCATTCAGTTCAGTAACCACTAGAAGGCTCCACAAGCCGAAATATTATGGTTTTATTCTACTGAAATAAATTCTCTGAAACTTGCTACACCTGGCTAGCTATCAGGGTAGCTAATTCTATTAAATAGTCTAGCTGCCTGTAATATTGCCGTTTTTTATTTTCGCTATAATAATTGTATTGGGCGCCCAAACAAAAAAATTCGCGGTGACCAAAGTTTCTTGTAAGACATATTTTTGTAAAGGAATGTATATCTGGATGGCACCCCTTCTAATATTGCTGTACATACCTTGAACAAACACTGTGCTAAGTTTCATGCTTTGGTCCACTCTGTCACAATATTGCATCAAAAGTACAATTTCCCACTGGACTAAATGGAACAAGAGATGAGTAAGGTATGCTACACATACAGCCATGTCCCGAGGTCAGGAACAATCTTCCTGGCCAGCTTGGCAGCCTGTACCACCACAATATGGCTGCCCACGTCCTGACTGAGAGGTTTGGACTTCCCTTGTGCCGGCCATAGCTCCATAAAATCTACGAATTCATTAGCCTGGATTCTGTCGACCAGCCTCTTTGGCATCGCTGGCAAGCATGTCCCCAGTTACATCAACGAGGGCTGAAATTGCCCACCCACCCCCGGCAGTGCTTGTGTCACCACTGCTCTGTTCCCAGTTCTTTCACTTGTGAAGGACAGCAGGCCCAGTGCTGTTAGTCCCTCTGTAGAGTGTCCTTCACTCGCTGTGCCCCTGCGCTCTGCACCTACAGCAATGCCAAGGAGTGCATCATTATCTAGCTTAGCCACACCCTTTGTTTTGCACTAGTGGGTCATCATCCACTTAGCACCTCCACTGTCTTTTTACCCCATCATCCCCACACTCTGGGAGCCTCAGATTCTTACCTACTGCTCTTGAGGATCTTCTTTTTGCAAGCACCACGGAATCTCGATTGTGTAACCCTTGTAAGTGTCTCGCTCGCTCACCAATAACCTATGCCCAGCTTTCGTTTCTTTTTGTAAGTGTTAGCTTATGGTATTTTTAACTATAATAATAGTCTAATTATGATAATTTATACCATGGTTGTTGTGGAAACAACAACCATGGATTTAGAATGTTATTCCCATCCAATCACCTTGCGGGGAAAATACAACAATTAAACAGTATTTAAATTATGCGGAAGATTTTTTTTTTTTTTTTGACAAATTCTAGTGATGTACACGAATTTAATATGGGATAACGTGATAGATATATCGTGGTTCTTTAACTGCAAAGAAAAAAATTTTTTTTTACTTGTACGAAGCTTTCTTTGTAAACAATTCGCTACTACTCCATCCGCTACTACTCCATCCCCGTGTCTAAAGTGACACGAAGAATTATTTAATTATTTATTGGACCACAAAGTCTTGTCTTGTGACCCTCACCAGATATATTATCCTTTTTTTTTTTTTAAGGTTAGAGAAAGGGAACAAAATGCACTTATCTCGTGTCTGTGTTTTGGAATGACCGTCACTCCATTAACTAGACATAATTTCTCCCCCTCTAAACAGCAAAATCCTCTCTTTGTTTAGTCTTTTACACAGTAACTAAGAATAGTTAAACCATGGCAACTCTGTAACCACCCTAGAGATCGGAACGGTTTTAGCGATAATTACTCGAAACCCATGGTTAAACTTGTTTTATATATTCAGCTAATGTTAATTGAATTGTATTATTAATTAATCATATTTTGTTTGTTTGTTGTTTAGGAAGTGTACAGAAGTATATCCACGTGTGCTCAGTATGAAAAGTGTTGTATACATCCTGGTTGTGCTAATTTTGTTGGTCTACAATCATTGGACATACGCAAGCAACGGAGGTGCCCCTGCTACCTCCTGCTACACGCATTTGATAAACCACACCAGGCAAGGGTTCAAACAGCAAGTCAGAAACTGTGATGGTACCAACGACAACTGCAGGAACGTGAGACTATCTGTCAGGTGTGAGAATGCAAGTGACTTCTGTTGTGAAGGACTGAATGCAAACGGTACCAGGTACCTCTACAGCTTGTGTTCCTACATATGTAAGTTATGTATACATATATGGAATTCTTTAGTTGTTATTGGATGGGCACTAAATGCTACAATGAGCACAAACATGTTAGTTATCCAATGATCTGTATATGATATCTAATTGTACTATCGGTGGCCCATTTAAGGTACATGTATGATAGCGCCCCACTCTCTCTCTCCCGAGTTGAGATTAATTAACTCACGAGTTTTCAACCACCGAATCGCTTGTTTATTGGTGGTGGGTAATGTAAGAGGGGTTTGTAATAACAGAGAAAGAGAAAGTCTCAGAATTAGGTTGTTGTTGTTTTTTGTTGTTGTTTTTTGGTTGTTGTTTTTGTTGAAATACCAGTAATTAGCACAAGAGCATGGGGTTAAAAGCAATCCCACACAATGTTCTGGCCAGGCCTTCTGTTAGTTTAAGAACCGTTGACCCTGAGTTGGTGCTTCAAATTCAGCTAAACACGAATTACATGAATTACTTCATGCAACTTGTGAAATTGGTGCAGGAGGATTCAGAAACAAACTGTAGAGGGTATCTTTCATTACTAATCATTCATACTGAACAGAGCCTAATACCGTTGGCTCGTAGGAAATGCATTACAAGTAAACAGGATGTGACTTAACCCTTTCGATGCCGGAACAGCATATATGCGGACAAACACAAGTCCGCGTTCTCCGAATTAAAAAAATCTAGATTAAACTGTCATTTCTTTTTTATACGTAAAGTGGCGTTGTACTGAACCCATATGGGCAGGTTACGATTTTTTGTTTGTTTATTTTTTTAATTGTCTGAAAACTGAGATCCAGAAAATTTTTGACCGAGAATTTCCAGGATGCCGAGCGCCCAATTTTATTGTTGCCCACGGACTTCAAACACTCAGAATAGAAATTATGAAGCCTATAGAGAGTCCCTCAACATTTTGGAAGAATATGGATAAAGTTTTTCCTACCGGACATCGAGAACAATGAAGTGGTCTAGTTCCTCGGAGTCTCCTCGAAACCTGCTGTAAGGTAGACTGGTTCCAGTTCATTTTCAGGCTTTTAGAAGTTTATTTGCTTGTTGTAAGGCTATAGCTACCTACTTTATATGCCTGGCTGTTTGTTTAAGGATTTTTGCGGTAGAAATTCAAAAATCAAATTCAAATTCTAAAAGACACCCTAAGTGTTGAAGAAAGTCGGCGTTGAAAGGGTTATGGCAATATTTTCCCATATCACCTGTGTTCAGAGTTATTATATAGGATTGTCACGTCCCCCCAGTTTTTGCAAGTGTTTATTGCACAAGATTCAAGCATAAAGCTGTACATAATAAATTTATTATTCATTGGACACCACCTCCTGTATCAAATGAATAATTTATATTTAATTTACTTTCTATAAAAAAATTGTTTTCATATTAAGTTTTGTTTGTTTATTTTTTGTTGTTGTAATTTCTTTTCTTTTTTTGTTTGTTTATTGTTGTTGTTTTTGTTTTGTTTTTCTCCAACTTCCATCTTAGAAAGAACCTTTCACTATCAAAGTGGTCTAAAGAAATACAAAGTTAAAATGTGAACTGTCACCTTGGAATCGAACCCAAGACCTCAGGCTTTAATTTTAGTTGAATTGATAAAGTCTCATCTACTCTCTCCCCTCCCCATTTCCTCTGTCCCCTTCTTCTTCTCCACCCTGTTATTATTATATCCTTTTATTATATCCTTTTAGTCCAGTGGGATACAGTACCAAACCTTGGCTTCCTCATTCAAGCCAGAGTGAATCCTGACCATAGCCCTGTCTTCAGTAGTTCCTCAGAAATAGTAGGGACGTGGACTCCCATAACAGAAACCAGGATCTTGCACTGCAGGAGTTCCATATCAGCTCCTAATACTGATCCTTTATATCCAGTAAGTGTGCTAACAGCTTGATAAAGTATAGAGAAAGTCTGTCTATGAAAGACCGATTATCTCCAAGCAAATTAATTGTCTAGTTGTATGTATTGGATGTACTTCACACAATCATTAGTCAGTTCTACAAGATATGCTTTAACTAATATTTGAAATATGCATTTAAAAGTGTTAGCAATGCTGATGCATAGCAGGTGCCCTAAACACTGCCCCTACTGTAGTGGAACAGTGCAGTGTTGTCCCACACACCGGCAGTGAGTCAGCTGCATAAATATGGAATAGTATAATGTTTCTCAACTAAATATTGCATAAACATGTGAAATGTCAGATTACATGACTGATGAGTAGTCCCTACTGCTGAGGAGATTCACATGGGGAGGGGAGGGAATGATTATCGTGAGAGACTAAATTCATGTTTTTACTTTCTTTTTTTGTACTTTTTAAAGTGTGTATTATTATTTAATCCTTTCATCGCTGGATCGTCAGGGAATTTTTTTTTAATTTCGTATTAAATTGTCTATTAGAGAATAAAAGAACTGCCAATAGATGAATTGTTTACCACATTTGATACTAGACCGTCTGTAGCTAATTCTGAGTCCTCTATGACTACTTCATCCTCTTTCAAATCTTTATGACTGCTTTGTTATCTGAAGTTGTAGTTAAATCCTAGATTCCTTTTTCATTTAAATTCAACATAAGAGAACCATAATTATGTGAAATGTCAACAGAACTCCCTAAAAACTCCATATTTTTTTGTTGTTGTTGAATGGCTTCCGTAGGCCTAAATCGGTCGCCATTTTAATGTAAGCCAAAACTCGGACTCTGAAAGCTATCTCAATGTTTGCTCTATAGCCTTATAGACACCACCACAAGGAGTTCAAGCATCAGTTACTAACTATTCACAGTGTCCAGAAATGCCGTAGATTGTCCATCCCATCCCAGCCCCATGGTCCCGTGGGATTGGATGGACAATTCAAGGCATTTCTGGACAGCTATCGTTGTATATGGCCAGGTCATGTGTTTTGTTTGTTTGTATTAAGTGCTACAAGAATTATAAAACTTTCAATCTCTGACTTTTAATCATGATACAACGTGAAGCCCAGGCAGCTCTGGTGGCAGTAGCCTACAGTACCTTTAGTAGTCTCTCTTACGCGCCCCATCACACCACAGTTGTTTTTATTACGATCATATTGTTCATTTCCTGGTGGCAGTCTTCACTGAATCATTCATTGTGTGTTGTTGTTGTTGTTACTTGTTGTTGTTTTTAATGCTTTTTATGATTTTTTTTTTTTCCCCAGAATAGTATAACACATTTTGAAGTCTTCACTACAAATGATGTGGATCAACCATCTGTGCTGGATATGACATGGAATGCTAGCTCAACTCTTACCTCAGACAACCTCAACCCGTGGAACCCTGTTAACATCACTTTCTTGTAAGTGCAGTTTTAATGATGTTTTGTTTTGTTTTTGTTTTTTCATTAGTGTGTAATTTCTATTATAATTGAGGGTAAGTAATTGCACTACCCCTATATAGTGTCCACATATTCTAGCAGTGTTTCCCCCAGAAAGGTAAGTAGAGTGGATTTGACCACACACCCTAATCACACCCACATAACAATAGAATAATACATCTATGTCTATAGTTAGATGTGAGGCCAGTGAGGCCAGCTGTGCAATATCTATTGGAGCTGAAAACATTACTTGGAGGTAGACTTAGCTTTATCTAGTATTAGCTGCTTTTTTTTTAAAGTGGGGGCCAGAAGAGTAAGTGGTGGAGTACCACGTTAATGGCTTTGGGGGAATTGTCTTGTCTTTAACTGACGTGCTAGTAAAATGGTATGAAACTTTATTTAACAGCATGTGGAAAAAGTGTCATCTTGTACCTGATACTTGTTGGCTGTTGGGGTGAGTTGCATATGACGGTTGAAAATTAAACTAAAGCTCTAACGTTTAGGTGTGCTCCAGGCTATACCCACTGGTCATCAAACTCGTTATGCCACTACATGTGCAACTAATGGTCCATACATACGATCCATATCATTGGCTGAAATTAGTACTCTGTATTGCTTTGCTTCACTCTCTAGCCTGCCACTCCCAACAAGCCTTCAGACTATTTCTTCAGTGGCTGTTGAATTGCCATAAGATGGGTTTTATTGTTTGTGTTTTGGTGCGTGTATGACCCGTTAGTTTTTGTAGTATGGATGTGAGACTACCATGATGTTATGGTTGCTTTGAATATCTACTTGTACCAATTTGTGTTCCAGACCATTAGAAATGTTGTCTTAAGCACCCCTTACCTAAATTACCAGAGCATCCAAGTTTGTTCTTTTTGGTACAAATAAACCGCACAGTGTCAGTAAGAGATTTTATTCTGGTGGACAACAGTTAGCACTAGAGGTTCCATTAGCTGTTATTATTGGCGAGCGAGCGAAGCAAGACACTATCAGGGGTAGCATAATTGAAATCGGGGATATTTGTATGTTTATATTATGTGACCTCTGCAAGAACCAGGAAATTTTTTTGCAAAACCGTCAAAGCTAGAAAGCAGTAAAAATACTGACTATGGTCAAATTTCCTGAATTTTAGTTGTTGTTGTTTTCACTTCGCCATTGAAAGAAGTCTCTTTTTTTTTACCTTTTATTTCTTCTCCGTGTATACGGAAATCAGTAACACATAAAGTGTGGGAGGTGTGGGAATCCCGTGTGAACAATAGGGAAAGTTTTCAGGGTTTTCAAGTTATGCAAAAAGTTAATTCCAGAATCCTTGGTAAATTACTCACTATTATTCAAGTGATTCTTACCATACTTTTGAAAAGCCTCCTCTTCTTATTAAGTGGCCCACCAGAAACCTGTGCCATTTTTTGTTTACTGAATACATTCGGTGTTACGTTCGTGGACTATAGTATACGGAATTCAACCGAAATAATTTGCAATTGCATTTCACGATGTTTATCTCATTTTGGCCCATTTCAAATACACGTTTTTAGGACGCTATTCCTCGCATATTGAATGTCCACAGTTGAAATCCTTTGTACACTATGTTGTATAGTTCAAGTTGAGTAATTTTTCAGTAAGTATCAGGATTTTCAATTATTTTAAGCAAATTCGTGGATTTTGAAGAGCATGTCACGTATGTGTGGACATATTGTACTTTGACCCTTGCATTTTTGTGTTTGCTTCATGGTCTACCCCTTCCCATACCTCCACTAAACAGAATTTTTTCGTTTAGCGATCCCGTATCATTCAAGGAAATTTAATTGTTTACCCCTTTGTATTATAGTTGTTTCTAAATGCCGCAAAACACAATTAGGTCTTAAAAACTTACTGTTAGACTAAACACTGTGCAGTAATTTTTTAGAACTTTTTGTTTTTTCAAGTTGCAAACTGTTGTGGCGAAAGGTTACTATGGTATTGAGACCCTTTACCAGACAAAATTTCAATATCTCGGCCGTTTATATAGTGGCTGTGAGTGATTGTTGTCAATAGCTTCTGGTAATTCAGATAGTCAGAATGAGAGACTACAGAAAATACCATACCAGTACTCGGGAAACTGAGTTAAGAAGTTCTGTATTTGTTAGCTAAAGCATGATCACAACAGCTATGTACTTAAACTTTTAGAAATGGACTGATAAATTATTTTGAAGTGTTTCGTTTGTGCACAGGCTCACTCGCCATTAGTGTTCAAGCACATCACTAGTTGTTGTTTTGTTGTTGTTGTTTTTTGTTTTGTTTTTGTTTTTAATTTATCCGTATCTGTATTTTTTCATTCAAATTCACTAATTTTTGTAACCTGATGAGGACAGCAGTGGGACTGTTGAAACGTCGTTACTATCATTAAGTATTAGTTTTTTAAAAAAAGTTGATATAAGAGAACAATTTATTATTAATTATGTGATGTCAACAGAGAACTCCCTAAAAAATTATTATTATTATTATTATTATTATTATTATTATTATTATTATTCGAGACCCTTTCGGATAACTGAAATTTACGGATAATTGAGGTTTGTTAATATTCATGAGTTATTGCACCTAATTACACAACATTGTTATTCAATATGAAGTAAACAGTGCTTATAACAAAAATTAATAGTTTGAATGTTAATATCAAGTCATTTTTTTTACAAATGAAAGCTGCCACTGTTGTTTGTTTCAAATTTGAACTTCACTTTCTAGAGGCCAATGTATGTATTTTTTGTTGGAGAAGTGTTGTTGGTTAAGCTTCTTTTTGATGTTCATACCAAAGAAAAAAATCTGTCGCTCCCCAGGATGTAGCTTGGTATAGAAATAGTTTGCTTTTTCACAAAGAATTGGACCTGAAATACTGTAGGCATTCCTTCAACTCATTTTTGGACAAACAATAGGCACACTACACATAAAAAAAAAATCACTTAGTTATTCAGCACTGTAGCTAAATGAGTGAGCAAAGGTTACTTGCCATCCTTATCCAATTATACATCATTAGCATTTTTCATTGATTTTCTTTTCTTCACAACAGTTTGGTTACCATGGATACAAAAAATGACCGTATCTTCTCTTCGTTCTTCTTCAGCTCGCAAACGATAGAAATTCCGATGCCATATTCTTTGGCTAAGCTGGAACAAAATATTTATACCTTCTTTTCAATTGTTAGGATAGTCCTTTTTTGTTTCACCGCAACTTTACTACGCTCAGCCATAGCCTCTCCTACTCAAAATGCAGTTACTAGCCATTGAAAGTTTGCGCATGCGCGACGAATTTGCCTTTCGGATAATCCTAGCATTCGGATAATTGAGGTCCGGATAATCGAGGTTCCACTGTATTGCTAAAATTTCACAATTATTGTGGGTATGAAATTTTACCCTTTTCTTTGCAAGTATCATCAGCACTTGTTAACTCGGGTAGCTCATAAATGTGAGTTAAAACCAAACACTTACTGGACCCCAGAATATCGTACTACATTACATGACAAAACAAAGCAGAACTCGAAATTGTTAGTGCACACTGACTGATGACCCATACTATTTAGAATTCTACAAAATAAGTTTATTTTAAACTATATCTAATCACCCAGCTGTTTGTTGGTAAGTAACCACCCATATTTGGAGTAATGCTGTGAGCTGTTATGTCATTACCTAGTTGATACTTCTATTATGTAATCATTTAAGACAAGTGGATTTGATTGAAAATGAAAATATAGTATAGTATTGAAGCCTATGGTAGTGAACAGTCGATACAGTGGACACAGTACGAACAATGGTACGTGCATGGCGAGTGTCTTAGCCGGCACACAAAATTCAATTGAAAGAATTGACGTGGTACTGGTCATCAGCATTAAATTGGCTTTCATTATTATTATTATTATATTTTTTTTTTAAGAGCTCTAAATAATATTCTGGTCTGGTGTTATGATCATATTCAACACCTTCAGTCGAGCAAGAATTTTAAAAATCACCGTGTCATGTAATGGTAAAGTGTATAGTTTGTTGTTGTTGTTGTTTAAGAATGTTGAACACATGCTTATTTGCTCTGCAGAACTATAGAAATAACCACTAAGCTCCACCAAGTTTTGTAAATTAGTGATTCTTTAAAAGTGCATCAAATACACTTTCCATATTTGATGTGCTTGAGTACAAATGGCGAGCGAGCCTAAAGACTATACTATTTTTATATGAATGATTTTGACTTCTAACACTGAAGCTACTGAAAATAAGGTCCAGTTTTTTTAATTTCGC
>WLWD01000577.1_pt1 | contig 17086 bp, 15 predicted proteins | sample 6712731 | NCBI WGS metagenome assembly WLWD01 (sample SAMN12718690, study PRJNA576275) | sponge metagenome | isolation source: marine sponge | host: Mycale hentscheli | place: New Zealand: South Island, Marlborough, Capsize Point | collected 2014-11-01
TGAAATTTTGGGCTGAGAAAAACGAAGCTGTCAACTCTGCATCAGTACTAGTTTTTCCCCTATCATCACGTCAAATTTCTTGCTGTCCATCGTGGTTTGGCTTAGTACTTTAAAGTTAACGAGTGCTGGAATTGGAGTTCACATTGAAAATGGATACTGGTAAATGTCTCTGGCCTGTTAGCTTCTTCGCTTATGAAGACAGCTTTTACATATACCATTTCTGTTGTTCAAGCTATAGTGATACCTAATTAGAATAGCCAATAAATCATTCTTTTGGTCCTAAGATGATTTTGTAAATAGCTTGCTAGTGTATAGTGGCGCTGAGGGTTCGCACTTATGGTGCTTCATTATGCCAGTGAACTAAAAACACTATTGCACAATCTAATTGTAAGCCATATATCATCTCACATATATACTTTGTTTGATCTGGTTTATAAATGCATTTACAGGTAGTTTTAACTTCACAAACTTGCTTGATTGTAGAGTTGGTAATCATCATGGAAGCTTATTAGTAATGAGCTAACTGTAATAGATTAAAGGAATAATAATGAAAATATTCAGCATGGAGTAGCTATCTCACAGAATTTCATTAAGATATGTGTGACTGTGAACTGACAATTATGTGGTGGGTATTTTCTCTAATTAAAGCACTCCATCTTCATCATTCACATTTTGACTTTGCTTTTGGCTTACGAAAATTTAAAATATTTCAAGGGGGGGAGGGGGCGAACACCCCCTGGCCCCCCCTAAATGAACCCCTCAATACCCACATGCTAAATATAATGACCCAATTTGTTCTGAAAGTGGGTATAGTAACTACCGAGTATAAGAATTTCTGAACCACATGAACGTTCATTATTCTCCCATACCAAACGTTTCATAATGAATGCTCCAATGTGCCCATGTGTAGTTCTTGAAGCACAACCAATTGAAACCAGTATTACTTCGATGCACATGTCTTCCTCCCACTTTTACGTCAACTTCCCCCCCCCCCCCCCCCACTCCAGAAAGAAAAAATTGTGTCAATTTGATATTATTATTTTTTTGATCCATTTGTAATTTACAGCATGTTTCAACACTGCATCATGGAGAAGGGCGACTGTAATTGGAGAGGGTGGGGGGAAGGGGGGGAAGAACTCGGTTTGAGAGGGAAAATTTCAGTTTCCCCCCTCCATCCTCTGTATCACACTCTGCTATATGAGAGTATTTATACTGATCAGTGCTTAATCAATCACATGCATGATTTTACAACTCACTTTAGTCTAATTACTATAATTATTAGGTTTCTATATACTCTATATGAAACCCAGACAACTATAAACACATGATTATCAGTCTTTTTGTTTATTTGTTTGTTTTTGTTTTGTTATTTTAGATTTAGTTGACGTCAAGCGAAGTTTCTCTAGGAGAAGATGGCATGATAAGGTCATTCATTATGAAATGTACAGAAAATTTCCTGCTCAGCTGTGCAAATTGACGCCTATAAATGTCTTCTTTCTGGTCCGAGAACACTGCACTTCTAACTTTGACGACAGATAGCAGAATGTCTGATCATAATGCTGGAAAAATATTTTTAGTTGTTTTGTGTGAATATTAATTTATACATTCATCATGTTCATAATTTGTATCCTGAAAGAGAATATTGCACCTTCGTTTCATTGTACTCACCTACTCCTTTTAATTTCTGAATTATATCATGGCGTATTCATCATTTCATATAGTTTATGTATTCATTTTTGTTTTCTTAAAATTTGAGACTTTATTATTAAAAGCTAACTATTGAAATGAATATTTCTGCTAAAAGTTGAATAATATGAAACTAGCATCAAAAGTATTGACTTGTGTCATAAGCTTCATGTACAATATTTTTGTGGTCTGTCGACGTCTGATGGCAAAGGTCAGAAGTTATAATTTTGGTTTCATGGAACAGTGGTAGACATCAGAATGGAATAAAATTTCCCCTTATACTTTCATGTCTGGTAATAAAAAAAAAAAAGCATGCTCTGAAAGCCAGTCAAGTAGCAGTCCAAGCGATGAAGAAGTGTGCAAAGTAATAGATCCGATTAGTAAGCCTCCATTGTTATTTTAACTAACTAGTTATAGAAATGTCGGGCACAGTTAGTCCCTCTACCCTTCATTACAGAATTTGAAAGAAAAGTATTTTTAGCCACCAGACAAAAGCAACTTAAATTGTTGTGTGTGTGTTGCTGTTACAGTTACAGCAAGGAAATGTAGAAGCAGTCTTAGAGTGTGCATTTTCAAATTTGCTTCACTTGGGAAGCACAAGCTATATTGAGTAATATCCCAAAAAATATATTCTCTGTTGACGAGTGACTGGAAACTTCAATTCACTTTAGTGCAATGTTAGTGTCTGTTATACAGTTTTCACATACAATGTTACAATTGGTAGGGATAAAGTCTGGATGTCGTATCACTAACTTATAGATACCATTATTATAAATCACTGCATTGTTTGTATTATCTATTATCTAGTCCAGTTACAAGATTATGAATTTTTGAAGTCTCAGAGTATGTAGCTATAAAGTTCTAGATCGACTGGTATAGCTAAACCATTCTGATGAAAATAGTTTTGTTCATCATGCCATTTGAAGTATACAGATTGTGTATATTATCAGCAGAAACAGCAATATATTTTATTGCATATTATAGTTTAATAGAAGCAATGCATTTTGCAAAAATAATGAAGTAGCTATTCCTACTGAGGGTCAGATAACTATTTGGTGTGATGTATGCCGCATTACTCGTCAGAAGATACCTGCAGGCCCGACACTCCTCAATTTAGAACTTGCCAATTCGCACAATGATGGATTTGTTATTGTTTATACTTCTCTTATAACTATAGCAACGGAAAGGTACCGCCCAACAAGATTAGGTAAAACAACGGTCGTCATTTGTTCAGATCCAGTGCCCACGCAGCGCATGAAAGAAATATGGTGGGAGAAGACTAAGAGGCTTGACGAGCTACAGTGGTCTGTTATATTGAATAGGTAGGCTCTGGCGTTAGATACTGCATGACTTAATGTGGCAGTGGTGTAGGGTGGGTTAACGTGAAATACTATTTTGAATGAGTTGCGTAAGTGTTAGTCATGTAGGTTTAAACTAACATTTTAGTTAAGTTAAATTCAAGTGTTGTACATTAAGGCAGTCAATAGTCCAGAGTAACATTACAAATATTCTGTGGAATACACAATTGAAGCCTGTTGTTGAAAACTTGTGCTAGCCATTAGTATTTGTAGTAGTCACACGACAGATCAGCGGTGTTGGAAGATGTTTAGTAAAGGGGGCTCCAAGGGCATTGGGATTGGGGGTTTAAAATTGTGAATGTGTCCTACGCCACTGCTGATATCAATCACGGTGGCATTGCCCCTATAGCCTCCTCTACACACTGCCCAGATTGTGTCACAAATAATATTTTAGCTACTATCGGTTATTATGACCATGTGAATAAAACACTCAGGTTTACTGGACTGACTGGCAAGTTGAAGGTCTTGCCGTAGTTGACTTCAGACAAGCTGGCTCGTAATCAACCTGCAAAGCAAGAATTACTGGCAAGTGTTTGTTCTTGACGAAGTCCTCAGTATAGATGAAATCAAGTAAGTATCAAGTTGTGGTGTATGTAGTCTCATTTGAGTGTTCACATTTTTGAGATATTGTTCAAAATATTTTATGATGATGCCCAGTGCATACCTGATTTAGGTGATATTTGTGACCTTCCAGTTGTTGCTGTGTGGTGTGCAGGGGGGGGAGGGGAGAGAATGTACAGGATATGACCTTTTAATGGGAAGTGATAGGGGGCTAGTTTCATTAAAAGTCCAGGTGGAGGAGATGGGGCGAGAGTGATATGCATCTGAATAGGTGAAGGATGTGGACTCTTGTCACATGGTAATAGACACATGTATGAGCTGGTGATGTTTGTGTGTTCTATTGGAACTGTAGTTCCTTGGACTTTCTAAGCCTTAGGACAGAGAGCTTGTAGGCTGTGGTTTATGCTTTTATCACTTGCATTCATCAGCGATGTCCACCAGTTGTAGTTCTCATGTAGCCACAAGATAGTTGATGCTAGACATTAGGAGCACTCTAGTTCTGCAACATTTACAATCAAGTTGCACAGCTTCTTATCACCAGATGAAGAGCAACAGTTTGATTAATAATAATAAATAATATGTGACCGTCTATGGGAAAATCGGGCACAACGCGGGAGCATCATTTTAATTTTTTTTACAGAAATAGGCTCGCCTACGTCTGAAAATACAATCCTCCAAGTTTGAAAAAGTCCACGCTCTAACTGTACCCGAGATAATACACTATACATCTCCATTGATAGCACTGGTTGACAGCAATGATTCTGTATTCTACCGCACTCTCCGCATACTATAGGTTTTTACTGCGCGCATTGCGTAGAAACATCAACGAGGAGTTATTCTCTCAACAACACTACCGGTGGAAAAAAGGTTAGTGAACTTGTCTTTTTAAGAGGATAGTTACGTAGTATTTTGCTATGCTGAAGACTGGGTGGTGATTTTTTAGCTAGCTAGTTTCCTATTCTCGTTGTAGTTGTAGGTAGCCCTTATAATACTTGTTCTTTTTTTTTTCCTCTCTTTCTTTTTAGCTTTGATGATACTAGTGCTGCAATATGCTATGACAACTGGGAATCTGGTGTTCCTGAAATGTGAAGAAAGGTAATTGTTAACTAGTTAGATTGTTAAATTTTTGTTGTTTTAGTTGCTAGTAACCTTTTTTTTCTTTCATTTCCTAGATTTTATGGTGCTTGGGCTGCTGCTATCTGTACTGAGGTTCTGGTGTTCTTGATTGAAGAAGAGAATAATGGTTAGTCTCTAGGCATGCACTACTGTTATCATTGTACATACACGTACTAATACTAACACTGCATTCACGAAGTAGTGCTGCACATGAAGTGCTAACACTGTGCACACACATAGTGCTATTACTGTGCACGCACATAGTGCTATTACTGTGCACGCACATAGTGCTATTACTGTGCATGCACACAGTGCTAACACTGTGCACACATAGTACTAACACTGTACGCACATAGTGCTAGCACTGTGCACACACATAGTAATATTACTGTGCACACACATAGTGCTAACACCGTGCATGGACATAGTACTAACACTACATAGTACTATTACTGTGCACGCACATAGTGCTAACACTGCACGCACATAGTACTATTACTGTGCACGCACATAGTGCTAACACTGCACGCACATAGTGCTAGCACTGTGCACACACGTAGTACTAACACTGTGCACGCACATAGTGCTATTACTGTGCACGCACATAGTGCTATTACTGTGCACGCACATAGTGCTATTACTGTGCACGCACATAGTGCTATTACTGTACGCACATAGTGCTATTACTGTACGCACATAGTGCTATTACTGTACGCACATAGTGCTATTACTGTACGCACATAGTTTTATTACTGTGCACACACATAGTGCTATTGCTGTGCACGCACATAGTGCTATTGCTGTGCACGCACATAGTGCTATTACTGTACGCACATAGTGCTATTACTGTGCACGCACATAGTGCTATTACTGTATGCACATAGTGCTATTACTGTGCACGCACATAGTGCTATTACTGTGCACGCACATAGTGCTATTACTGTGCACGCACATAGTGCTATTACTGTATGCACATAGTGCTGTTACTGTGCACGCACATAGTGCTATTACTGTACGCACATAGTGCTATTACTGTGCACGCACATAGTGCTAACACTGTGCACACATAGTACTAACACTGTACGCACATAGTGCTAGCATTGTGCACACACATAGTAATATTACTGTGCACACACATAGTGCTAACACCGTGCATGGACATAGTACTAACACTACATAGTGCTATTACTGTACGCACATAGTGCTAACACTGCACACACATAATGCTATTACTGTGCACACACATAGTGCTATTACTGTACGCACATAGTGCTATTACTGTGTACGCACATAGTGCTATTACTGTACGCACATAGTGCTATTACTGTACGCACATAGTGCTATTACTGTGCACACACATAGTGCTATTACTGTACGCACATAGTGCTATTACTGTACGCACATAGTGCTATTACTGTGTACGCACATAGTTCTATTACTGTGCACGCACATAGTGCTATTACTGTGCACGCACATAGTGCTATTACTGTACGCACATAGTGCTATTACTGTACGCACATAGTGCTATTACTGTGCACGCACATAGTACTATTACTGTGCACGCACGTAGTACTATTACTGTGCACACATAGTGCTATTACTATGCACGCACATAGTGCTATTACTGTACGCACATAGTGCTATTACTGTACGCACATAGTGCTATTACTGTGTACGCACATAGTGCTATTACTGTGCACGCACATAGTGCTATTACTGTGCACGCACATAGTACTATTACTGTGCACGCACGTAGTACTATTACTGTGCACGCACGTAGTACTATTACTGTGCACGCACATAGTACTATTACTGTGCACGCACATAGTGCTATTACTGTGCACGCACATAGTACTATTACTGTGCACGCACATAGTGCTATTACTGTATGCACATAGTGCTATTACTGTGCACGCACATAGTGCTATTACTGTGCACGCACATAGTGCTATTACTGTACGCACATAGTGCTATTACTGTGTACGCACATAGTGCTATTACTGTACGCACATAGTACTATTACTGTGCACGCACATAGTACTATTACTGTGCACGCACGTAGTACTATTACTGTGCACACATAGTGCTATTACTATGCACGCACATAGTGCTATTACTGTACGCACATAGTGCTATTACTGTACGCACATAGTGCTATTACTGTGCACGCACATAGTACTATTACTGTGTACGCACATAGTGCTATTACTGTGTACGCACATAGTGCTATTACTGTACGCACATAGTACTATTACTGTGCACGCACATAGTACTATTACTGTGCACGCACGTAGTACTATTACTGTGCACGCACATAGTGCTATTACTGTACGCACATAGTACTATTACTGTGCACGCACATAGTGCTATTACTGTACGCACATAGTGCTATTACTGTGTACGCACATAGTGCTATTACTGTACGCACATAGTGCTATTACTGTACGCACATAGTACTATTACTGTGCACGCACATAGTACTATTACTGTGCACGCACGTAGTTCACTATTACTGTGTACGCACATAGTGCTAGACTGACGCACTAGTGCGATGACATATGACGCACATAGTAGTGCTATTGACTCTGTTACACACATAGTGATATTACTATGCACGCACTAGTGGTTTGCACTATTAATGTACGCACATAGTGCTATACGTACGCACATTAGTGCTATTAATGTGCACGCACATAGTACTATTAATGTTTACGCACATAGTGCTATTACTGTGTAAAAACCCCGCCACATAGTGCATTAAGTACGCACATAGTGCTATACTGTGCACGAAAATAGTGCTATTAACTGACGCACAAGTACTAGTACTGTGCACGCACATAGTGCTATTACTGTAGCACATAGTGCTATTACTGTACACACATAGTGCTATTACTATGCACGCACATAGTGCTATTACTGTACGCACATAGTGCTATTACTGTACGCACATAGTGCTATTACTGTGCACGCACATAGTACTATTACTGTGTACGCACATAGTGCTATTACTGTGTACGCACATAGTGCTATTACTGTACGCACATAGTGCTATTACTGTGCACGCACATAGTGCTATTACTGTACGCACATAGTACTATTACTGTGCACGCACATAGTGCTATTACTGTACGCACATAGTGCTATTACTGTGTACGCACATAGTGCTATTACTGTACGCACATAGTGCTATTACTGTGCACACACATAGACTATACTTGCCCCGCACCCGCCCCCCCCCCCCACCGCGTCCCAGTACTATACTGTGCACGCAGTAGTACATTACTGTGCACGCACACTGTCCATTTACTGTGCCACGAACATAGTGCATTATGTGCACGCACATAGTAAGAATTACTGTATGAACATAGTGCTTATACTGTACACATTAGTGCTATTACTGTCCCGCACGCACATAGTGCTATTACTGTGCACGCACATAGTACTATTACTGTGCACGCACATAGTGCTATTACTGTACGCACATAGTGCTATTACTGTGCACACACATAGTGCTATTACTGTGCACGCACATAGTACTATTACTGTGCACGCACATAGTGCTATTACTGTACGCACATAGTGCTATTACTGTGCACACACATAGTGCTATTACTGTACGCACATAGTGCTATTACTGTGCACGCACATAGTGCTATTACTGTACGCACATAGTGCTATTACTGTACGCACATAGTGCTATTACTGTACGCACATAGTGCTATTACTGTACGCACATAGTGCTATTACTGTGTACGCACATAGTGCTATTACTGTACGCACATAGTACTATTACTGTGCACGCACATAGTACTATTACTGTGCACGCACATAGTGCTATTACTGTACGCACATAGTACTATTACTGTGCACGCACATAGTGCTATTACTGTGTACGCACATAGTGCTATTACTGTACGCACATAGTACTATTACTGTGCACGCACATAGTACTATTACTGTGCACGCACAGTGTGCTATTACTGTGCACGCACATAGTGCTATTACTGTACGCACATAGTGCTATTACTGTACGCACATAGTACTATTACTGTGCACGCACATAGTGCTATTACTGTACGCACATAGTACTATTACTGTGCACGCACATAGTGCTATTACTGTACGCACATAGTGCTATTGCTGTGCACGCACATAGTGCTATTAATATACGCATGTACTAGAGTCATTTTTATTAGTGTTCGCACGTAATAGTTTTATTTATCTTGGTAATGTCTGTTTTTACTATTGTCCACTAGAGTATTTTTTAGCGGTTTTAGCTGAGTTGGGATAATTATATTGCATATTCAATGTAAATAGATTTTGATAACACTGGACATAAGAACAAAGTAAAGATGTTTATTACTTGTATAGATGATAAATAATTTAACCCTTTCGTTCCCAATCCCGCTTAAAAGCGGGTGAAGACCGGTTGACTTCTCCGAATTTTAAAAAATAGTTACTTTATAGCTAGAACCTTCAGATTGCATACACAGGTGCCCAATGCATTGGAGAAGCATCTAAAATAGCTTTCAGCCAGGGTTGCTTCGACAGTACCTCACAGCAGTTGCGTTTATTTCTTCCTCGGCAAAAAAAAAAAACATCGGTTCTCCGTCGAATTTTAAAAAAAGTTACCTTCTTCACAGCAACTTCATTTATGGATCCAGTCATCTCCAGAGCTTTGTAGAAGCAGCGAAAAATTGCTTGAGCCCAGTAGCCTTCCGTAACACATTGAAACAACCGCTTCTTTGCCGACCAAGACTTTGCGGTTGGACTTACTGTCTTCTTTTTTTTTTATAAAATCGCCAGTTCAACTGGGGGCCTCCCCATTACGTACAGTCTTAGGTAATGCTTATTACATCATAGGAAAAAAGTGAGCGTGTCGTGTGATCCAGGTAACTATGCAAAAAAAATTTTTTTTTCAAAGTCAATTTGGAAAAATGGCGTCTACCAGTTACAGTGCTGTGGAAGTTTTAGACTTGCTTGATACTGACTCTAGCGACTCAGGATCAAGCGGAGAAGAGGGAGACGACATCTAGGGCTATAGGAGGCCCTGTATCAGGGTTGGGGACCAGACCCCGTCAACTCTGACACTGACAATGGAAGTCAAGAAGATGATCGATGTAAGCTTGTCTTTCTCTTGTCTTTCTCTTGAAAACTAGCAAGCTTCTGTTGTGGAAAGGACTTATTTATAGCTATATTGAGATAGAGAAAGCTGTTTAGCTATAATATATATATATTTCATTGAGTTTTGAGATTTGAAAGTGGGTTGTGGTTTGTTGATCAATTTCAAATTTTCAAAAAAAATTTAATTTTTTTTGCCAGAATGTACTACTAGGACCAGATGTGTATGCAGTCACCGACCCGATTGTGAAGAGGGATTGTGAAGAGGACTCAGATGAGGCAACAGGAGCAGAGTCTTCCAGTGATGAAGGAGAAGATGCCGGACCTGGCGAAGTACACTCGGAGCCCCACCCCCCCCCTCCCAAACAAAAATCCTGTATGAAACCCCATACAATACATCATAAAGTTGCAATTATATAGGATCATGAACAATTTGTTGTTTGTATTACAAATATCTTTGTTGTTTGTGTTTTTGTGTATATGAAATTGTTTTGTAGTGGAGCTCGACGTCCGATGGCATATGTTCCTATTGGACACTCATATGTGTCTCCTACATGATCACAATCACCACCAAACACAACAAACAACATATTTTATTGTTGAACTAATAAAATATTGGTATAAAGTACATCAAACAATATTATTTCTATTTTTTTTTTTATTATTATGGATGAGAAAAGTGGAATTTTTTTGGGAAATTTTTTATTTTTTTTAAGTAATAGTAGGGGGCCTAAATATTATTCAATTTTCTCAATCAAAAAATGAGGGGAATCCCAAACTCTTGGTCTATTTAGTGATATATGGTTGCTATGGGGTTTTCCCAGCCAACATCGAGTTAAAAAAATAAAACGGTAATGCACTATTCCGCGGTAGAAGATTAGATTTTTCCGCGCGCGTCCAAACAATTTGGGAACGAAAGGGTTAAAAGAGATGACTAAAAAATAAAAAAAAATTAATAATTGATGTCTGTACTTCTAATTCTTTTAGAAGGGCGTGACGAAACTGAAAAGTCCCCCTGCAGATCTTCTTCCCCAGATGATAGAAGGTGTTGACTCTATGTAGTTGTTCTACGCTGTGTAGGTGTGTGTTTGTGGCTGGGACTGATTACTTCATCCACAGATAGAAACGCTTGAATTTGGCCAAGGACTACCAGGTCCAGCTGCTCCCTCGTCAGCGCACTGGCCTCATCCCGCTTAGACAAATAGTAGTCTCTGTCAAACTGAGCAGAGCACTTGGTGGCACAGCCACAGCCCCGGGCTAAAAACTGGTCTAACTGCTCAGTTGAGGTAAGTCGTTTCGTCCTTGCTGGTGATGGCTTTCTTAACCTCTTCCTTTCCTTTACATGATGATGCTGTTCCGTCGGCAGGCAACGGACACAGTATCGGAAGGGGAAAGAAAAGTGGGGTCGGAATGAGGTGGTGACAAGAAAACAGATGAGTGGTCAGGATGCAATGATGAAGGCTTGATGTCTGGTACAGAGCAGTCCAAAGAATCCAGAGGATCATAGAGGTCATCTTCATCTTCAAACAATGGAGTAGCAGAGCCTGACTCTGCTGATGAGACATCCCTAGAAGCTTTATAATAAGTTGTTGTTTTTTTTGTTTTTTTTTATAGAAAACATTATTTAAATATAAATTTATTACCTTCATAATAGTTGGTAAAATGGCCATCAAATTCTTCATCACCTAAAAAAAAAAAAGATGATGAACTGATGGGGATAGTTAACTGTAATAAGTGACTTACAGTCAGAAAGTGGGTCCTCACTTCCTGGAGCCATGAATTCGCTTATGAACTCCTCTATTGCTTCAGCGTCAGCTCCACCCATCATGTCCAGACCATCACGGTGGCTGAGGTTTAATGCTCTAGCAAGATTCCTGGCTTCACTCATGATAGCCACTGTACTTACTACTAAACTGAGAGCTGTATTTTCCTGCCATTGACGGCGGCATTTACCACGGATTGGGCCCGCGCTAAAACCCAGACTTAGTAACGGCCCGGATACGAGTTCAGGAGTAAGTGAAGTTCATGAATTCTCGGGCTTATTACTATCATTCTAAAGAGGGCCTGATCTTCAAACTTCGCAGGTAGATGTATTAAGGGTTTATTATTTCATATATGCAATAAAAAATAATTGATAAAAAAATGACTAAAATGACAATTTTGATCGTAGCTAAAAACGGTACTTGCCGCATTGTGCCCGATTTTCCCGTAGAGGGTCACATATTATGTTTTTGTTATTGTTATTACTGTTATAACAAATTTATTATAGTCAGGGTTTTATCTAGAAATTTGTTTGGAAAGGGGTGGGAGGAGTTTGGTCATATCTGCCACCCTTAGGGTGTAAGACAAAATATTTATAACTAGCAAGTACCCCATCTCATAGTGGCGCTTGACGTATTGCACAGTAAGAATGAAGTAGCATAAGTTAGTTTTATTCATTGTTATCATTCTCTACATCAGTTTCCCTCTCCTGCTCTCTTTTCCCCTGAACTATCTCAGCTTTTCTTATCCCCAACCTTTCCTTTTTTTTCAGCTTTTTTGTCGAGTCATGGAGTCCCTTCTCCTTTGTCTACCTCTCCTGCTTCTGAATCTCTCTGTCCTTCTATCATGATAGTGGACTTAGGCTTTGTGTGAAATATTGCCTATTTTTTCGTATTTCCCCCTTCCTTCTTGAAACTTATGCTGCCTTTACTCAGTGATTTCACTACTGCCGCCTTCCGCTTTTTAGTGTACTATTAATCACTTTCAACTGAATGGGATGACATAATCAAGATACGAAGATGCTTTACCATACTGTTTAAGCTCACGAATTATTCATGAATACACACCGTTGGTCGTCGTCATTGTTACTGACACATGAGCATATTGTTCTTTAATCCTAGAGAGCAATTAGCATTACATTATTATGAGTTTGAGTGCTTTAATTTTGAGTACTGCCTAACTGCATACTGCACACAGATACTATTGAACTATGATAGGTGCTGGATTTGAATGTTTACTAGGGTATCATATTTAGATAGTTCCTTCAAAACTTTTGCTATAAGAGGTGCTTGGCCTTAATTACAATGTTTGTATAATTATTTAGTACACATTAATTTTGAAGAAATTCTTGAGAATTTTTAATTTATTTGATTGTTCAGGACTTTATACAACAAGAGAAGAAGATCACATGTGCGGTGGACTATGCAGTCGAGTAAAAGTGGCTTGCAAGGTTAGGTGGATTCTAAATTAGGAAATAATTTTGAAGGGGAAATTAAATAGTGTATATTACAATATACTAGCAAGTACCCCGCCACACAGTGGCGCTTGTATTGAAGTTATTTTGCTCAGTTATCATTCTCTACTATCTATTAAGGTTAATTAGTTTTCATCTCCTGCTCTCTTTTTTAAACTATCTCAGCTTTTCTTACCCCACCCTCACATTTCCTTTCTTCAGCTTTTTCTTCTTGAGTAATGGAGTCCCTTTTCCTTTGTCTAATTCTCCTGCTTTGAAATCTCTGTCCTACCATCATGATTGTGGCCTTACGCTGCGCGAAACTTTTGCCTTCTCTCTTTCATACTTTTGCCTTCCTTTTTGAAGCTTACACCGCCTTCCCTAGTCTATTCCATCCACTTTTTAGTAACAATTAATCACTCTCTTTACACATTGAGGTAAGGACGATGCTTGGCCAGACTGTTTAAGCGCATGGATTATTCATGAATACACACACACACGGTCGTTGTCGTTCATCATCGTTATTTGACACACAAGTGTATTATTCAGGGGTTCATTTAGAAATCCATTTAAGAGTGGACGCGGTTGAGTTTGTGCTATCTAAAGGGTGTCACAGCGTTCATGCAGAACTAAGATGAGAAAAGAGACGGGCATGATTTAAGCATTTCCCTTCACCTTAAATATTCACTTTTTAACTTCGCATTTTGCTTACGAAATTTTAAGAATATTTCAAGGAGGGTGAAATAGCTTCAAGGGGGGAAAGCGTCTCCCTTGCTCCCCCCCCTAAATGAACCCCTGTTATTATATAGATGTTAGTAAAATTTTTAAAATTTTAATGTAAATTTTTCTAAATTTTAATGAACAAAGAGGTATTTGTGAAGTATTATACTATTTTAACCCACATGGCTGAGGGTAGTCTTGTAATGGACTGAAAGAACGTGTGACGAACAGTTGATTGTAACTTTGAGCTGACATTTTGAAGCTGATTGAATCATTGATGTGTGTCTTATACAGAATTATTTTGCTTGGGGTAAGAGACAGGTGCTGTGTGTTTACTTAGCCACACCACACCCTCTTTCTAAACATTCTACTGTGGTGCACATGCTTGTATGAGACTGTATATAAGCTTTGATCAATGTTTCTTGCATGATTTTATGATTGTAAAATTCATAGAATTAAGTATTAGCTGTTCTATATTTTCCCCAATATTCGAGGGGGGATTGGAGATCCTAGGTTTAACCCCCTCAGTATTCTATAGCTTAAGTTGTGCTGAAATAGCAGCTAGCATAAGGCCACTGTATGGGTGCACTATTTATGCTATTATCCAATTATTTGCATAGGCCGCAACAACTAGTGGAGTGAGATGATTTAAAATCGAAACTGCTGGAGATGTTAATGCATGACATCAGAGGCGGAAGAAGCGGTGAAGGAATCTCATCAATGAAATATCCTTATTGGAAGTGGCAGTTATTAAAAGTATGTAAATGATTGGTTTGAGGGAACCACATCCGGGTTAATGTATAAGCTTAGGATTTTACTTTAACTTTTTCCTGCTTGTTATCTGATTGACCTTTACTTTTTTCTGCATGTGCCCTTACCATGATTCTACTGGTTTCTCTTCACCATGTTTCTGCTGGTTTTCCTTTACCATGTTTCTGCTGGTTTTCCTTTACCATGTTTCTGCTGGTTTTCCTTTACCATGTTTCTGCTGGTTTTCCTTTACCATGTTTCTGCTGGTTTTCCTTTACCAAGTTTCTGCTGGTTTTCCTTTACCATGTTTCTGCTGGTTTTCCTTTACCATGTTTCTTCTGGTTTTCCTTTACCATGTTTCTGCTGGTTTTCCTTTACCATGTTTCTGCTGGTTTTCCTTTACCATGTTTCTGCTGGTTTTCCTTTACCATGTTTCTGCTGGTTTTCCTTTACCATGTTTCTGCTGTTTTTCCTTTACCATTGTTTCTGATCGTTTTCCTTTTACCAGTTTCTGCTGGTTTTCCTTTTACATGTTGCGCTGGTTCCTTTACCAGTTTCTGATGGTTTTTTTCCTTTACCCAAGTTTCTGCTGGTTTTCCTTTTACCATATTTCTCTGGTTTTCTTTAACAGTTTCTGGGTGTCCTTTACCATGGTTCTGCTGGTTTTCATTACAAGTTGTCTGCTGGTTTTCCTTACCATGTTTCTGATGGGTTCCTTACCAAGTTTCTGGGGGTTTTCCTTACCATGTTTATGATTTTTCCTTACCATGTTTCTGGCTGGTTTCCTTTCAACAAAGTTTTGCGGTTTTCCTTTACCATATTTGTGGTTTTCCTTTTTACCATGTTTTGCTGGTTTTCCTTACCAGTTTCTGCGGGTTTTCCTTTACCCTGTTTCTGCTGGTTTCGTTACCAAGTTTCTGCTGGTTTTCCTCCATGGTCTGCTGCGTTTCTTTACCATGTTTCTGCTGGTTTTCCTTTACCATGTTTCTGCTGGTTTTCCTTTACCATGTTTCTGCTGGTTTTCCTTTACCAAGTTTCTGCTGGTTTTCCTTTACCATGTTTCTGCTGGTTTTCCTTTACCATGTTTCTGCTGGTTTTCCTTTACCAAGTTTCTGCTGGTTTTCCTTTACCATGTTTCTGCTGGTTTTCCTTTACCATGTTTCTGCTTGTTTTCCTTTACCAAGTTTCTTCTGGTTTTCCTTTACCATGTTTCTGCTTGTTTTCCTTTACCAAGTTTTTGCTGGTTTTCCTTTACCATGTTTCTGCTGGTTTTCCTTTACCATGTTTCTGCTGGTTTTCCTTTACCATGTTTCTGCTGGTTTTCCTTTACCAAGTTTCTGCTGGTTTTCCTTTACCATGTTTCTGCTGGTTTTCCTTTACCATGTTTCTTCTGGTTTTCCTTTACCATGTTTCTGCTGGTTTTCCCTTACCATGTTTCTGCTGGTTTACCTTTACCATGTTTCTGCTGGTTTTCCTTTACCAAGTTTCTGCTGGTTTTCCTTTACCATGTTTCTGCTGGTTTTCCTTTACCATGTTTCTTCTGGTTTTCCTTTACCATGTTTCTGCTGGTTTTCCTTTACCATGTTTCTGCTGGTTTTCCTTTACCATGTTTCTGCTGGTTTTCCTTTACCATGTTTCTGCTGGTTTTCCTTTACCAAGTTTCTGCTGGTTTTCCTTTACCATGTTTCTGCTGGTTTTCCTTTACCATGTTTCTGCTGGTTTTCCTTTACCAAGTTTCTGCTGGTTTTCCTTTACCATGTTTCTGTTGGTTGCCCTTTACTATGATTAACCCTCAGTGCGCATGTGCGAGAGGGTTATAGTAGTGTGTTTATCTGTCAGTCAGCATTCGATTTTATGAATGGCTGAGAACTAACCTTTAATACAAGTATGACCTGACCCAGTAAGTGAATTAAATCCCTTCAATTGACCACTTCTTCAAATGTCGAGCTAATTTAAGAGTAAATGTGAAGAATCTTCAGCTCCAAACAAGCTCAAGCTAGATGCAACGACCCTTACCTTTCAGTACATTGGTTTACGTCATACAGCAGTCACATGATCACTTATAGTTCACGTATTTTCTCTTAACCGCGTGTGTCCTCGGTAGTTAGAAGTTAAAAGTAATCTGAAGAAATCCTAGTAATGTAATAATGCACTGAGGGTTTGCACCCTTGGTACGCTGGTTTTCCTTTTCTGCTGGTTTCCCTTTACCACTTTTCTGCTGGTTTTCCTTTCATGTTTCTGCTATTTTTTCCCTTTACCATGTTTCTGCTATTTTCCCTTTACCATGTTTCTGCTGGTTGCCCTTTACCATGTTTCTGTTGGTTACCCTTTACCTACTAGTTTTGTGAATTCCCTGTATTGTGATACTCGTGCATAATTAAGAATAGGAGAATCCTAACTATGTATGTGTGGAATACCATGTGGAAACTTTTCTAAAAAACACCACAGTGTCCCTTTACCTTATTCCTGCTGGTTACCCATTACCTACTATATGGGCTGGGTAAAACAAGAGTATGGACTGGGTAAAGCGAGAATATGGATTAGATAAAGGGAGAGTATG
>WLWD01000200.1_pt1 | contig 17079 bp, 12 predicted proteins | sample 6712731 | NCBI WGS metagenome assembly WLWD01 (sample SAMN12718690, study PRJNA576275) | sponge metagenome | isolation source: marine sponge | host: Mycale hentscheli | place: New Zealand: South Island, Marlborough, Capsize Point | collected 2014-11-01
TGCGCTCTTTGTCATGGTTATAAGCCGTGCGCAACAGTATTTACTTGAAAATACATTGTCCACTAGACTACTGCGAAGGTAAGTCTGTGTAGGGGCATGTCCAGTTGTGTCAAAGCATTGTGTGTTACAACCACTACTTAGCTAAAGAATATCACAAAGAAAACTTTTAAATAACGTGTTAGGTTTTGTTGTTGTTTTTTTCCTTCAATTCAAACAGTTGCAGAGAGTTGTTACTATGGCACTGAAATCCCTTTATCCTGTATGCTAAATTTAAAAACTGGACCTTATTTTCAGTAGCTTCAGTGTTAGAAGTCTAAATCATTCATATAAAGTCTTTAGGCTCGCTCGCCATTTGTGCTCAAGCACATCACTAGTTCAGCGAGCGAGCGAAGCGAGCGAAGCTGACTCTCAGTCGTGTTCAATTGAGATTTCAGATATATATATATAGGTATGTATGCGTACGTCAAAAATGTTCGCCCGCGCTTCTAATTACTTAAGTTAGGTAAAGCGTTCACAGTTCCAGTATTTTTCAATTAACCAGCACGGACAATCCTGCTGATTGCACTGCCTTACTCAACTTTGTTTCAAACAAAACGTTTATAACTACTCTCTTCTTGAAACAATTGTGAAGTCTTTGTCAAGCTGCGCTTCTTTGCCACTGCTTTCGAAGTTTATTCAGGTAATTCTGTTATTGTTAACTCTTCATGCCTAATCATTGCTATTATTTAGCACAAATAATCTTTACCTACACTCATAATATATTTACTCGCTCGCCATGCATTTGCGCTATTCGAGCGCACCACTAGTTTATTTGTATATTATAAGGACGTACGTAAGGCATTTTTGTACTTTGACCCTCGAGTTTTTATGTTAGTTCGGTTGTCGACCCGTCCCAAATTGCACTAAACAGAATCCTCTGGTTTATCGATCAGTACCCGTATCACCCTAGAAATTGAATTGTTTACCGTTTTGAATTTATTTGCGGGTGCAGTTAAAACTTGAAAACTTAAGGGACTTCCATTTCTATTGAGTTAGTGGCGGTGGTAAGTCAATGCGCTCTTTGTCATGGTTATAAGCCGTGCGCTACAGTATTTACTTGAAAATACATTGTCCACTAGACTACTGCAAGGTAAGTCTGTGTAGGTGCATGTCCAGTTGTGTCAAAGCATTGTGTGTTAATAACGTGTATTGTTTTGTTAATGTTTTTTTCCCTTCAATTCAAGCAGTTGCAGAGATTTGTTACTATGGCACTGAAATCCCTTTACCAGTGTTAGAAGTCAAAATTATTCATATTAAAATAGTATAGTCTTTAGGCTCGCTCGTCATTTGTGCTCAAGCACATCACTAGTAGTAGAAGGTTTTGTGATTCACTCTGACATAAATGACTGATATAAGTACTCCCAACATTTTGTTTTATTTTGAATCTAAAAATAATTATACTTAAATTGTAATTCAATGCGCCTACGTATCCGCCCACGCAAACTCGTTAGCTAAATCAATTATGTTGCTATGGCCCAAGTTTATATACTTTCTATTCCTTGCTGCCTACTCCATGCAGTGGACTGTGAAGTGAACCCTTCCAGAAGCAAGTTTACCTGAACTTGGACTCCTACGGCAAGAAACACGGAAGACATGAGCCATCCAATTTCATACAATACTGAGCGAGCTACAGTTTGCAGTTCAAGGCTACAGTGTCCGTTTCAGCATTCTACGGACCTTGGAGCTCAAGCCTGACAAACTTACAGAAGCTTCGATTCACAATTTACTTTTCTAATTATGCACTGCAGTAGTTGTTTCATGACAGACTTCGACGCTATACTTCCGTTGTGTACCTTTAGTATGTAATCTCTCTCTGTAACTTCATTTGTTGTAGTCTTGTGTAACTCTATTCCAAATTTAGAACGGCTCCGTCATTCTGTAGTTTTGGCAAGAAATAGCTTGCAGAAGCTAAAAGTATTGGTACACGCATACTTTATTCCATAACAGCCCCGCCCTTTCGGGCGGTTAAGGAATACGCGCATTTTGTTGTCAACGAAATCTTTCGTTATCGAGTGGCTAAGAGAAGAGCCAGTTTCGAAAAATTAAATAAAACACGGATACAACGAATGGAGAAGGCGGCGAACAGCAGACTTCTAACCGTAACTGAACGCCTTGAACAGCTTCTCTCCGAGTGGCTTGCTCCTGACTCCCCTTTTCTATGGAACGCCGTTCTGGACTAAATTTATAATTGCTGATTGAATAATCGATTGTCCAACAATCAGTCGAGTGGTCGATTGTCGAACAGTCTATCGATCGATTGTCGAAAAGTCGATCGAGTGGTCGATTGTCGAACAGCCTATAGAGTGATCGATTGTCGAAAAGTCGATCGAGTGGTCGATTGTCGAAAAGTCGATCGAGTGGTCGATTGTCGAAAAGTCGATCGAGTGATCGATTGTCGAAAAGTCGATCGAGTGGTCGCTTGTTGAACAGTCGGGTAGACTATATTTTAGGTACTACACGCGACGCGACGCGTCGTTTTCATCGCGATTCATCACTAGTGAAACACTCACTATTCCTCTTAATTATTGTTTGTCATACAACAAAACAAACTTAAATACACATATAACATGACATAATATTTTGTTTGTCATAGTACACATATAACATGACATAATATGCAATGGTTTGACATTAATGAATAATCATAAAACATGACAAAAGATAGTTATAATGGATATTGTTGTTTAATATGTTCATATATACCTAGCCCCCTAGCCCTAACCCATCCCTTGTGTTTAAAACACATTCTTTTCGCATCATTTTTTCACACTAGCCCAAGTACTCTCAATGTTTTGGGTGTGAGCTCCACTTTGTGGGTCAACAAGGGCTAGGGGCTAGGGCTAGGGCTAGGGCTAGGGTTTGTTCATGGATGCTATCCATGCTTCTCCTTCAACAAGGGCTAGGGGTTAGGGCTAGGGCTAGGGGGTGACCGTCCCTTCTCCTTCTTTGGTAACCATGAAGAATAAATTCAACGCATGCTTCCACTAGCAGAGGAATTGAGGGGTGCTTGAATCGCGATGAATCGCGATGAAAACGCGACGCGTCGAGTCTCGTGTAGTACCTAAAGTATAGTCTACCCAACAGTGTATTGAGTGATCGATCGAGTGATCGATGGTCGAACAGTCGATCGAGTGATCGATGATCGAACAGTCGATCTAATAATCTATTATCGAACGGTCACTGTAAACTGATATGCGTACTATTTCGTGATAGGTAAAGGATAGATTCCTGCAAGATGCACTATTAATAAGGGCTGACTGTGGCCGTTATTATGGAAAGCCATTATGGACAAAAGCCATTATGGACAAAAATACTATTCAATTACAGTATGCTGAACCCTCTTACTGACTACTCAAACTCGATCACAAACTACACAGAACAAATTAAAAGTTATCAACAATCAGCCATATGTGACCGGATTTGTGAAAACCTGGCTAAATGCGGCATCTAAATTTTTCTAGTTTATTCTACCATTTTTGCCTTCCTCCTAATTTTGAAGCTGTAGCACAAGCCGTCTTCGTCCTACGCACTACAACACTTCAGTATTATTGCTAAGCTTATTATTGCTGATTTCGAAAAAACGTCGGGTAAAGGTCAGGGGGCGTGCCTTGTGTCCGTATACTATTACTGCGTGTGTCCGGGACACTATGGAATAAACCAGTTACAGGCGGATTGAAAGAAGTCTAAAAGGCTTAATACAGGGCTCCTTATCATACCCGTAGCCAGGGGGGGTTCGAGGGGTTCGGTCGAACCCCCCTTTAGAGTGACCAGAAGTAAATATTTTAGCCACACCCCACATATAACTTTTGGAATATAGTCATCTGTTCAATCGTGCTGAACCTGAGCTTGAATTATGCTGTTTCTGGCCTAGTCTGAGTCCAAGTGACCTAATAAACATTCAGCTCCTTGGATACAAATTTCGCTCTCATATCGGCATGAGTAAAGCTTGCTACGTTACATCTATTCTTTATAAAGTGCGTGCGATTCGATATTAATAGCACAAGCAACGGATTTTTTTCAACAGATTAGAAAGGGAGCCGTCGGAAGAGTCTAAGAAAGTTAAACCTCAAATATACAGACAGTAAGTGCACTATCTAGTGTAGCTACACTGCAAATGATTAAAAAAAAAAGCACGGGTAATCTGTTCTATTAAGAATCAGTAGCGCTCGCGTTGTTCGTGTAGAATAGTACGGTTACCCATGCTATCACACGCTATTAGTAGGCCAGCTTTATAAAACTGCACGAGACTACAGTAAGCTAAAGATCATTTACAGTGTGACTACTATGTATAGTGCAGTCACTATCTCTGTACTTCGGGATAAACTTTCTCTTGAACTTTGCTTTAATCGATGGCTCCTCCTAATCTGTTGAAAAAAACTCTGTCTAATAGGGGTATAGCTTCTGCGCTAAAGAATGACGTTGTCTCCAACTAGAAACTACAACTGTACATTTCAAAGGTTAGAGCTGCATGTTTGCGCACTTACTCTTCGTGACATTTCACTTTGTCCAGTGCTATTTCACTTGATTTTTCAAAATACAATTTGAACGGGCAGTTCACACGCCGTACTATTAAATAACTTGTAGTACGATAAGGCGAATTAATGTTGCACTGTTTAGATACAGCTCACCGTAGTGGTTAGAAACCTGGTTACACGAGAATAATACCGCTTTTCTCTCGAATATCAAGTGTTTAATGAATTATAGTTTTGAAGTTGAATACCTAGGTAGAACAAATTAGTGCACTTATCTTTCGTTTTTTAGTATTGTAGAAGAATTAACGAGGAAACAAAAGTAGGTGCGGCTTATTGCGTCTTAAAATCCGAACCCCCCAATGCGAACCTCTGGCTACGGGCCTGCTTAAGAAACTATGATGACGAGAATTGCGTGAGTACGTGAATTATGTAGAATAGTAAGTGAATTAGTTAGCTACAGTTTTTTCCCGGCTGTTAGTGAAAAGCCCGCCAATAATTTCTTAGCAACTCTCCGTACACGAGTTCAACCAGCTAGTGTTTCTAGCCTCCTAGTGCGAGTTCTAGAGCACGCCAGAGTTTACAACTGCGTCATAAGCTAGAGCTAACTGCTGTCTATCCATTTCTGCCATAAAAAATTTTTCGAAAAAAATCGACCCATAAGGCTTTACCCAGTGATACTGAAAAAAATTGTTTGCCGCGTTTAGGCGGATTTTGCCAAATCCGGTCACACATGTGCTTACAGTCATGTGCCAAACACAATTTTCCTGTTAGTGTTCCCGAAATCAACATCATATTCCTGCTCACAAATGTTCCCACCACCATATTCCTGCTCACCAATGTTCTCATTATCATATTCCTGCTCACCAATGTTCTCACCATCATATTCCTGCTCACCAATGTTCTCACCATCATATTACTGCTCACCAATATTCCCACTATCATATTCCTGCTCACCAATGTTCCCACTATCATATTCCTGCTCACCAATATTCTCACCATCATATTCCTGCTCACCAATGTTCTCACCATCATATTAATGCTCACCAACGGTCCCACCATCATATTCCTGCTCACCATCATATTCCAGCTCACCAATGTTCTCACCATTATATTCCTGCTCACCAATGTTCTCACCATTATATTCCTGCTCACCAATGTTCCCACTATCATATTCCTGCTCACCAATATTCTCACCATCATATTCCTGCTCACCAATGTTCTCACCATCATATTAATGCTCACCAACGGTCCCACCATCATATTCCTGCTCACCATCATATTCCAGCTCACCAATGTTCTCACCATTATATTCCTGCTCACCAATGTTCTCACCATCATATTAATGCTCACCAACGGTCCCACCATCATATTCCTGCTCACCATCATATTCCAGCTCACCAATGTTCTCACCATTATATTCCTGCTCACCAATGTTCTCACCATCATATTCCTGCTCACCAATGTTCTCACCATAATATTCCTGCTCACCAATGTTCCCACCGTCATATTCCTGCCCAATAATGTTCCCATTCCTGCCTGGTCTAAATCAATATTCCAGTCACCACTATTCTCAACATCCCAATTTCAATTTCTTCCACTTTACCAAGAAACAAGTGACTGTTACACTTTGATGCCATTCTTAGTTAAATGTTGACTATTTTCAACAAAATACCTTTTTATGCCATTCATCTAGAAGTCTTTCCAGTTTTACCTGCTTTCACCCAATCACAACTCTTCGATGGTAAAAACAAAATCGGAACTTTTTTTTTTCTTTTCTTTTTTTATAGAAGAACTGTTGAATGACAAACTGTTGAATGATGTGAACGAAAAAAGTTAATGAAAAAATGTTGAATGGTGGGAAGGAAAGAAAAGCCAAAAACGTTATACTAGTCCAAATCTATTATGTCCTTTTAATGACAATGTCATATACTTAAAAAATGATTTATAGTCTTCATGATGAAACAGAAGCCGAAGTTTCAACGAACAGGTACTTGCTGTAGCCAAGTTTCCCTCAATAAAACATAGGGTTGGCTTTTCCCTAAAACCAAGAGGTGGCTCCTGTTGTGCCCCTGAGAAGAACACCATGATATGGGCTAGTTCCACCCGCCGTCCATCATCTGTCTTCACAGTGCCACCTAATTAATATAATATATAATGTAATTATATTACCTAATAAGAATCCATAAGAAATCATTTCAAACTAATTCGTTTTGGACATGTACAGCATAAAAAAAGTGCATTGTTTTACTTAACCCTTTTGTTCCGGATCCCGCTTTTAAGCGGGGTGAGACCGGTTGGCTTCTCCGAATTTTTAAAAATAGTTACTTTATAGCTAGAACCTTCAGATTGCATACACAGATGCCCAATGCATTGGAAAAGCATCTAAAATAGCTTTCAGCCAGGACTGCTTCGACAGTACCTCACAGCAGTTGCGTTTATTTCTTCCTCGGCAAAAAAAAAATCGGTTCTCTGTCGAATTTTTCAAAATGTTACCTTCTTCACAGCAGCTTCATTTATGGATCCAGTCATCTCCAGAGCTTTGTAGAAGCAGCAAAAAATTGCTTGAGCTCAGTAGCCTTCCATAACACATTGAAACAACCGCTTCTTTGCCGACCAAGACTTTGCGGTTTGACTTACTGTCTTCTCCATTTTTTATAAAATCGCCAGTTCAACTGGGGACCTCCCTATTACGTACAGTCTTAGGTAATGCTTATTACATCATAGGAAAAAAGTGAGCGTGTCATGTGACCTCGGTAACTATGCAAAAAAATAATTTTTTTCAAAGTCATTTTTTGGAAGATGGCGTCTACAAGTTACAATGCGGTGCAAGTTTTAGACTTGCTCGATGCTGACTTTAGCGACTCAGGATCAAGCGGAGATAAGGGAGACGACATCTAGGGCTATAGGAGGCCCTGTATCAGGGTTGGTGGACCAGACCCCGTCAACTCTGATACTGAAAATGGGAGTCAAGAAGATGATCGAGGTTCTGTTGTGGAAAGGTCTTATTTATAGCTATATTGAGATAGAGTAAGCTGTTTAGCTATAATATATATATATATTTCATTGAGTTTTGAGATTTGAAAGTGGTTTGTGGTTTTTTGAACAAATTCAAATTTTCAAAAAAATTTTAAAAAGTTTTTACCACATATACTACTAGGACCAGATGTGAATGCAGTCACCGACCCCGATTACGCAGATGAGGCGACAGGAGCAGAGTCTTCCAGTAATGAAGGAGAGGATACCGGACCTGAGTCTTCCAATGATGAAACACGAATAGGCAGCAGGTTCCAGTGATGAAGAAGAGGAAGTGGCTCCTCCTGCTCCGAGTTCTGGACGTACTCGCAGTCGGAGAAGGCGGGAACCGAAGAACAAGAGTTGGGTGGATGAGGTAGGGGGAGAGTGGAAGAAAGATGACAACACACCCATTGATATTCCATAATCTTTTGTGTGAAGGACCACAGACTTTGATATTTGTGGCTGCTCCCCCCCCCCCCTGAACATCCCAAAAGTTGTAATATGTATTGTTATTGTCGTTGTCGTTGTCTGTGTTTTTGTGGTGTTGTAGTGGAGCTTCACACTCGATGTATATGTGTGTGCGTGGAGTTGAAATGTTATTCTGGCGCTTCCAGATCTAACCGGGGAGGGAACGAACTCGGGGGGGGGGGGTCTTTTCCAATCGGGGCTACTATGCCCATGTAAGTTGAATTTCATGTATGTGTGTGTGTGTGTACACCAGTCAATTTATATTATACATTTATTTTTATGATCTGTATTCACCCGTATCTTCTTTTTTCTAGTGTGTGTGTGTGTGTGTATGTGTGTGCGTGCCTGCATTGTGGAATGAGAGAGAGCAACCGTGGACAAACAGTATGTGGCACTTCCGTATACAACCTGGGAGGGAACTCTGGATCTTTTTGGATCGTGACTACTATGCCTATGTAAGTTGAATTTCATGTGTGTGTGTGTGTGTACACCAGTCAATTTATGTATAATAAATTATACATTTATTTTTATGATCTGTATTCACCTGTAACTTCTTTTTTCTTGTGTGTGTGTGTGTGTGTGTGTGTGTGTGTGTGTGTGTGTGCGTGCATTTGTGGAAAGAGAGAGAGCAACCATGAACAAACAGTATGTGGCACTTCCGGATCCAACCTGGGAGAGAACGAACTCGGGGGGTCTTTTTCGGTCTGTGAAATCATCCATGCTGGGTAAGTTTCATTTCAACTTACTGATATTTGGGTGTCCAGTTGGGGGTGGGGGGGGCGGGGGGGATTATGGCACAAGAATGTCAGTGAAAAGCAATGACGGGGAGGGGGGGGGCAATTCAGCGAGGCCAGCTGTTGTGTTACAAATATCATTGTTGTCTGTGTTTTTTTGGTATTGTATGGAGGTTCCGGATCCTAACCTGGGAGGGATCGTTCAGTATGTGACACGTAGAATTCCACGTGTGTGCTTGTACTGCTTTTCATTTTCAAATTACACTTTCTCAATACAACGGTGATTGTTTATCTCATGGACAGTGTGGAGTATACATACCAGGGGTTCATACAGTGGGAGGCTAGCCCTGGGATCCCCACCTAGAATTTTGGGAGTTGAATAGAAATAACAGTTTGGAAGCATTTATTTTTGGTCTGAATTTGTATCCCATTATGTTCCTATCATTACTGAGCCGTTTAGAGCATAGGATCGAACACTGATCATCAGTGTGAAGTATAGACTCTTATGCAAATATGTGCATCAAAGTAGTATAGGTTCCAAAAAATGAGTGTGGCGAAGTACACTCGGAGCGCCCTCCCCTCCTTCCCCCCAATACAAAAATCCTGTATGAAACCTCATACAATACTTCATAAAGTTGCAATTATATAGGAGCATGAATAATTTGTTGTTTGTATTACAAATATCTTTGTTGTCTGTGTTTTTGTGTATATGAAATTGTTTTGTAGTGGAGCTCGACGTCCGATGGCATATGTTCCTTGTGGACACTCATAGATGTCTCCTACATGATCATAATCAGCACCACACACAACAAACAACATATTTTATAGTTGAACTAATATAATATTGGTATAAAATTCATCAAACAATATTATTTCTATTTTATTTTATTTTTTTATTGATGGGAAAAGTGGATTTTTTGGGGGGAAAAATTTTTTTTTTTTGAAATATTAGTAGATGGCTTAAATATTATTCGATTTTCTCAATCAAAAAATGAGGGGAATTCCAAATTCTTGGTCTATTTAGTGATATATGGTTGCTACGGGGTTTTCCCAGCCAGCATCGTTAAAAAAATAAAACGGTAATACTCTATTCCGCGGTCGACGATTAGATTTTTCCGCGCGCGTCCAAACAATTCAGGAACGAGAGGGTTAACCTTACATGTTTACCTTCACAATCCTCAATAGTCCATAAAATTGATGTAAGTAGCATGCTCTTTATCTTTCCTTGTGGGCTGTTCGCTGAAGACCACGTTGAATAATGTTCTGAAATAGTCTGACAAACAATAAAGGATAGTAGATAAGGCATATGCTACTACATACAAGTTTTACCTGCTGTCAAAGTCACAGAGGAATATATAGAGTACACAGACATCAGAGCTGCATTTTTACGAATAGCTTCCATAACACCACATGCTGCTAGGCCTTCACAGAACTGATCCAGCTCAGCCTTCACTCTCAGCAAAACGTGGGTCTTGAGGGTCTTTATGATTACAGTCTTGTCTGCCATGACTAGCATAGAAAGTGGCCTCCTATAGCCAGTTTCCAGTATGATGGTCTCGAAGTCTGGATCAAGAAAAATCTTTCTCAAAGATGCGTCACAAGCTGCTCCTTCAACCTACATATAGAAAGAAAAAAACTCTTAAACAATACCAATACCAGAAGAATGTTAACTCTTGTGATTTTTTTTGGTGACAACCCATTATGAAGTCATTTAATTGTATATCAAAGTCGGTAAGGGTATAAATTGATCGGATCCATTCGAGTTTAATACTAAGACTAGTGGTGCTCTCAAATGCGGCAAATGAGCTAGCAGCAAATTACTCAGTAGTCGTTAATCCATTATTATTTTGAGCAAATCTGTTTTCCTCTCAAAACAACAACAACAACAAAAAAACCTGTCTGTAAAAATTTCAAATTTGTTTAACATGGCTTCAATTGCCAGTCTCAGAAAACAAGTGAAGACCAGAAAAAGTCAAAAAGTCTATGACCACTGCACACAGGGGCACCCTCACCACGACAAAAAAAGTAAGAGGAAATTACCAGAAGATTAATGAGACACATCATCTTATTTGGGAGAGCCAGTCTTACTACTACCATGCACTTAACAATTATTATAACCTGATGACAGTATGCGATCTTGCTGCACACAAACTGCATGTAAAACACTTACTCCTCCACAATGTTTTGACCATGGATCTGGAATATCTGTGATTTTAGTCCATGCGCCTCGGAACAGATATAGCGGTTTGCAGCGGGTAGTAGCACCCCCGGAAGCAGGACCCCCTTGGACAATTAGGTAGCCACCTATTTTCCCTGACTTTTTCGAATCTCCATTTCCTGTGTTTATTAAAGGGAGAAAATACTGTGATACTTCCTAGCCACACATAAAAACACACCCACTCCATTCCAAAAAATTCATTTACTGGCGGTACATGCCTACACTTATAGTACAAATTGTATATACCTGGAAAGCGGGTACATTCTTCATAAAGAGGCTAACTCCTGGCTCCCCCACACAATCACAACTTCCTCTACGAAAAGTCTCCAAAACTCTCTACTGGGTCCACCAGTGTCTACAGCCTCTTCCTCCACAAACTGAACCTATAATAACAAGAAACATAAAAAAAAATGTCCCTTATAAAGCCACACTAGGAGCATGCATGAGTTTTGTGGGATCAAATCTTGTTTTCCGGACTTTGCGGAGAGCATCTGTCAGTACTTTTCCCCTTCTCACAAGAACGTTCGTTCGAGGTAATGTGTTCCAATCCTCATCACAAGACACTATTTTGACACCGTGCTTGTCCTGAAGACTTGTCAAAACGTCTTTGAAACTGGTTGGCTTCCTGCAGACAATAGCAAAGGAAAACACGCCATAAAATCGATAAAGCCCACTTTAGGTAATAAAAGTGTGACTGCCCCAACAACATATAATATATATATATGCAATTTAACACCTAGGTCACATACCTTGCTAGCTTACATAGGCAGGGTTTCATAGAGAGGGGGCGTGAGGGTAGGGAACCTGGGATCCTCCCCCCCTCCAAATGAAAAGCGATTTTAATTTTATTATACTGTAATAGCTAATTTTTTTCACGGCACAATAATTTTCACTAATTACATCCACCTGCCAAATTCATGATAAAATATTTTCACGAGTGCACACTTAAACTCAAATGGACCCCTACCACATAGTAAGGGATCAGCACAGCAACTAGTAAATCTATATCACCCATGATTACCTTGTATTCCCAGCAATGTAAGTTTTATGACTCACTTGACATTCTCAATCCTACTCTCAGATATTCAAGGATTTTTTTCCTTATCAAATCTAAGAAAGACACTCTGGCTATTGCTTAATTAAACCAGAAATTTCTACTAATTAACCATTCCTACCATTGTTTGCAGAAACTGTTCACAGATGCCTTAAGGTGGTGGTATAGTGTTTGCTTATTAATTATTCATGAGACTAGGTCACCCACACGCTGGTTTAGCTGTCCATGAATATCATTAAAAGTGGCAAGTTATTACGTAACTGTGGTTAGCACTAGCACTTACACTGAAATGGCTACACCCAGACAGGAAGAAAGCAGTCAGCAAAGGTCAAGAGAGAAGAACAGCCTGGGAAGAATATATAGGTAAGTTGGTGGTATTTTGCCAGCCTGTTGAATCTGTTGAATAGCAATATAGATTGGCTACTCTTTTGTGTGGCTACTTTGGACTGCAGACAGCCTTGCAATTGCTCCCATACCATTGCCTGAGGGCATCTACTAGACTCTGAGTTGGAGATTAGCTACCATAGCCTATCAATCTAGAGTTGTACATTTTGTATGATATTTACATACTTTGGTGACCCTAGGTGGGAATTAGTAGTACCCATTTTCAAGCCTAAAACTTGCTTACCTCATTTTCGTCTTCTTTTAGAGAGTTGTTTGGCCGAACAGTTTACGCTTCTACTCGATGTACGTAAGTTAAATAATCAATCAATGATAAATACATGAATACAAGAATCAATGAACTTGAATGATATGGACGGGTATGATTGAAATGATTGGGTATTATATTAATGAACTGGAAGGAGGGTTAGGGATAGGCTAAAAGTTGATGTTGGCTATGTTCAACTTGGTTCTCTTATTCCACCACATCGATAACGTGGGCTAGCAAGTTCAGGCAAGAGTGCACCAAAGTAAAACTTCTTCAACTTTTCAAGTTGAACATCCCACCACTTTCTGTCCCGATAAATTCTTTCTACATATAAATCTTTATTTGTCCTTACTACAAAGTCACACCAGTGCTGGTCAACGCAATATAATTGGCATTGCACTTGATAGTAGTAGTTATGCTGGCATTTTAATTGGAGCAAATCACTATCCTTGCCTTTCTCCAAACAGAATGATGATGTCATGCATGCTTCAGTGAGATCCTTGTCCTTGGCAGTGTAAGGATTTTTTATCTCTAATAGCCCTGTTGGATGTATGGAGTCTCTGGGATCGTGAACTAAACCATCAGGGGTTGCAGCCAGCCAGTTACTGTCCTTTGAGACAAAGAGTCCACAGTCGTGTACAGCTAAGTCTGGATGATTGTTCCGTTGTTGGTAAGTTATATACTCTTGTCTTGCTATTCCTTCCTTTTCTAAGCCATAAGTTGTGGCTTTGTTACCTTTAAATCCGGTGTAAAGTAACTCTTGCACTTTTTTGCTCCTCTTTGTTGTGGACCTCTTTTTTGCTATCACTCCTGTATTTGATGCTGTTATCCGTTTCCTTCGTTCACTTCTCCATTGATCAGAATCTGATTGATTCCTTGTTGTTTGCTCTAGTTCTCTTGCTGCTTCACAGGTGAGTACCACCTTTGTCTCAAAAAATGTTGACTTTAGTACTTCTAGTTCCTCTGGTGAAATATCGTCAAATACTTCCTCGGGTAAGATACCGTCGTCATGCCTACTGTATGCTCTGCGAGCTGTAGCTGAGTTATCTTCAAGTTTAGCATATTTGCTTCTTCGTCTGTTCTCTTTTACTTGTGATGTTGCTTTTCTCTTTCTGTTTTGGTTTAGAATCTTAGCAGAATTTTCTGCAGTGTTGGAAAAAACTTTGTTTGGGGAAGAACTGGTCATATCTTTCCAGGCTTGTAAACCCCACTTGTCCCCCATATTATGCCGTAAACCTGCACCCATACAACGATGCTGCCATGAGCCACTTTGGGATCGGTTGATGACTTTCCCGCCATCAAACTTAGCTCGCACATTCATCCAGTTTTCAGCTAGATTCGTTGTTTCATTGCAAATTAGCTGCCGTGCCTTCCCAACAAGCCTGCCAAGCAGAGCTTGGATGTCGCGCAGAAGTTTCTGATCAACCTTAGTTGGTGTAAGTCCACCCCGTCTAACTTGAGCTTCGATTGTAGGATTTTCTACCAGGGTTTCTCTCCAAAGTCTCTCTTGGTCACTGGCAATAGTTTACAGCCATGAGGCAATATAAAGCTAAGTGACAATAATTACAGATACATACAATGTATGCACAATACAATCAACCACTCTATGACTACCCACTATGATAAGGAGTTATTCTATTATTTTATTGGTAACTTATAGAACTAATTAAGATACTTTAAGGTCCCATTTATGTAACACACATTGATAAATTATTCTATTATCTTTACAGGTTGTCTCTTTACCTGCCAGATCGTCATCATCCTCATCATTATCAGATTTAGCCTCATCACTTTTCTCTTCTGTAGAAGATGGTGAAGGAGAGGTGGACAAAGATGACTGCTGCTCTCGTGCTGTGGTGCAAAAATCCACACTGCAGAACTGATGAAGACCGAAGCAATGCCGAGGACCATTCAGAAGATCTTTCTTCAAGAGCTTCAAAGCTTTTTGGTGATCAGGCTCCTTGCTCCGCATCTTGATGGCGCACCTAGCTGATGACACCAGCCGCTTCCTCATCTTTGCTGTGAGACCGCCACTACCCTTATAGGAGGGGTTGTCCTGGACGAGGCGCTCGAGTGCACCTCTGTAGCACTTGCATGCATGATTGGCACACTCGAGCTTCTGGATGGCATGGCCCCATCCAGGAACATTCTGGAGGAGAGTCGGGTACACAGAACTATCACCATCACCAATGAATTTGGTATAGCGAACCCCATGTACCCGCTCAGCCTCCAGAAACCCCTCCAGGATAATGTCAGTCTCCATCTCTGAAGATGACGCACTCCAATTCCGGTAGCATCAATGCTTATCCACTGGAATGTTCCTGGCACATGAAGAGCAATACTTATTGCGAACTCCAAGAAAGAGAAGCTTGCTGGTCTCTTTGCCGATTATGATACCAACACCGGAGTTTGCATTGTAGGAGTGCCAATGAGACCGTTTGCTCCATCCACCATCAACAATAACCGTAATAGCAGGAACTCCTTCATGGTAATCACCCCTGTTCATTGCTAGTGCTCTCTCTTCCTTCCCTGCTTCTTCCATCGACTTTCGGAGTTCCTGCTCCCACCATTCACCGATATCTCTCTCTGTACTGACAAAACTAGTCTTCGTCATCACCGGCACCCCTACAATGCTCATTGTCTCCTCAAGCTTGCGGTGGCCACCACCAGTCACCATCTGTCCCCATACCGCTGCTAAGTTGCACTCCCATCTGCTGTAGTTGTTTGGACCTTTGACCTTCTTTGATGTTTTAAGAATGATTTTATGGTTGCAATCAGAGCACTGACTGGTTAATACTGAAGCCAGACCATCTCTGTTCTCACCTATCAGTGTGATGGAGCCCTTACATGTCCTTGAATGTTCTGTCAAATTGTGTGTGTATTCTTGTAGTCTGTCCATATTAATTATCCTGCACCCTTCAATGTTAACTTCTGATTCAGCTCTTCCAGTTTCACTCTGTCTTTTACCTTTCCTGCATGGTAGCTTCTTCTTCTTGTATACATGCCTATGGTTATTTCTGTGATCTTTCTTATTTTTATTATTCCCCATTCTCAGCTGTTCTCTCGATACTTTCCCGCGATTTTTCATAATAATGTCAATTGCGTGGGCGGGTTCCCGCGCACGCGGTCACTTTATGGCTGCCATAACGGGCCGTAGAGTTCTTATTGTTACGGCGTCGATTCTATGGGCCATGCTGGACTGACTGACCGTAAATAGTGATGAATCCAATTCTAGGAAGTCGGGGGCAGGTCCACTCGAAAAGTTTTCTCGAAGACAGTGCACGGTTGCGGAGTTCCAGCGGTGCTAGTAAGCTTTTAGCCGGAATGCCTGCTGCTTCGAGGTGTACTTGGCCACATTTCTAGCACTAGAAGCAGCGGTGGAATGGAAACTCTTCGAGTGGACCTGGAGTAAGTACCGAGGAAGTCAAAACTAGTTAGCTACTGGGAAGAACACCCTTGCTGGGGTCTGGACTGGACGCCAGAAGTTATCCGTTTTTATTAGCACTTTGTCAACAAGCAATCAGATCCCAAGATCCAAGTGTCGTGCTATAACTACTCTATGTAGCAAAGTTTCATATGACTGTAATACAGTGAAATAAAAATAAGAAATGTTGTTGATATAAGCAATTATGTATCTCATGAATTATTAATGAGCAAACATTCTACCACCACTTGACCACCCCAACCTCCACCCACACCACCCCCCCTCCCCCCCCCCCCCCCCCCCCCCCTCAAAAAAATCCAAAAAAACCCAAAAAAAACAGGAAGGCGTAACTATTGAGACATGTTATCCTATTCTTAGTTGATCCATGATATAATTTAACAAACTCTACTACTAGTGATGTGCTTGAGCACATATGGCGAGCGAGCCTAAAAACTATACTATTTTTATATGAATGATATTGACTTCTAACACTGAAGTAACTGAAAATAAGGTCCAGTTTTTAAATTACGCATACACGATAAAGGAATTTCAGTGTCATAGTAACAACTCGCTGTAACTGTTTGAATTGATAGGGAAAAAACAACAACAAAACAGTACACGTTATTCACAAAGCTTTGACACAACTGGACATACACCTACAGGAGACTTACCTTCGCGGTTAGTCTAGTGGACAATGCATTTTCAAGTCAATACTGTTGCGTACGGCTTATAACCATGACAAAGAGCGCATTGACTTACCACCGCCACTAACTCGAATAGAAATGGAAGTCCCGTAAGTTTTCACGTTTTAACTGCACCCGAAAAAGAATTCAAAACGGTAAACAATTCAATTTCTAGGCTGATACGGGTACTGATCGATAAACTGAGAATTCTGTTTAATGAAGTTTGGGACGGGGTCGACCACCGAACTAACACAAAAACGCCAGGGTCAAAGTACAAAAATGCCTTACGTGCATCCAAACATATATTAAACAAACAAACATCC
>WLWD01000483.1_pt1 | contig 17073 bp, 11 predicted proteins | sample 6712731 | NCBI WGS metagenome assembly WLWD01 (sample SAMN12718690, study PRJNA576275) | sponge metagenome | isolation source: marine sponge | host: Mycale hentscheli | place: New Zealand: South Island, Marlborough, Capsize Point | collected 2014-11-01
AGAGATTATCTAAATTTATATAATATTATTCAGAATTTGTTCTTATGATTTGACTTTTTTGTAAAATAACAGTCACATGCATAATTCTATGGCTGAAACAATTAAAAACCAGATAAAAATATTCCCCTATTTATTGGGAATCAGGTATTTATATTTATGCCATGTGGCACAGGAAATTTATAAAAAAAATTAATGTTAAAAATCCCAAAAAGCCAAGTAGAATCAAGCACACAAAAGAAAATGATAATAGACATTTATTAAAATGGTATAGATTAGTTAATGAAGTCAAACTGTTGACATAATAAATAAATGAAAGCAAGTAATACATTTGATCACGGTAGCTCGATCTTAGAATAGTATTTTGTTTTACCCTAGGAGATAAGCCAACAAAGTTAAAGTTAACAGCATGTATGTGATATATTCATAAGTAGTACATTAACCTTTGTTGGAGAAGTTACCGTTGTATCCTAGCTATTAGACAAGATGTAAATCTACTTGGCTTTAGCTATCCCTTATTTTAATGGTTATAAGATTAATTAATATAGGGTGCAAAATGTATTCAAATTTATAATTTGTATATTGATATTCACAAACAATGTCTATAATAATTGCAAAAATTAAACTAGATATAATGTTGTGTTCTAAAAGTTGTAGCAGTCCAAAACTCAATATTTCAATATGATAGCTTGTACTAAGCAGAGTTAGCACAAAAAAAAAGAAAAAAGAAAAAAACGAAAAGAAAAAAAAAACACAGAGTCCAGTTCATTTCATTATGCAGCTGTATATTCCTGAATTTGTTGATAATCACTGACTCCATTCAAGTTAGGATCTCCATTTATACTTTCTTGACTTCTCTTAAAATATCTCTTTAGCATAAAACTCATCACAAATATCAAAGTTGGAATGGCCATTGAGAGTATAATACTGCCAACATGAGTGGCAGACAAGCCATGGTTAGTGAGGTCCACAAAAATAATAGTGAAAAATACTGATGTTGCTATGATACTGAAGACTGTAAGTAATACAGCAAGAGTATTACATACTTTGAGACATTTGCGTGAAGTTCCAGAATAAAAAATATGTAAAACACTGGTTAAAGCTGCTATAACTATTACAATTGCACTAAGTAACAATGTACTAACAGCAATAGTTTGAGATGGAGCAATAGCCATATAACAAATTGATACAATAAAGCAATTAGCCACACGATGAGCAAACCATAACATGTTACATAAGGCATAACAATGAACTGCTCTGACAATGAAAGGTCGAGAAATACAGAAAATGTGACTACTAACAATTATTTTTTTCCCAATGATAGAAATTGCACATATTTCTATGAATGTAAGTAAACATATAAGAGGTACATTAAAAATGACATAAACAAATAGTGTAGAGGAGAAAAGATATAATTCAGCAATAAAAACTGAAGTGTTAACAACAAATAAAACTGTAAAAACTGACCAAAACAGAATAATTTTCATATGTGGACTTAACAATGAATCAAAAATAATTGTGTTGCTAGTTGATATTTTAATCATAAATAGACCACACAATAGTACAGAAACATGGACAAATACTATAAAACTATAAATTGTAACTGTTTTAAGAGTGTAGGAAAAACCATTTTCAGATAATTGTTTATCGTCATTATCATACAGGTATTTGGCAAATGACCTGTCACTATCTAGTCTAGGACTAAATTTTGACTTGTTGGATGTTCTTGCATAATATTTCACCTAAACATACAGAAAATGATAATGCATGGTTATATTTCAATAATAACATGGAAATAATGTGTAATTTCAATCTTCAAATAGTACTTACTAAAGTTACCTAGTTGGACAATGTATTCTGAATCAAATAATTGCATCACATTTTAATGTATAGTATTCACTAACCCATGTAAAAAGTTGCTCAAGAGCATCGATCAGGTCCCACTCTGAAGGATTGTTTGGTAGGTATTCTATTATTAACTCTATTGGTTGCATAATTCGCGTATCACTTACATAATATTGTGAGGCAATATTGGTAGTAGTCGTTGTGACAAAAATATTCAGAAGGGAGGAGAAAGACATATCAACAGATTTCAAAATATAAAAGTTTTGTTGAACATAATATTGTAAATATTGGTCATTAACATCAGTAGACCATACACTAACTGCATCAGAAGATGTGCGATAATAATTTCTTTTGTATGACTTGCAATCAAAAGCATAATATGCGTTAGAACAGTTATATATATTTCTAACTTCAAATGTTACATTAAACTCAACATATGAATTTTGTATTGGACTTGAAGGATAAAATATTTTTTCTAACAAATACAAATTATTTTTGGTGAGTAGAGATTTTTCTAATGCTTCATAGACAACCACTTCACTATTAACTTCATCAATCTGTGCACATACTTGTAGAGGTGACAACAACAGTGAAAGACTTGTAATAATCCAATAAACATAGAGTTGAGGATTCATTATATCTTATCACATAAAATGGTAATTAATTTGAAGTACTGCAAACAAAATACAAAATAGTATTAAATAATTAATGTAATACTAAATTGTATGTGTTGGGCCAGTTGTAGAAAGTTTCCTTGCTCTAGTTGTCAACAAAATTAGTGGTGCCACCAGGAGTAATGTTCAAGAATTTTGTGTAAGTATAAAATTGTATTTTTACTGTAAATGATTACATTTACAAATTCCAATTAGTTGACACACTTACCCCTCTTGTAAGTAAACAACATTACTTTTAGCAGATAATAACCAATAAAAAATGAAGATATTACAATGACACAAAATTCAAGGATAGTGAGTAGATGTCCCATAATAAACTGCGACTAATGTTTTTGTGGATGTCTGTATAATAACTCCTGAAGCCCAACACATTAGTCAATTATGATGTGGCAGAGATATTCTTTACCAGGAGCCAGAAATAAGTGAAAATGTAGCCTTTGAAATATCTTGCTATATTTATCTTGAATTCATCAAATTTATTTTACCTAATTGCTAACATTGCCCTACTCGAAGTAATTGGGTGAACAAAGTGATACATTAAAACCCTCTCGTTCCCGAATTGTTTGGACGCGCGCGGAAAAATCTAATCTTCTACCGCGGAATAGTGCATTACCGTTTTATTTTTTTAACTCGATGCTGGCTGGGAAAACCCCATAGCAACCATATATAACTAAATAGACCAAGAGTTTGGGATTCCCCTCATTTTTTGATTGAGAAAATTGAATAATATTTAGGCCCTCTACTATTACTTTAAAAAAAAAAATTTTTTTCCCAAAAAATTCCACTTTTCCCATCAATAATAATAATAAAAAAATAGAAATAATATTGTTTGATGTACTTTATACCAATATTATATTAGTTCAACAATAAAATATGTTGTTTGTTGTGTGTGGTGCTGATTGTGATCATGTAGGAGACATCTATGAGTGTCCACAAGGAACATACGCCATTGGACGTCGAGCTCCACTACAAAACAATTTCATATACACAAAAACACCAACAACAAAGATATTTGTAATACAAACAACAAATTATTCATGATCCTATATAATTGCAACTTTATGATGTATTGTATGCGGTTTCATACAGGATTTTTGTTTGGGAGGGAGGGGGGGTGGGGCTCCGAGTGTACTTCGCCAGGTCCAGCATCTTCTCCTTCGTCAATGGAAGACTCTGCTCCTGTTGCCTTATCTGCGTCCTCTTCACAATCCCTCTTCACAATCCCTCTTCACAATCGGGTCGGTGACTGCATACACATCTGGTCCTAGTAGTACATTCTGGTAAAAAAAATTAAATTTTTTTGAAAATTTGAAATTGTTCAACAAACCACAACCCACTTTCAAATCTCAAAACTCAATGAAATATATATATATTATAGCTAAACAGCTTTCTCCATCTCAATATAGCTATAAATAAGTCCTTTCCACAACAGAAGCTTGCTAGTTTTCAAGAGAAAGACAAGAGAAAGACAAGCTTACATCGATCATCTTTTTGACTTCCATTGTCAGTGTCAGAGTTGACGGGGTCTGGTCCCCAACCCTGATACAGGGCCTCCTATAGCCCTAGATGTCGTCTCCCTCTTCTCCGCTTGATCCTGAGTCGCTAGAGTCAGTATCAAGCAAGTATAAAACTTCCACAGCACTGTAACTGGTAGACGCCGTCTTTCCAAATTGACTTCGAAAAAAAATTTTTTTTGCATAGTTACCTGGATCACACGACACGCTCACTTTTTTCCTGTGATGTAATAAGCATTACCTAAGCCTGTACGTAATGGGGAGGCCCCCAGTTGAACTGGCGATTTTATAAAAAAAAAAAGAAGACAGTAAGTCAAACCGCAAAGTCTTGGTCGGCAAAGAAGCGGTTGTTTCAATGTGTTATGGAAGGCTACTGGGCTCAAGCAATTTTTCGCTGCTTCTACAAAGCTCTGGAGATGACTGGATCCATAAATGAAGCTGCTGTGAAGAAGGTAACTTTTTTTAAAATTCGACGGAGAACCGATGTTTTTTTTTTTTGCCGAGGAAGAAATAAACGCAACTGCTGTGAGGTACTGTCGAAGCAGCCCTGGCTGAAAGCTATTTTAGATGCTTCTCCAACGCATTGGGCACCTGTGTATGCAATCTGAAGGTTCTAGCTATAAAGTAACTATTTTTAAAAATTCGGAGAAGCCAACCGGTCTTCACCCGCTTTAAAGCGGGATTGGGAACGAAAGGGTTGTTAAGCAAAATCACTAAGAGAATACAATACAATGCTTGTATCTATACTAGAGATTAGGTACAATAGATCATTTTCAGCTGAGCGTAGATTAAAGGCTGATAGCTTAAACACAATCCTTTGGTTTATCGATTTTTACTTGTATCATCTGCGGAATTTCGATTGCTTACCCATTGAAAATCAATTTTCTAATAGCCAAGTCGTGAAGAGAATACAAATGTAAGTCTTGTGCTGGTATATCCAGGGAGCAAGTGTATATGCATGTGTATGTAAAAGTGCACAAGTAAATTAAAAGTAACGATTATAAGCGGCTAGTATTCAAACTTGAAGTTCAGTCAGAACACATCACTAGTAGTTACATTACATGCACTGGTGATCATCTTCTCACAGGTCATTAGTGCCAGACATAACTAAGGGCTAACACTGCATAAAGTATTGCCCATATAAGCTTGATGACATTGTACTAAAGCTAATCCATTAAGATCAGTCATCCTTCCCAAACAAATTTATTCATTACACAATAGAGTTATAGGTATGCCATACAGATGTGAGACTGTTAGACAGCTGCTTAACCAACCAGTTAGTCAGTTCTATGACTGGCTATCCAGCTATGCAACAGCTTGTACCAAAATAATTCACTCTGGTTAGCTGTAAGTGAAAGACTTAGGTTTCGCTAGTAAGAATGAGTGCTTAGCAAAAGATTGTTGATACCTTGATACTATTTTCCCAAATAGTAGAGGTAAAAGGACCTGAAATTCGTTATTATCAGATCTTATTGTGGGATTTCCCAAAAGGAGACCAAGAATAAGTAAACACTTTCATCATCTGGTCTTTTGTAGTTTTTTTTTGTGGTAAATTTAGGCTGTTTACCTTTCAGTTGTATTTACAGTTTTTGTTCAATTTAAATATAGCTAGTTAGCTTTTGTCAAAAAAGTTTAAATATGCAAATGTAAATACACTTTATATTTAGGCCACACCAAATTAATTTGTTGTTGCTCGGGCGAACTAGGCTGAGATGTAGGGTCGGTAGGTAGGGGAAAAAAAACAAAAAAAAACATGAATATCATTTTTTTAAATCATGAATATCATTAATTAACGTGTCAATAGTACTTTATTGTTCATTCAACTCGACATCTTTTCACATTGTTTGGGTGAGAAACTTTATTAGTCTTGCCTTTAGATTGGCATATGCAGCAGAGTGGACGGACTACCCCATAGCTTCTTTTCAATTCTGCTACTCCTTCTGTTACTAACCCTCCTTCATCCTTTCCACAATAATAGCACACTGGAGGGAATTTGACAAGTGCAGCACTGTAATATGAAGCTTCCATAGGGTCCGCACAAGAGACGTTTTCTTTTACAACAATTGTGTCATGAAATGGTGAGTTTGGATAGAAAAGAGTTGAACCACACGTATAAACTTTTGACTCAACCAAAATGCTTTGCCAAGCAAAGGCAGATGTAGCCATGTCAATGACCATGTGGCATAGATAAAAGAAATGTTGAAATTAAAAAAAAATATATTTTGAAATTTTTTTATTTTTTTTTGAAATCAGAAAAAAAACAGGGTAGGTAGGGCTCAAGCAACAACAAATTAATTTGGTATGGCCTTACTTGTGTAGTTACATTCTACAATGCAGTTTTATTTGTTGTTTGTTTTCTAATATATTATAATGATGTTTTTTTAGTTATGGTTTGGTTATTATATCCTTACAAATTTTTGCATAGTTTTTCAATTTTTTTTGGTATTATAGGTACTACAGTTTCTTAGTACATCTTACCTTGTATAAAAAGAAAAAATGACTAATTTTTATTTGCTAATTATTTGATTCAGTGGTTCCAAAATATATATAGCTGTGCTTTGTAGCTAGAAAAAAATAATTAAATTAATTTGCTAGCTTACCAAAACAACAATGCTGGAAAAATTGAAGAAGTGACGTAATGATATAGATGCTATGTAATTAAATGTGGGAGCCTTAACTACAAAGCTGGATTGACCAGTTCTGTAACTGGATAGAATACAGTTACCAGCTACATAACTGGATAGTAAGAATAGTGTCCAGTTGGATAATCGGACTATAACAAATATCCAGTTAGCTATTAAACTGGACTTGCCCTATTGTTTTGGTACTCCAACAGGACTTCCTGCTTTGTAACTGGATGGCTGGTTACGTAACAAGTATCTGGTAACATAACAACAGGACAAGTTGGGCATCCCTATGGATTATGATTATCATTACTTCTATTTTTTTAAACATACATCAAGTGATTCAGCTATATGAACGTGGAATTCAGGGGTAATGCAATGAGACCAGTTATTTTTTTATGAGAACTGACAAATGAAAAAATAATTCCAATTTCAGTAGTACGCTGTATTTTTTTCTAGATTAGCAATCAAAAGCAACCTATTACTCATCTCTCTGTGCTCTTACCTGTAGTTTTAGAAGGTCAGCCAGGGTTTAGTACTCAGCCTCTTTTTTTGACTAACTTCTTGTTCTAGTTAGAGTCCCCAAAGAAACCTTTACGGGCGTATATAGCCTGTAAACGCACGGACTACACCTTGGAGACAATATTTTTGGGGCGGGGACACTTACGGGAGTAACACACACAATTGAAAATTGGGAATGTTCGTTGTCGAGCGAGTGAAGCGAGCGAGACAGTATTAGGGGTGGATAATGCAAAATCGGGTATATGTTATATGTATATAATTCAGCGAAGCGAGCGAAGCGAGCGGAGCTGACTCTCTAATGAGTTCGCGATATATATATATATTTAGGTCTAGAAATAGTTTTTGTTCATGCGTGGGCGTACGTGTGTACCCTTTCTCCTACGCGCTTGCGCGGGCCGGGTAACCTTCTTAGCAACATTTTGTTTTGTTTACCCGCTGTACGAAGTAGCGATGCCCAGTAGACAAAACGTTCCCTTTATCCTACGCGCTTGCGCGGGCCGGGTAACCTTCTTAGCAACAATTTTTTTTGTTTACCCGCCGTACGAAGTAGCGATGCCCAGTAGACAAAACGTTAGAAACGCTCGGTCAAGAGCTTTGAGTGCGTTAGGAACTCCAGAAGAAAAAATAGTAAGGAGAGAGATAAGAAATGAAAAGGACAGGGCAAGGAGGAGGAGAGCTAAAACGAAACAGAAACAGGTAGCAAAGTAAAGAATCTTTCTTTTTGAAAAGCCATTAAATGTTCCTAATTTATTTATTAGACTATTCCTGAGGATTACTGTACCAATCAACTTTATACAGCTGTAGACTCAACTACTCTTGAAGACACTGAAAATGCAGCCACACCATCTGAACAAGAAGCTAATATCCCCACTACTTTTTGTACTGCAAGAGGAAGGAAAAGACATCTATCAGAGGACATCCATTCTCATATACACCCAAAGCAGCAAAAAAAGTTGCAGAAAATATAACTCAAACAATTTCGATACTGCAAAGCCTTTCAGCTTATCAGCAACGAATGCAAGAGGTAAATATAAAATAAAATATATACTTCAATAAGTTAATACGAGACATATTTTCGTTTAGGAAACCATTATGCAGAGAGCAACGTCTACAACTAATGTCACAAAAACAGCAAGTCACACATTTGTTTGAAAGTAATAGTGAAAGAGATCACAGGCTCCACTGTTTGTCCACTAACCAACTGTTGAGAACAGCAAATGAATCTTCATTACAAAATTCCTCTACATTAGAGCAGTTGTCAACTAACCAACAGCAGAGATTGGCTGATGAAACACCACTTCAACGGGAGACTAGATTGTCTCAAGTTAGGGGGAACAGGTCAAGACAACATCCCCAGGTTCCATTGCACCATATTATTCCAGCATTTGATGATCCTCAAGTTCACACAGCAATGCGTAATTTTCATGCTAAAATCTCATCGATTACTATCACAGTCTGCATAACGTGTATGGAGAAGTTTCCAGGCACCAAAATGAAATTTAAGTCATTGGAATGTTGTCAATGTAGCCGGGATAAACATATCCCTAAGCTCTATTCAGCTCAAAATAACATGCATCCTGGAAACATTCCTCCACTTGCAGGTTAAATTTAATGTAAAACTATAAAAATTTACCTAACTCTATTATCAAACTATGTAGTCTAAGATCTACATCCCTTTAACATACTCTGCTCTCCCTCTGAATATGTTATAGTACCCAAACAAACTCTTTTATTTTTTATTTTTATTAAACCACAAAGTTTACATCAGCTATAACTGTAATGATGTATGACATTTTTAATTAAATAGCGGTATATTCTGTCTAAAACACCAGCCAATAACTTTGATGGTAAAATAATTCATTATTCTTATATTATCACAAATAATATAACACTTAAACTTTATTATATAAAGCAATACTATGTAGCTGATTACGAATTACATTAATAAAAATAAATAATAAAATAATTCATTACTTTTGTTTTACTACATAGCCTAAATTTTATAACCTTCATCATACAGTGGTATAGAATAGAAGCACCAATGATTCTATATGAAACAACAGACAGACATAACATTAACAACATCAAAATAAATAACTGTATCTATAGCTGCAATTACAGGGAACATGCATCGCTCGCTTCGCTATTTTGCGCTATTCGAGCGCACCACTAGTATGTATAATATGTATGTATGTATGGATTGTACGTATGCCCTTTAAACGCGCGCGCAGGGAACTTTTTTCTTAAAAAAAACACGGCTTTTTAGGCTTGACCCCAGTTTATTCTGAAACTACTACAGCATTAAGCAAGCCTTACTTTATACTTAAGCTCCAAAGTCTGAGAATTTTTTTCGAAAATGCTAGCTTTTCAAGAAACAAAAAGTTGATTCAACCGGTTACTATGGCATTGAAGACCTTTTACCAGGTTTAGATTCAAAACTTCGCCTTTTTTCGGGCTAAGTGCGGCTTGTTAGTTGTCAAGAGCCACCTGTAGTCAGTACTAAGAGAGCTATCACTACTTCTGAAAAGCGTAATATATGTAAGCGCATAAAGTATTAATGCTAAGGAAGCTACTACTACTCCAGGGATGCTGAGGTAAGTACGTAATTCCATATTTGTTAGTAGCTAAAAGCAAAAATAACTCTGGCCTTTCTTTTTTATAGCTAAGAGCTTGTTGTCAACAGTGACTGGTAAATTCAAATAGTCAGAATGACTCAAATTTGGTTCTACAAAAGTTACCACTGCTCAAGAAAATGAGGTAAGAAAGTAATTTTGTATTTGTGTGCTAAAATTGATTGTCTTTTGTTTTTGTAGGTGAGAGCTTGTTGTCAAGAATTCAAGGTAATTCAGATGGTCAAAGTAACTTCAATTTGATACTACAGAAGTTTTCAATACTCAAGAATGAGGTAAGTAGTAATTTCATATTTGTTCGCTAAAATTACAATTAATGACATGAGCCTGCCCGACCTTTAATCTGTTATGTATTTCCCCATGTTGGCAGTTTGGGCTAGGTGGGGCTTCCGTTCGGACGCTAGCTCCTCCCCCCCCCACTTCCTCCCACTCGTACCACTTTGACCCGGCTTGGGGGAAGTGGCTGATGGGGATGCTGCTATTTCCCTCAGCCCCACCCATCCCATCACAGTGACTCTGGCATTATCCTCTCTATCGCCACTGGACTCAATCTATTCTCACCCCTTAAATGCTGTGCCTAAGGGAGGCGGGTGGGCTGCTCACTGCTATCACTAGCACGCGGTATTGCTGGATTATTGCTACGCCCTATGACTCTGCGCTTGCGCCAGCCCTCGCTTGCAGGGTGCCCTTGGCCCCGCCCTGCCAGCGTTCGTGATGTCATTAACCTTGGTTAAAACTCCGTTCTAACCTCCCATTAATGACATTAGCCTGCCCGACCTTTAATCTGTTATGTATTTCCCCATGTTGGCAGTTTGGGCTAGGTGGGGCTTCCGTTCGGACGCTAGCTCCTCCCCCCCCCACTTCCTCCCACTCGTACCACTTTGACCCGGCTTGGGGGAAGTGGCTGATGGGGATGCTGCTATTTCCCTCAGCCCCACCCAGAGGGGAAATCCCACCCCTAGGACCTTAACTACCCGCCCAGTGCCCCTCTCCCGGTGGGATGACCCTCTCCCAAGCCCCTTAACTCCTCCCAATCACTGTTAATTCTCACTTATCACATAGCTAGCCCATAATCATTGAAAGTGGGGACATGATAAACAAAACCTGTTCACGAGTGATTTGAGCTGGCCACCAGGGACTTGGCGACCCTACTAAGAGTGTCTGGAGCAGTCCTGATATAACTTTCGTATGCTGGGCTTTCCCATCGTCCGAGAGTCTTTATGAGAGAATCTTGCAAGCCCTGCCGAGCAGCTGTTGTCGCTGCTCCAATCCTGAAGCTATGACCTGCATAGTCACCCGCTATCAGACCTGACCCAGCCAATGCCAACCTGACCGCCTGCACAAAAGCCTCTCTTGTTAGAAAACAACCATCCTCCCATCTAAACAGCGGGCCTGGGCTGGATCCTCTTGCTACAATATACCCCAAGACAGCAGTCACCGGACAGAGGCAGTTGTCAGTCCGCCCTATGTGTAGCATTATTCCTTGCCTAAATGGGTCCGTCTTGGATGCTTTAATCTGTACCTGGATCCGGCTGGGTGCCTCCCGACTGTCCACACTCACATCCCTGACCGTCAGATGGTAAGTTGGATCATGAGATTTCGTGGTGGGTGACACTATCTCCCCGGACCTCAGGAAGCCGAAGAAACACAGACAACTGGCCGCCCACAGCATCTTGGCATCAAACACATTCGACTGTCTATCCCAGCTTCGCCTCAGCCTACCTAGAATCTCTGGCGTGATTTACCCCTTTCAATATATACTCCAGTTGGGGCATCTTTCCAATGTGCGGGTCGCCCATCCCTCTGCTAATCTGCCCAAACCTCACCGCAGCCAGGTAGCTTTTCATAGTCCCCGGAGTCAAGCCTTCTTCATGCAGCATGCTCACAAATAGTGCCAGTGTTTCCTCCCTCACTGGGAAGTGGGTCCGGCCGGCTGATCGGCAGAACCTGAGATACCGCTGAGCCCCTGACTCGTATGACCTTCTTGTGGAAGGTGCCAGCCCTGCCATAAAGAGTCTGTGAGCTGTTGGGACCAGGCAGGTGACATCCAGTCCGGCTGTGCTATCACCAGTAGTTCCACCAGCTGAGTGGGTATCCTTACTGGAGTTCTGCTCGCCCCCGGGTCCTGTGAAAAGAACAGTTGCAAATTTTTTCTAGACAAAGCATCCGCTAGGATATTCCTCTGACCCGGCACATGGACTGCTTTAACCTCTACTTCCCACCTCGCCTTCACAAAGAACAAGATTCGCAGCAGCTGGACCATTACGCTATCTCTGCTATACCCCGAATTGACCACCTCCACTACTGCCATATTATCGCAGTGAGCCGTTACTCTGCAACCCCTCCATACTTCTCCCCACAAGATACAAGCCAGAACTATCGGAAGTAGTTCCATTTGCGCTATAGCAGTATAACTGTGCCCCTGGGGCCAGGGAAGCAGAAACCACTGACCATCCCAGTAGGCCCCACACCCAAACGTGCCGGACGCATCTGAGAACAAGTGGGGATCTCTGCCTGCCCTGCATGAGCTCCTCATCATCGCCACTCCATTCCACTGCGCCATAAACCTGTGCCACCACTGTAGGTCCGACCGAAAGGCCAAATTGATGCGAATGAATCTTTGATTTTTTCGTGCACCTCCCAACAGCTCAAACATTCGCCTCAAAAAGATCCGGCCTGGTCTAATCACCTTGGATGCATGTTGCAGTTTCCCAACCAGTGATTCCAACTCCTTCCTGGTGCAGAATCGTTTTCCCAGCCAGCTAGCGACTAGCGCCCTCAATTCTGATAGCTTTCCAGCTGGAAGCCGTATAGCCATCAGCTCCGTGTCCAATTCTATCCCTAAAAAGCACCCTTTGAGGACTTAGAAAAAATTCTGGAAATACTTAGGTACAAAGTACAAGATATTTTATACTTTGAACCTTATGTTGCTTTTTTTTTCTCGTCAAGACACTGACAGCGAAGTCTTGTCCAACTTATCCCGAGCTGTTGTGGAGAATAGTGAAGGGAAGTAGAGGGGAGTCGGTACTTTGACCATAGCTGGAACGTAAGTTAACCTGATTGCATGATGCGTTTGTGTTTGTGTGTGTGTACTGGTAGCTTGTGGCATAAAATTACTGTGCATGTTATATACCCTTATCTAACCCTTGCCCAGCACCTTTCCATGAATTGTCTACCTGCAGTTTAGGTACTCCTTAGAAAATAAGCCATTATTAGAGAATTGTTGCATAGTATATGATAAAAGTGTTTTGACCCCACCTCAAAGACACACCCACTTTGGTTATTGATTAAATATTAATTGAATGGGTGGTTCACCTAGTCTGGGATGCCTATACCCAACCTTACACTAGAATAGGCTTAGGACATCTCTATACTTGACTTGTCCTGTTTGTGTATACTTGTCCTGTTTGTTGTAAGTAGGTTTCTTTAAAATAGGCGTACAAACATTATCAATGTAAACTGGTCATTGTAAACTCATATACGTATATGTATTGTTGAACAAGTACATATGTACAGTATTTGGCTGAGACAAATTACCTTCAGGCTTCACCTCCTTTTATTATTATTGTTGTTGTTGATGTTCTTATTGTTATTTTTATTTTTTTTGTTGTTATTGTTATTATTGTTTCTTGTTTTAATTTTTTTTGTTGCTTTACTTTTGTCTATTTAATATTGATATCTATTTGATCAGAACATTTCATTAATCTTTCTGGTATCGCACACACATGTGTGTGTGTACATATATGTGTGTGTACATATGTGTGTGTGTGTGTGTGTGTACATGTGTGTGTGTGTGTGTGTGTGTGTATATACATTATTATTCCCAAACTGTAGAAATGTTGGTAAGGTTGTTGTTCCTCTCTAAATATAGTTGCAGGCGTTCCACTCTTACGTTGCACACTTCCTTTTTTGTACGAGTCATTTCTTTGCTTCAGCCAGCATTTGTAAGACTGCTATAGTCAGAATGAGAGTATAGGATTCTGCTGACATTTATTATAGTAAATTAGTAGGAATTCCAGCTGCAGTATTTCCATAGGATTTGTATTATGTAAGTGTGTGTGTTTGTTCAGAGACAATTGTCTGATGGGTTTTAAAAAGAGATCACTCAAAGGCATTTCTTGGTATTACTGTAAGGTTCCAGTTGTGTTGGAACAATGCAGAACAACCTTACCTGGGATGGATCTTTCATTATATTGCAGTCATGATTGTTGTTGTTTTGTTGTTTGTGTGGGATATAGCTGGGTGAAACATTTTCTGAGTGAGAGGAGTGGTCTCCGAGAGCTAGTGAGCTACATGATGTTCAGATACCAGTTGGAAGTCAGGTGAGTGAAGACTGTGACTTTATGGTGTATCTTATTATACTAGTATATAGTCTCCTGTCAGTCTATGCTGGTATGGTACAGTACTGTGTGTATTATGGGATAGTCCTGTAGCCCATGGCATCATAAAGATTCCTATATAATATCCACTGTAGGAATCCCCTCCTTGCGGTTGAAAGTCCAGGTGTCCTATTATGTAATCATGAAAACAAAGAAAGTTACAGAACACTGTGAAAATGCGTTGAAAAAGATGTGTATATGATATGTCACAAGTGCAAACATAGGCACTCACATAAAAGAAACACACAAGCACATACTCACACGATAAAAATAAATAAATAACAAGCTATTATTATGAGACTCTGAAGCCTAGAAATACATGCCACGAACTGGTGACAGGTAAACGTATATGTTCTTTACATTACCTCGTGGTTGGTGTTGTAGGAAGCTCCCTGAGTTGTCACTCGACCTCCTCTACTAAGACTCCGGAGTAGTGACACCATGATTCCTCTAGTCACTAAGCCCAAGTCCTCAACTGGTCGTCAGCCTCAGGCACGGGCCACCACGGAGTCCTCAGACATTCACATCTGTGTGCTGTGCCTCAAGGCACTCATGAACCATTCAGTGAGTCTCTTAGTTTCATTTGTCTTGTAATAACACTTATTAATGTTGGCAAGCAAACAAGGAACTATCTGGAGTGTGAAAATTTGATAGAATTATGACGACCTTTTAGTGAAAGACTCTTAGACCTTGCGAAACTGGCTGATCTTGAGCTAGTCTAACTGTCAACTGTTTGTGTATTTATTTATTTATTTATTATTTTATTATTATTATACTATAGCAGCGTCTTTTTCATGTATGGTAATACCACAACAGTGGAGAAATTAATAGTGCTCTAAGCAGGAAATGTATTGAATGGGAACGTTACATGAAACATAAATAATTAATTAAGTGCAGTCATGTCAGTCACCACTGGCACATAAAAGGTAAAGTATCATTAGGTGTTTCAAGTTATAACTTCGGCTGCCGTAAATATTTTGACAATTTAGCTACCAGTTTGTAGTATAGCTGGGCTGGCTCTCTCGCCACTCTGTGCTTTAAGACTTTGATTTAGACCCAAGAGTGACTCGCTCGCTCGCTAATTTCTACTTTAGGTTGTTGTTTTTTTCTCGTCCCACAGTGTTTTATACCTTTTTTTTTTTTTTGAAGTTCAGAATATATGCACATCTACTAAACTCACCGACTGGTGACACTGATGTTCTCCCTCTTCCCCTCTCCCCCTAGTCAAAAATCCTGTATCAAACCCTGATTATAAAGTGTGTTTGTTAGTTGTTGTTTTTTTGTTGTTGTTGTTTTTTGTTGTTGCTGTTGTTTTTTGCTAGTGTAGCTGTAGCATTAAGGTCTCACTAGTACCAGCTAAAGATTCTGCCATTAAACTACTACAGTACGTCTTAAAAATTTACTGCAAACAAATACATATTGTGCATGCTTAGATATTTAGTTGATGATCCTTACCATATAATCCCATTGCAACATATTGTTAGCTACGTGTACATTAAAAAAAATTCTGTGAATTCCATGTATTTTTGGACAGCAAGAGTGCCTACTACAGAAATCAGTTTTTAGTTGAACAATGATACTTTTCTTGTGTTTCCCACACCCTTTACCTAAATGCTCCACTCATAATAGGGTCTGGGGACTTTGCCTTATCAAATTTGTTGCAATTCCCGGTTTGTTTGAATTTCAATGCCCTTTTACCCAGAGGAATCTCATCCACGCACACATGCATTCATTGAACTCAAACAACAGCAACATAAGACATTGATATGGAGAGAGGCTTCAGTCAATAACCATTTTACTACCACTTTCCTCCAAAGCCTTTTGAGCTAGTGTCCGTTCTGGCTGAAACTCACAATCTTTGTCATTTTTACTTGCTTCACATGTATATATCTATACATAAATTCTTATTTGTTGATTCTTAGTCATTATATAAAAACGGTTTCCATGACACACACATACATATCGTTTAACCCTTCCTAAGTGGTAAGCACAATGACTAGCCTTACACCTTAATAATGCTAATAATAACTAGGGGTGCGCTCAAAGCACACAGTGTGGCGAGTGAGTCAGCCCAGCTATAAAAAAAAGAAAAGAATTGGAAAAAAAACAACAACAACAACAACAAAAAACCCCCACAGCTAAATTGACGATACTTTACCATTTATTGATGGTACAGGACGTTTTTGTATACTGGGCTAGCTCACTCGCCACACTGTGTGCTTTGAATACACCCCTAGTAGCATGAAGCCTATTGACACCAAAAGCTGTATTTATATTTTCTAGCGAGCCTATGTATGTATAGGCTTAGAATATTCCTGCGTGCCATGAAACGAAATCAACAGCTAAAAAACGTTTTAAGAAACTTAGTAAAAAATGGTACTGATCGTACGAAGCTCCGCCCTATTTACGTAAAGAGAGGCGACGTACCAAAGCCATATATATATATATAACATATATACCAAATTTTGCCTTGATCTTGGCTCGAGAGTGTCTCGCTCACTTCGTTCGCTCGCCAATAATGTAGAGCTTCCATTCAAAAGTAAAACAGTATGCAGCTATAAGAATTTGCTAGCATCTGTGTAGTACGCATGTGTATGGGTGTGTTGTTGTATGTGTAATGTGTATGTTAGTAGTAGTGAGTGAACATTGGCAGCAACATACATTGAGACCATGTGGTACACATGTAATGACAAACTTCTGTTCTAATACTGATGTGCTTTGATTTGCTGATTTAATACACAGAAGTGTCTTCAGATTCCAAATAGTGCCCAATTTTGTGTGTAATACAATAAGACATGGGTATAGCTAAAGTGTATGTATGTGTGTAGCTTGAGGTTTAGAATATTTAAGCCATGTATAAGTGAAAGTTATAAAGCCAAAACACAGTG
>WLWD01004618.1_pt1 | contig 17073 bp, 9 predicted proteins | sample 6712731 | NCBI WGS metagenome assembly WLWD01 (sample SAMN12718690, study PRJNA576275) | sponge metagenome | isolation source: marine sponge | host: Mycale hentscheli | place: New Zealand: South Island, Marlborough, Capsize Point | collected 2014-11-01
ATCCGGAGTCTGTCGTTGCAGTTCCGTCTTTTTCAGTTGCAATTGAAAAATCGGTTAGTTTTAGGGCGCCGTCTTCACATATAAATATGTTGCTGGGCTTAATGTCGCGATGAATAATTCTTTTTTCGTTGATCCGATGAGCGTAGTGAAGCGCTTTTGCACATTGGATAAAAATATTTACGGCATCTTCAAGAGGTAGGCTATTAACTCGGCTAAGTTCTTCTTTCAGCGTGTTGCCGTTGAGCCATTCCATGACAAGGAAATCTCTGACAATCCCCCCCTGAGCAGCCCTAATGCATGAGGTGGCCGAAACAATACTCTCATGTTTAAGATTTATCGGATAGGCTTCTTTCTTGAGAGATGCATTATACTTTAATCGCTTTAATGCAACCTTGTCGCCGGTTTCCTTATCCTTTGCCACAAAAACATCGCCGAAACTACCTGACCCGATACATTCACCAATGCTGAAAATTTGTTCAATATCGATTACAGACATAATTATGAAAGATTAACTGGAATGAAATTGGTTTGGTAAATTCTTTTCGGCGCTTCTGTTTCCGTATTAGAGCCCATATGAACTAATCAACTTATAATTAGATTACCAATGATGTCAATACCCAACGGTGTTGGTTATTCCTGAAAAACATGGCTCATAATGGGGCCTTGAAGATGTTTATTTCATGCACTGAGAGCTCTCATCAAATCGCCCGTACTCCCGTACGACAGACACCTCCTGTTTAATGTAAAATGCCACTGCTATGACCGCATGGCCATATTACAAGAGTCTTTCACGGCAATTCTATTGAAATATAACCTGCTTATTATTAGTATGTTATGGCTTTAAATTGAAGTATTATGTGCTGCCTTTGTAATAAGGTATTTCATTAATAACAACAAATTTAAAGGAGGAAAAATAATGAATAGTAAAACACAAGCAACTACTGTCGAGAATGAATTCTACAGCCCGATGCTGCGAGCACTGGTAAAGGCCGAGGCAAAGAGGGATTGCTCCGAATTCCCCGACGAGCATTTTTTGAAGGCAGGGGTTGGGCGGTGCCTGAACGATGTACGTAGCGGACGAGACTGGATTCAAAAAGCAATGACGATTTTGAAGCTGGCGATCACCGTTAGCCGGTTCTTTATCAGCTTGAAAAGCCAGAGGCGGCTACGACTTACCCAAAAGATTGCCTGTGCAGTTCGAGCAGAAGCCGATGAGATCGCCGCGGCAAAAGACGATCCCTTTGCAGAGCATGCCGAACTTGATGGAGTCGCGATCTACGCCGCAGACGGTCATTGCCATGGAAGCTCAGCTCATGACCAGCTAATTGATCAGAAGCGTTACCCCGTCGGACATTTTTTTGCCATGAATCTTCGGACTCAAACGATGATTCATTTGGATGCAGCTCGTCCGAAGGTGAAAAAAGAGCATGATATAACCGCGTTGAAACGCTTGGAGGCAAATGCCCTGCGTATGGAAGAACCGACAGGGCGAAAGGTAATTATAGCCTATGATCCGGCGATCTACGACTTCGTCCAGTGGAATAACTGGAAGCAGTCGAAGGGGATTTACATCATCACTCGAATGAAGGAGAATACCAATTTACTAATCTGTGACGACCGTGAGTTTGACCGGGAGGATCCCCGCAATGCAGGCATAATCTCGGACCGGACGGGAGTAACAAATAGCGGTCGCAGGTTGCGTAAAATTGTTTGCATTGAACCGGCAACTGGAAAGAGATTTGTCTTCCTGACAAACGAAATGACATTGCCGCCGGGGTTGATCACTTTCATATACAAGAAGAGATGGGACATTGAAAAAGTGTTCGACCAATTCAAAAATAAACTGATGGAAAACAAGGCCTGGGCAAAATCATTGAACGCTAAATGTGTCCAGGCGCAGTTCATGGTTCTGGCGCACAACCTCACCTTAATCCTGGAACGTAAACTTGAATCCGAAGAAGGCATATCCGATACCAAGATTGAAAAGAAGAGACCCCTGAGAATTCAAAAGGATCTGGCAAAGATCAAGGAGGCCGGAAGAAAAGAAAACCCGCTTGTTACACGACCCGATAAAGCCGTTCAGAGGTCGTTTCAGTTTATCCGATGGCTCAGGGACTCTTTGCTTGTCAAGACTCCCTAGAGGCAGGCTGTAGAGGCTCTGAGGCCCCTTATGACCGCATATTTGTCATGAAAAAACAAACACCGTTGTCAATACCTTTAACTTACATTTTTATAATAAACAATTTACGACATGTAAAACTAAAATATTTACAATTGAATGCAATGATAGACGAATAAAGCAAGTCAAAAATACAGATCACATGGATACCTGATTTACAATAGGTCGTTAGTCGCCCGTGCAATATGTCACGCGATTACATTGACTCTGATGAAAACTGTCTGCGGCAATGGTCATTATACCCATACAGCAATTCAAAGGCCAAACTCTATTAAAATGACCTAATATTCGGGACATCGCCAAAATCGATCCAATACGATATAAACGAATATCATAAATAAATGAACACGTGTCCATTTATTGGACAGATTTCATAAGCAGCCGTGCTCAATTAACCATCCTTAACTTTCAAAGAATGCATTAGGAGACATGTCGATTCACGATTGAGGAGATTTTATTTGGAAAGTCGGTAGCGGATGTAGTCGCGTGATACACCTAATAACCGCGACGCAGCTGAGACATTATTGTCTGTCTGATTTAAGGCATGCTGTATGATTTGATTGATTGCATCTTCTAACGAAAATCCAGCCTCGGGGAATTGAAAATTTTCGTTAAGCTAGGTCGTCGTGGGCAAACGGTCAGCAACCAATTCATTCCCTCTGGTATTCTTATCTGAGATATTTAAGTACTTTAGAACATCGCTGTTTCCAAGGATCAATGCACGTTCCAGTTCATGGGATAATTCCCGAACATTCCCAGGCCAATGATACGCCAACAAATGCTTTTTTGTCTGATCGTCGATAGCCCATCCCTGCATTCCATAACGTTGACACAGGCTATTGAGGATCCGCTCCGCCAATCGAATGATATCATCTCCACGGTTTTTTAGAGGCGGGATATTAATATGAAAAAGGTTTAAGCGATGATATAGGTCGTCACGAAATTCATTATTCTCCACTAATTGACGAATGTCCTTATTGGTGGCAACAATCAGGCGAACATTTACTGAAATTTCCTGGTTGCTTCCGACTCGGCGAATCTTATGATTTTCAATTGCAGTTAGTATTTTCCCCTGATTCGCAAGCGACAGACTGGGGACTTCGTCGAGAAATAGCGTGCCTCCATCTGCTGCTTCAAATAAGCCGATTCGGGTATCTTGTGCATGGGTAAATGCACCGCGTTCATGACCGAACAATTCTGAATCTGCAAGGCTATCGGTCAATGTTGAGCAATTGATTTCCATGAACGGTTTCGTGTTTCGGGGGCCATTATAGTGAAGCCATCGCGCGATGCTTGTTTTTCCTGTTCCCGTTTCACCTTCTATGAGAATTGGTGGAAGTTTTTCATTCAGACGACGATCTGCATCAAGGATTTTGCCAAGGAGTTCTTTAATCAGGGATAGACTATTGCCAAAGAAAAATTGCTCCTCTTGCTTTAATATTTCATTATGCTGATGTTCCTGTAACCGAGCGGTTTGTTGCAGCGCCTGGCATCGTTTGAAAATAATGGGCAACTCATCAAAGTCGAATGGTTTAGTAAGAAAATCTTTGGCGCCCAATTTCATGGCCTCAACAGCGGCTTTTACGCCGCCGATTGCAGTCATGACAATAACGCATGTGCAGTTCGAAAACAGCCCTTTTCTGAGTAAATCCAATCCATCGCCGTCACCAAGATTGATATCGGTAAGCGCGAAATCAAATGATTGTTCTTTGAGATGTGATTTAGCTGAGGCGAATGACTCAACGCTGGTTACATCAGCATTGTGTTTCTTAAAATATCCTGTGATTTGCTTGTTAAGCAATAATTCATCCTCTGGCACAAGGATTTTTTTATTTTCCAGAAATGGTGTTTTCATATTAATTCTACTTGATCCCGGATATTAGGATAACTCATTGAAATTACGCAATCTTTTGACTCTCATTACTAAAGTTTATGCCTATTGTCTCAATAAACGGTTGGATTTCCATTATATTGCCAGCTGGAACGGATCGTAAATCGGGCATTCTTTCCTGAGCACAAAGGATCGCAGTCAGCTAAATAACAAATTTAGTCCCGCTTTGCGTGGAACCGCGTTACTTTTAAATCCAACTGTTTATTGTGACAATAGGTTTATGCATAATGCAGGCTAAGTCAACACACGAAGAAACTCTCCAACCGCACCGGAAAATTCCTCATTCCATACATGGGCGCCGTCAAATTGACATGTTGAATAATTTAATCCAGCCTTTTTTAGACGGTTAGCATCTCGTTCAAAGATTTCACTATTATAGAGATTATCATCAAGACCCCTTCCAATAAGGACATGCTGTAAGCGTTGCAGGTCGTCTAATTCAAATGGGATATCGCCTCCCATTAAGATAATAGCGGTCGCATGATGTTCACCTAAGATCGCAGCTCGGCATGCCATGGCTGTTCCTTGTGAAAATCCGTTAAATACAATGACGTCTGTGGTTGCATATATCGTCCTGATTTCACTGACGACGCGATCAATGTAGCAAATATTTTCATCAATCCTCAGATTTCTGTCTTCGCTGGTCATCCAGCTTGCACCGACTTGTCGATAACGATTATAGAATGGGTGCAGCGCTTGAATGGCGCAGCAAATCCATTGATCGCTGCCTGGAACATTTATCATGCGTTCTAAATGTGTTCCAGCATTTTCGGCGTATCCGTGAAAGCCAACGAATAACGGAGATGGCTGATCTCTATTTTTTGAGGGCTGGACGAGATATCGACCCTTGATTTCCGTTTTAATATGATTGATAGAAAATGGTTCCATGAGATAGGTTTTCTGGTTGCCGGATGCTTAGCCTGATTAATTCATGCGATTACGTCGCGAGAGCGCTTATGACTCTCACTACAAAAATTTATGAATAATGCAGGTTAACTCTTCTGTTCACTATCCTTTTCGCCTTCCTCCTGCTTATCTTTCTCATTCTTACGATTGAGGACGATCTTGAGCAATGATTCCGGCGGATTAAATACAAATGCATTGATTGCGACAAAGATAATGCATCCGAAGACGCCGATGATGATCCAGAACCAACGGTGTTTGTTTTTTCATGACAAATATGCGGTCATAAGGGGCCTCAGAGCCTCTACAGCCTGCCTCCGGGGAGTCTTGACAAGCAAAGAGTCCCTGAGCCATCGGATAAACTGAAACGACCTCTGAACGGCTTTATAGGGTCGTGTAACAAGCGGGTTTTCTTTTCTTCCGGCCTCCTTGATCTTTGCCAGATCCTTTTGAATTCCCAGGGTTCTCTTCTTTTCAATCTTGGTATCGGATATGCCTTCTTCGGATTCAAGTTTACGTTCCAGGATTAAGGTGAGGTTGTGCGCCAGAACTATGAACTGCGCCTGGACACATTTAGCGTTCAATGATTTTGCCCAGGCCCTGTTTTCCATCAGTTTATTTTTGAATTGGTCGAACACTTTTTCAATGTCCCATCTCTTCTTGTATATGAAAGTGATCAACCCCGGCGGCAATGTCATTTCGTTTGTCAGGAAGACAAATCTCTTTCCAGTTGCCGGTTCAATGCAAACAATTTTACGCAACCTGCGACCGCTATTTGTTACTCCCGTCCGGTCCGAGATTATGCCTGCATTGCGGGGATCCTCCCGGTCAAACTCACGGTCGTCACAGATTAGTAAATTGGTATTCTCCTTCATTCGAGTGATGATGTAAATCCCCTTCGACTGCTTCCAGTTATTCCACTGGACGAAGTCGTAGATCGCCGGATCATAGGCTATAATTACCTTCCGCCCTGTCGGTTCTTCCATACGCAGGGCATTTGCCTCCAAGCGTTTCAACGCGGTTATATCATGCTCTTTTTTCACCTTCGGACGAGCTGCATCCAAATGAATCATCGTTTGAGTCCGAAGATTCATGGCAAAAAAATGTTCGACGGGGTAACGCTTCTGATCAATTAGCTGGTCATGAGCTGAGCTTCCATGGCAATGACCGTCTGCGGCGTAGATCGCGACTCCATCAAGTTCGGCATGCTCTGCAAAGGGATCGTCTTTTGCCGTGGCGATCTCATCAGCTTCTGCTCGAACTGCACAGGCAATGTTTTGGGTAAGTCGTAGCCGCCTCTGGCTTTTCAAGCTGATAAAGAACCGGCTAACGGTGATCGCCAGCTTCAAAATCGTCATTGCTTTTTGAATCCAGTCTCGTCCGCTACGTACATCGTTCAGGCACCGCCCAACCCCTGCTGCCTTCAAAAAATGCTCGTCGGGGAATTCGGGGCAATCCCTCTTTGCCTCGGCCTTTACCAGTGCTCGCAGCATCGGGCTGTAGAATTCATTCTCGACAGTAGTTGCTTGTGTTTTACTATTCATTATTTTTCCTCCTTTAAATTTGTTGTTATTAATGAAATACCTTATTGCAAAGGCAGCACATAATACTTCAATTTAAAGCAATAACATACTAATAACAAGCAGTTTATATTTCAATAGAATTGCCGTGAAAGACTCTTGCAATATGGCCATACGGTCATAGCAGTGGCATTTTACATTAAACAGGAGGCGTCTGTCGTACGGGAGTACGGGCGATTTGATGAGAGCTCTCAGTGCATGAAATAAACATCTTCAAGGCCCCATTATGAGCCATGTTTTTCAGGAATAACCAACACCGTTGATCCAGAACATATAATGCTTCCTAAGTATATACCGACAGCCATGAGGTTTTCGACAGGTTTCTGTGAAAGTGTTGTCCCCCTTGTAAGCGGGATCGAAAAAACTACTGCTTGCAATATAGATGGTTGCTGCCAGGGTTTCAAAATAATGACAATTGTTGCATATCTAAGATTGCTGTTTTGTTTTTAATAAATTCTTCGGTTTCGGGATATTTATCGTCTAATTCAAACGTTGCATAGTCCACCCTGACTGAGTTGTTTTTATCGATCTGCACGGCTTCAATGTGTCTGAGAATCATATTTTGTTCCTGGCGCGTCATGACAGGAAAGCAATGATAGTGGTTTTTATATTTCAAATTCTTTTTTATCGATTGACACTTTTTTACGAATGCATCGTGATCTTCAACGCGTTGAATCAACCTCTGGTTTATTGCACTCTTTATCGTTTTTAATTGAGAGTGAATCGGATTCTCAAAATTACCGTCATATTCAATGCCAATACTATTTCGTTCGCATGCCATTGCCGAAAATAATGTTGTTCCCGTCCCTAGGAAAGGGTCAAGCACTAGGTCTCCTTTGACCGAAAACATATTAATTAATCGATATGAAAGTTCGAAAGGATAGGCAGCGCTCCGTTCCCGAAGATTCGCCTTTTTAAGAGATTGATTAATTCCTACGAAATTCCAATTGTCTGAAAACCATTGATTTCTCTCTTCCCAAAAAAACGCGCTTTCACTCCGGTTCCGTTTTTGATCTTGAGTTGAAAATAATCGTTTCCCGCCTTTTCTGAAGACTAATATATATTCATGTTCAAGCGTCACATACGCGCCTGACGGCAGCATACCGGACCCCATGAATTTAGTCGGTAAATTCGTTGGTTTTCTCCACAAAATTAGCGGCAATGATGAAAATGACAGCGACGTCATGGATGCTGTAATACGTGAGTGATTGGGGTATAGATTAAAATTATTGCCGATTGTCCGCGTTGCATCGCCTATATTGATGCACGCCAGACCGCCGATTTTAATGACCCGATCCAATTCCTGCCAAACCTTATCAAGTTCATTGTGCATCAAATCGAAGGATAAATCCCCGTTTAAGTCGATAAGTGCATCATTTATCTCCGGATTCAAACCGATGAAAAGATCATCCCACATTTCAATCATTGGGTAAGGAGGAGAGGTGACCACAAGGTCTATTGAATTATCGTCAATGTTACTTAGATTCCGTGAATCGGAAAAATGAAGATTGTGCGTTGTCGTCATCGATGAATCAGAGGTTAAGGTTGCTAACATTATTTATGACAGAATTAGCCTGATTAATTCATGCGATTCGTCGCGAGAACGCTTAACTCGCTCATAATAAATTGATTAGAGAAAATTTCACGGCGAAAGTGAATTTTCATTCACTGAGATGTGAAATTGGGCTAATCGGCTTATTTGAGCAGAGATTAGGGCATCGCAGCAGAATACTGATGAATTATTCAGGTTAGGTTAAGTGTAGAATTAAAATACCTTTCGTTTTCATTGATCATTGTACAGACTACCATGACTTGATATGATGGTCAATTCAAATCTATACTGCAAGCAATAGATTTTTTGATCCCGCTTACAAGCGGGACAACACTTTCACAGAAACTCGCCGAAAACCTGATCGCGTTCGGCATATCTGAATAACAATAAAATTAGATAGTCTACAGAGCCTCTTGCAAAACTATGTTCGAGGTGGATTTTGAGCGCAAGTTGCGTAGCTGTGGGCATCATGAGCTAATGGCTGCATTAGTCCCGCCTGCGGGATGCATAGCGTTCTCCCTAAGCACTTTACACATGATGGCCGCAGATGCGTGATTTGCGCCAAAATACGGCCGGACATAGTTTTGCAAGAGGCTCTACAGATCATAATTCCTTTTCAGAATGTTGCTGATTGTCTTTGATGTTCCATAGATCCAACCCGGATTCGCGATGGATCTGGGTTGACATAGCGGTTTGCAATGTGTCCTTTGAACCGTATATAACAGCTAGATTTTTTGCCCGGGTTAGACCAGTATAAATAATTTCACGGGTGAGTAGTCGATGAATGGAATTCTCAGGCAGGACAAGGAGGACTTGGTCGTACTCCGACCCCTGACTCTTGTGAACAGTCATGGCAAATGCGGATTCATAGGGTGGAAGTTCGTTGACAGGAATAGATATGCAGCTTCCTGAGCGAGAAAACACCGCGCAATACCCCTGGCCTGCATCGCCAAGTATGACGCCAATATCTCCATTGAATAATCCTTTGGCTTTATCATTGCGGGTTATTAATATCATTGATCCTCGGAATATGACGTCGCTGCCTTCATCATCAAGTTCTGGCCGGAGTGAATTGATCAATCGTGTGTTGACGCCGCGTGCGCCATATACCCCCTCATGGATTAAGGTCAAAACCCGACCCTGATTAATAAACCGGAATAATCCAGCCAAGCTATTGCTTATATTCTCATTATGATTGTTTGATGGAAATTTCCAATTACGCAACATCGCACTATAATCCTTATACGTCCTTCCAGCCGTATCGACACTCGATAAGTAATGATAATGTCCCCACGATTGGACGGCGTCGCCCCAGGTTGATTTGGCAGCGTTTTGATCAGGCAGAAGACGCCAACATCCTTTCTCGGGAAATTGGCAATTTCTGGTCAGCGATCTGATATTTAATATTGGTATATCATCAATAATGGCGATCGTTTTGGATTTGAGATGGTCGGCGCTTAAACCTTTTTTGGATAAAGCATTGATTGCAGCTGCAATGTTAAAAAGCGTAGGTTCAGATCGGTAATTTGTTGACAAAAAAAAGACTCTGTCAGTTAGAGTGTTGTCGTCTTGTAAAGGAATCGACGGCAGCCGGATTCCAGGCCTGATGGATTCGGCCATTTTTTGAAATTTTCTGGAATAGCTTGATGATGATTTAGGCATCAGATTCGCTAATACATCGCCGGCGTCAATTGAAGGCAGCTGATTATGATCACCAAGGAAAATCAGACGACACGTTTCAGGAATCGCTTGCAGCAGTTTAGTCATTAACATTATATCGATCATTGAAACTTCATCAATAATTACGACATCCGCAGGCAGTTGATTGTGTTGACTATGTGTAAAGGTATTCCGTGATCTTCTATAACCGAGCATTTGATGAATGGTAGTCGCGTCGCGACTAGCCTGCTTGTCAAGGGACTGCTCGCCATCATTTTGACGCAAATCGGCAGCATGGATAGATTCCGTCAGTCGTTGTGCAGCCCGTCCTGTTGGAGCTGCAAGTTTTACGCGGTCAATGGAAATCCCGATGCGCGCCAGCAGACGCAGCATGGTGATGACAAGAAATGTCTTGCCTGTTCCCGGGCCTCCTGAAATAATAATAAATCGTTTCAAAAGCACTCCAATAAGGGCCAGCGCTGGTCATGATTGAGTGAATGTCCCTACCATTCAACCTCATAGAGCCAAAATCACAAACATCTGTCAGGACTTCATTTAAATTGCCATCGGTTATCGGAGATATTTCACTGTCATTGCCTATGATTGATTTGAGGGTCTGACCCAGCCTGTGTTCTGCGGCGTAGTATTTATGAAAGTACAATAGACTTTCAGTTGGCCGAATTAATGGTTTGTAATTGTCTATTGACTGACCGATGACAGCCGCAAATCTCTGCTTTTTCAGGCTGGACATTATTTTCTGGACAAGACAATCAACGCTTATATCCTTGTTTAAAAACTGGTGCAGTCGTCGATTAAGATTGGATTCGTCAATACGAATACAAACACTTCCTTCGGCAAGAGACGCGAACATGCAAAGCATAAGAGCATGAATCTCTATTCCCGGTTTATCTATGAATTGCAGGATATCTCGAATCGTCAGATAGTCAACGGCGGTTAAGCTTAGATGTTCGAGGGCGTTGATATATAGCGCCTGGAGATCAACCTCGCGCGGTGAAAGCACATTGTGATTTACTAAGGTTTGAATCGTTAGAGGCAGGCTCATGACTAAAATGGCAATATTACGGGATCAATATTAAATTCATTGTTCACATTTTTGGGGACGATTAGATTCGATGCGTCTTCCTGCTGGACGGCAGTACGGCGCCATATTCAGCTATAAAGTACTGAAATGAAGCAATCTAACCTGATTAATTCCAGAATTGTAAATAACATAGGGAAAAGTTCTTTTAGACGCGAAATTTTTGAAACAGCAGTTCATGTTATGCTGCAAGCAGTAGGTTATTCGATATATCTTTTCATTTCAGAGAGGAACTTTACAGGAACCTATCGAAAACCTAACGTGGACAAGCCACAACCAAACAGGAATGATTTAACATTGAAACAAAGGGATGCTTCACATCAGGCGTCAGAAAGTAGTTAGTTTACGCTTTTTCCCAGAATATTCCTGAATATCGAATGTCGAACAAGGAATTATGAATAAACGAAGGAAAAAACTTCAAAATTCGACATTTCTTGTTGGTCCCGTGGGATTGATTGATATTATTTTTTTTGCGTTATCTGTTACAGCATACTCAAAAGTGTAAACTATCCTGTAAAACATCTCAAAATAAACGTAAATAAAATGGAATTACTCACATCAACGTACAAAGAAAGAATTAGTGGTGTTCTTAGCTGTTTCGATAGATTGATAATAACGGGGACACTTCCTCAAATATGTTATTCCCAAGGGATGACATCCTACCTTTGTGGTCAAGGAGAACGTATTTTTGACTATCCCAAATTTGCGGAACCGTTTAAGAATCAATTGCGAGCCAATGCTCAACAGATAGCAAAAGACAATAATATTGAAATAGAATTTGTGGCGAAATCACATATCCGCAAAGAAGATTTAGTTAAAAAAGTTTTGGATAAAAAAGGGATTCATACAGGCTTGGCCCATATTATTTCAGCCATGGAAGCCTGTAGCAGTTATAAACCATGGCATGACAAAGAGTCGGGCAAAACATTCCTCAAAGGTACGCAAGGTAAATGTTTGCACTATTACTTCTATTTCATTGACCCTTATCCTGGTTACGGCTATGTCAGAGTTCCTACTTGGCGCCCGTTTAAATTACAGATATATATTAACGGGCACAATATATTAGCCAACGAACTGGACAAACAAGGCATAAAGTATTCTATGATAGACAACGCATTTGATTACATCGAAGATTTTGACAAGGCGCAAACTGTCTGCGAGAATATGGGCATTCAAAAAATACACAAAAGACTTGATGAACTAGCCAAAACATATTGTCCGGTGCATGCATCATTCAATCAGGTATGCCATTGGAGCATAATGCAGACTGAATATGCTGCAGATATTGTTTTTAAAAACCAGGAAGACCGACAATCGATATATTCAGAACTGACTGCGACTGCTATACATACGGTAAAACCGGATAACATTGCCACTTTTCTCGGACACAAAATAAATCCCAGATGCCAGGGCGAAATAGGCAACAATTATAATATCCGTATCGAAGGGAGCCGTATTAAACATACAATGGGTAAAAGCTCAATTAAAATGTATGACAAATTCTCCAAATTGCTCCGTCTTGAAACCACAACTAATGATATCAGTTTTTTTAAACACTACCGTGAGGTTGAACACCGTGACGGCAGCAAATCCATGTGCTATGCCCCTTTGAAAAAAACATTTACAGCCTTTCAGTGTTAGGTTTATTGTTCAGGGCTTCCAATAAACGATATTTGGAATTTATTTCTGCCTTTGACAACAAAACAGTCGGACGTAAAAGACTCGACAAAATCACACAAGCTAAAAAACAGAGCAACAGGAATTACAAAGGGTTCAATTTATTTTATCATGAAGACCTGTCCTTATTACTTACTGTTCTGCGGGGGGAATACAACATCACAGGATTTAAAAACAAAGATATAAGGGCCAGACTACCCGCGTTTAATACCAGCAAAATATCAAGGCTTATTAAAAGACTTAATGTGTTTGGTCTTATAAAAAGGGCAAGTAAAACATACAAATACTACTTGACAAAGTTGGGAAAAGAACTGGTTATAACCGCTCAAAAACTTAAAGAAACCATATTGATTCCAGCTCTGAATTATTAAACTCTTGCCAAAAAATACACGAATATTATTGATAAGATACTAACGTGGACAAGCCACAACCAAACAGGGATGATTTAACATTGAAACAAAGGGATGCTTCACATCAGGCGTCAGAAAGTAGTTAGTTTACGCTTTTTCCCAGAATATTCCTGAATATCGAATGTCGAACAAGGAATTATGAATAAACGAAGGAAAAAACTTCAAAATTCGACATTTCTTGTTGGTCCCGTGGGATTGATTGATATTATTTTTTTTGCGTTATCTATTACAGCATACTCAAAAGTGTAAACTATCCTGTAAAACATCTCAAAATAAACGTAAATAAAATGGAATTACTCACATCAACGTACAAAGAAAGAATTAGTGGTGTTCTTAGCTGTTTCGATAGATTGATAATAACGGGGACACTTCCTCAAATATGTTATGCCCAAGGGATGACATCCTACCTTTGCGGTCAAGGAGAACGTATTTTTAACTATCCCAAATTTGCGGAACCGTTTAAGAATCAATTGCGAGCCAATGCTCAACAGATAGCAAAAGACAACAATATTGAAATAGAATTTGTGGCGAAATCACATATCCGCAAAGAAGATTTAGTTAAAAAAGTTTTGGATAAAAAAGGGATTCATACAGGCTTGGTCCATATTATTTCAGCCATGGAAGCCTGTAGCAGTTATAAACCATGGCATGACAAAGAGTCGGGCAAAACATCCTCAAAGGTACGCACGGTAAATGTTTGCACTATTACTTCTATTTCATTGACCCTTATCCTGGTTACGGCTATGTCAGAGTTCCTGCCTGGCGCCCGTTTAAATTACAGATATATATTAACGGGCACAATATATTAGCCAACGAACTGGACAAACAAGGCATAAAGTATTCTATGATAGACAACGCATTTGATTACATCGAAGATTTTGACAAGGCGCAAACTGCCTGCGAGAATATGGACATTCAAAAAATACACAAAAGACTTGATGAACTAGCCAAAACATATTGTCCGGTACATGCATCATTCAATCAGGTATGCCATTGGAGCATAATGCAGACTGAATATGCTACAGATATTGTTTTTAAAAACCAGGAAGACCGACAATCGATATATTCAGAACTGACTGCGACTGCTATACATACGGTAAAACCGGATAACATTGCCACTTTTCTCAGACACAAAATAGATCCCAGATGCCAGGGCGAAATAGGCAACAATTATAATATCCGTATCGAAGGGAGCCGTATTAAACATACAATGGGTAAAAGCTCAATTAAAATGTATGACAAATTCTCCAAATTGCTCCGTCTTGAAACCACAACTAATGATATCAGTTTTTTTAAACACTACCGTGAGGTTGAACACCGCGTGACGGCAGCAAATCCATGTGCTATGCCCCTTTGAAAAAAAACATTTACAGCCTTTCAGTGTTAGGTTTATTGTTCAGGGCTTCCAATAAACGATATTTGGAATTTATTTCTGCCTTTGACAACAAAACAGTCGGACGTAAAAGACTCGACAAAATCACACAAGCTAAAAAACAGAGCAACAGGAATTACAAAGGGTTCAATTTATTTTATCATGAAGACTTGTCCTTGTTACTTACTGTTCTGCGGGGAGAATACAACATCACAGGATTTAAAAACAAAGATATAAGGGCCAGACTACCCGCGTTTAATACCAGCAAAATATCAAGGCTTATTAAAAGACTTAATGTGTTTGGTCTTATAAAAAGGGCAGGTAAAACATACAAATACTACTTGACAAAGTTGGGAAAAGAACTGGTTGTAACCGCTCAAAAACTTAAAGAAACCATATTGATTCCAGCTCTGAATTATTAAACTCTTGCCAAAAAATACACGAATATTATTGATAAGATACTAATGCCGTTGACCTATGACGAGAAACGTGCGCTAAAATGCGGTAATTTTTTCCGGAAAATTAATCAATCGCTCCGTAGTGTTCCCGATAGGTGTTAATTTTTTGAATTGATTGATCATCGATGTAGATTTTCCCATCAATTTCATTTTCGAACAGGAACTCAATAATCTCGGTAATCGTTACAATGCCAAAAGTTATGATTTCAAAGGTATTGCAAATTTCGGATAACGCCGAATTTTCTGAATTCCCCTTTTCTTGTCTATCGACCGATACAACAACTGCCTTTAGATCAATTTCAGCACATTCTTTTAATAATGGTACCGATTCATAGATGGATGTGCCTGCTGTAATTACATCTTCAACGATAACGACTCTATCGCCATCGTTAGGTTGGCGTCCAATAAACACGCCTTTTTCTCCGTGACTTTTTGCTTCTTTGCGATTGAATGTATAGGAGACGTTATAACTGTATAAATTATGTAAGCACGCCGATGCAGCCACGACCAGAGGAATGCCTTTGTAAGCCGGGCCATATAAATTATCATAATCAGTCCCTAGTTTTTCATGGATCGCATGGGCGTAAAATTCTCCCAATCGATATATGCTTTCTCCATTTGAAATATTGCCAATATTGATAAAGTACGGAGTTTTACGTCCACTTTTCGTTATGAAATCTCCAAATGAAAGCACTCCGGAACGAACTAAAAATTTAATAAAATTTTGTTTATATACTGCAAGTTCTGACATGAATTATCCTTTAAACTTTAGCCGAAATCCGTGAAAAATATTTCGCAAATTAATACAACCACTTGGTTACAAAAACATTGCATGAAATATTCAACAGACCAATTGGTATGTCGCATAATTTCTGCAACAATTTCTAAATCAAAGCGTTGCATTAATTCATCAAAAATCTTTCACGGATTTAGGTTAAAGATTGATTATTGTTAGTTGTTAGCCCTGCATGATGCATAACCTGTTTATGACGAATCAACATATCAGGTAATCTCAATGAGTTGCAACCTGATCCAGAGTTGAAGTCATAATGATTATACTGCAAGCAGTAGATTTTTCGATCCCGCTTACAAGCGGGACAACACTTTCACAGAAACCTGTCGAAAACATGATGGATGCCGGTATAATTAGACCGTATTCGAAAAGGCAAATTGCGCAATTTTGGCCGTGCCATTTTGGCGCAATTTGTTGATTTTAATGTCGGTGAAACATGGGTCTGACATAATCGTTGCCGATTCGCCAGCTTTTCTGCGAGCAACTTGTCGTTAAGACCCAAAAATAATTATTTTTGAACACAGCACTCCCGGTTGAAGCCCTTTGGTGTTTTTTTTACTTCACTATTTTGTAGGGATTGTCCTAAGCCACTCGCCGCAGTTTTGCTTCAGCTTCTTTTTGACGGAGCTTACGAATATAGCCCATCCGACAAAAATTATACGCAGTGACTTTCTCAAGCAATTCAGCGCGAACTTCCTCAAGACCGCGTCGTCGAAAACGCTTCAGGCCAAACACATATTTAAGTGCAAACATGAGCGATTCAACAGCTGAACGATTGCGACGAGCCTCAAGATAGGCTGGACTATCCCAATCTGACTCGGGCGTAATCCGTTTCCCTTTTGAGCCGCTTATACTCACAGTGGCTACCCCTCTTTCTTTTGCGCCCTCTAAATTTGACTTTGATGAATAACCGTCATCAACGCTCACTAAAGAAGGCGCCGCCTTGGTGTTCTCAATGGCTAAATCAAGTACAGGGATAAATTCTTTCGCGTCGGCGGCATTCCCTTTGGGAACCTTACAAACAGGGATAAAACCATTGCCGCTTCGACCGAGTTGTGGTTTATATCCTATTTTCGCGGGCCGAGGATCTTTCTTTATATAAGCTGCATCTTCATCTGAAATGCTCAAAACCTTCTCCGCAGAAGGAAGATGGACATCATTCATTACCCGATTCTCCGAGTAAAAAAGAACATGATATCCATCTGCAAGATCCTCGTCTATTTGCTTAAAAATGGCATCGAGCATTTCTCGACGACTTGGCTTCACATCGAGTTTTGCGCTCCGTTCTTTCATCTCTCCAAGTTCCCTTTTCAGATAACTCAGCGCTTTGTAGGCTGTCTTTAAAAATTTCCGATAGAACTTCTTTATCCTCTTTTTACTATTCGCTTTCCCGGCAATGGAATTGATCTTGAACAGCAGCGTTTGCAAAGACGAAATCCAGCTTGCCATCCACCATGCCCGGAGTGACGGACCGCCATACTTCGAAAGTTTACCACCCAG
>WLWD01000507.1_pt1 | contig 17030 bp, 9 predicted proteins | sample 6712731 | NCBI WGS metagenome assembly WLWD01 (sample SAMN12718690, study PRJNA576275) | sponge metagenome | isolation source: marine sponge | host: Mycale hentscheli | place: New Zealand: South Island, Marlborough, Capsize Point | collected 2014-11-01
CCAACGTTTCGACAAATGGAATGTCTTTTTCAAGGTGAAATGAAATGAGGAGCGTATGGTGAGCTTATATATGATATAAAGTACCCATTGTGTGTGGTTAGGTGGAACTGCTAATTATATTCAGAGTTCTGTACCTTCCCTCTGTGTTGGGCTAGGTTTGAATTTCTTGGGTGTTGCTCTTCTGGTCCATTAGGGCTGTGTCCAGGTACATTGGATAATGTGTATCTCCTTCCATGGCTTGCATTGTCCAGTGATGTACTCCTTGTCTATTATTGCTTTATTCAGTTTCATCTACATTGAATTATGGCTTTGGTAGATTTCGTATGGTAATGGTCGTCATAGGGAATACTCGTCAGGTAATGATCATCATTTGTTTACTTGTGATGTTATTATTCATATCTGCTGTTGAGTCCATTAGGGAAGACTGTTTGCAGTGTACTTATCCAGTGTCCCTCTCTATCATCTAGCTGGTCTGCTCTACATTTCTCCAGAATGGTGAGTTTTATGTCTCTGTTTAGGTTGTGGTTTAGCTTTAGGAAGTGCTTGTATATAGGTAGGTTAGTCTTAGTTCTGCTGGCTGCTCTGTGTCCAGCCATTCTTTGTGATAGTTGTCTTTGTGTCTGTCCCACATATTGGTTTCTAGTCTTACATTTCATGCACTCTATTAAGTATACAACATTTCTACTTGTGCAGTTGGTCTGCTTTGGTGTGGGGAAGGACTTGTAGTTATGGGATGAGGATACCCTTTGTTTCTTTGACATGATTGGACAGCATTTGCATCCAGCAATGCCACAACATGCCGACTGTCCGTCAAAGTTGGGTGTAGTTGTAATGACTATCTCCTGTGTTGTCTGTGGGAGTTTGGGTTGACCTTTGACCTTGGCTCTGACCAGAGTGTTTCCCAGCGTTCTGGTTTTCTTCAGGCTCAGACAGGGTCTTGGTATATGTTCCTCCTCTGTGGGGTTGGGTCTTATGATGCTCTTTAGTTTTTTTACATCTAGATCTGACCTGTACTCAGTCACTAGGAAGGTGTCATAGGGGCACTGTTCCTTCTCTTTCTGTGTAATTATGTTGGGTCTGGTATGGTAGCTCACTTGTCTTTGTACGTCTCTGATCAAGTGTGACGGATAGTTTCTGTCTCTGAATATGTCATACATTTTCTTTTGTACTTGTGCGTACATCTGTTCGTCTGAGCATGCTCTTAGCAGTCTCGTCATTTCTCCTTTGATTAGGCTTGAGAATGTAGTCTTGGGGTGGGCTGAGGAGTACTGTAAGTACTGAAATTTGTTTGTCTTTTTGAAAAATGGCTTTACGTCCAGTTTTTGCTCCCTGTCATGTCTGTTTCCTTTGTACAGTGTGACGTCTAGGAAATCTATGCTGTCTTTTGAGTGTTCGTATGTGAATTTGATAGTGTCATGACTGCTGTTGAGGTAGTTCATGAATTCCTCTAGTTTTTGTTCTGTGTCTGGCCATACGCACAGTACGTCGTCAATGTATCTTTTCCATATGACAGGTTTTATGTGGTAGTTACTGAGTAGTCTTTCTTCCAGTTCCGCCATGAATAGATTGGCATATGCAGGGGCCATTTTTGTGCCCATTGCCGTACCTTGTACTTGGTGGTACATGGTATCTGCGAACTGGAAGAAGTTTTTGGTCAGTACTATGTTTAACAGGTCTTTCATTGTTCCAGGTGGTATTTCTACCTCCTCCGAGTTCGGGTTGTTCCTGTACAGTCTGTTGAGGACTCCCTCGATTCCGTCTCTGTGTGGAATGTTGAGGTAAAGGGCTTTTACGTCTATAGTCGCCAGTATGCAGTTCTGTGGGATGGTGGTGTTTTCTATCAAGTCTATTATATGGTTGGTGTCTTTAATGTACGAGTCTATTTTCTTGACATGTGGTTGTAGGTGTAGGTCAACTAGTTGTGAAATTTTCTCTGTTGGTCCTCCACAGCCACTTACTATGGGTCTTACTGCTATAGGGTTCTTGTGAATCTTTTTAAGGAAGTACAGTTGTTGTGTACGGGGCATTTGTTCTTCCTTGAAGTGCACGTAGTTGTGGGTGGTGCTGTCTATGATTCCCTTGTCATGCATTCTGCTCGTGAACTTGTTGATTGCCTTCGCTAATTGTAGCGTTGGGTCTGCATCTATTTTCTCGTATATGTTTGCGTCTTCTAAGTGTTCTTTCCCATCTGCTATATATTTATCTCTGTCCTCTATTACTATGCCTGAACCCTTGTCTGCATTTTTTATCACTATGTCTGGGTCGGCTGCTAGTTCTCTAAGAGCTTTAGTTTCTGCTCTGGTCATGTTTGGGAAGAAGCTTGTCGGTTCTAGTTCTTTTATGTCGTTTTCTATTCTCTGTAGGTATCTCTCTACATCGTCTGAGGCTCTGGGTGGTAACCAGGTGCTTTTCTGTCTGAACGGATGTATCTCCTTTGACATGCTGTTTCTGAAGTAATACTTTAGTCTGTTCGAACGTTGGAACTCTTGTACTGTGTCGTTTAGTCTTGATTTGTTGGTACGCGTGGTCGGAATGAAGGCCAGGCCCTTTGTCAGTACTTTAGATTGACACTGAGTTAGTGTCTTTGTAGATAAGTTTGTTATGTATTTGTGTTTGTCTATAGTGTCTGTCCTTACTTTTCTTAATGATCTTTTGTATCTGTCATTGTTGTTTTTGGGCTTGTATGCTGTATTTCTTGTTGTTATACTAGTTCTTGGCTTTGTTATGTATTGTCTATCCCTACTTGTATCTATATGTGTATCAGAGTTTGAATCACGAATATATTTTGAATTTGAGTTTAATGAGACTTCAACATTGGTAGTATTACAATACATTACATGGTCAGTAATAGTGTTCATGACTGCGGCTACGTCCGCCTGTCTTGTTACTGAAAACCCTGGTAGGTCCCCCCGAACAGCTGTGGTTGCTGCCCTGGCGGACCTTGCCCTCCGGGTGGCAGCAGCTGTGGTGGCTGCTGGCCCAGTGGGTAGGGTTGGAGTGGAGGTCTTGGTTGTGGCTGCGCTGGTGGCAGTCTAGTCATGAGAGTCTGGAGCATTCCAGATAGTCTAGCTACTTCCTCTGCCATAGGTGTGGCTTGTCTCTGGCTATCTCTCTGGTTCTGGGGACGCCTGGGAGGGGCATTCTCTGTGTTTCTGGAGTTGGTTTCTGGCCACTCCTATTGTACGGTGTGTACCTTGTAGTTCTCCTTGTCCTCTCTCCCTCTGGTCTCTGTAGGCTCTCTATTTTCTTCTTCTTCACATCTTCTAGTCTTCCCTTCAGTTTGTCTATGTTATCGTCCGTCTTCTTCAGCATCTCCATGTGTCTCTTCTTGACGTCTCTCCTCACTCCGTTTGCCTCTCTTAGCATGGTATCTCTGAGGGTGGTAGCTTCCTCTTGTAGTTTTTGTTCCACTATTTTGTAGTGGTCCTCCAAGGCTTGGACGTACTCGCTCTCGGCCGAGACTTTGGTCGAGTCGAATCTCCTCTTGACTGTGGACATGTCTCCTAGAAGGGCATTGCATGTGACGCCCACTCTTAGTCCCCTGGGGGTCTTGTCCAGTGCCTTGCATCCTCTTATGAAGGAGAGGTGGCTCTTGATTTTTGTGAGGTTCGATTTGATCTTTTTGTGGTTCTGTCTTAGCGTCAGCAGCTTTCTTTCTTCCTCCTCTTCGGTTTCTCTTAGGAGTTCATCCTCGCTCATAGGTTCTGCGTTTGTTTGGGTGGCGGATGGTAACATCTCGGGATCCGTCCTGTCTTGGGCTAGGGTTGGGGCTGGGGCTGGGCTAGGGTTAGGGGTAGTGGCTATGTCATTCCCACTGGTGGACGATCCCACACCTGCGTGATGGCGGGGCATCTTGGTGTTCTTCCTTCTGCTGGAGGACATACTTTATCTATCTAGATTAGCTAGCAGTTCCAAATTTGCAAATATTTAAAGTTTTAATTCAAAACACACCAACGTTTCGACAAATGGAATGTCTTTTTCAAGGTGAAATGAAATGAGGAGCGTATGGTGAGCTTATATATGATATAAAGTACCCATTGTGTGTGGTTAGGTGGAACTGCTAATTATATTCAGAGTTCTGTACCTTCCCTCTGTGTTGGGCTAGGTTTGAATTTCTTGGGTGTTGCTCTTCTGGTCCATTAGGGCTGTGTCCAGGTACATTGGATAATGTGTATCTCCTTCCATGGCTTGCATTGTCCAGTGATGTACTCCTTGTCTATTATTGCTTTATTCAGTTTCATCTACATTGAATTATGGCTTTGGTAGATTTCGTATGGTAATGGTCGTCATAGGGAATACTCGTCAGGTAATGATCATCATTTGTTTACTTGTGATGTTATTATTCATATCTGCTGTTGAGTCCATTAGGGAAGACTGTTTGCAGTGTACTTATCCAGTGTCCCTCTCTATCATCTAGCTGGTCTGCTCTACATTTCTCCAGAATGGTGAGTTTTATGTCTCTGTTTAGGTTGTGGTTTAGCTTTAGGAAGTGCTTGTATATAGGTAGGTTAGTCTTAGTTCTGCTGGCTGCTCTGTGTCCAGCCATTCTTTGTGATAGTTGTCTTTGTGTCTGTCCCACATATTGGTTTCTAGTCTTACATTTCATGCACTCTATTAAGTATACAACATTTCTACTTGTGCAGTTGGTCTGCTTTGGTGTGGGGAAGGACTTGTAGTTATGGGATGAGGATACCCTTTGTTTCTTTGACATGATTGGACAGCATTTGCATCCAGCAATGCCACAACATGCCGACTGTCCGTCAAAGTTGGGTGTAGTTGTAATGACTATCTCCTGTGTTGTCTGTGGGAGTTTGGGTTGACCTTTGACCTTGGCTCTGACCAGAGTGTTTCCCAGCGTTCTGGTTTTCTTCAGGCTCAGACAGGGTCTTGGTATATGTTCCTCCTCTGTGGGGTTGGGCTAGGGCTAGGGCTAGGGCTAGGGCTAGGGCTAGGGCTAGGGCTAGGGCTAGGGCTAGGGCTAGGGCTAGGGCTAGGGCTAGGGCTAGGGCTAGGGCTAGGGCTAGGGCTAGGCTAGGGCTAGGGCTAGGGCTAGGGCTAGGGCTAGGGCTAGGGCTAGGGCTAGGGCTAGGGCTAGGGCTAGGGCTAGGGCTAGGGCTAGGGGTTAGGGGGTTAGGGCTAGGGCTAGGGCTAGGGCTAGGGCTAGGGGGCTAGGGCTAGTGCTGGGGCTGGGCTAGGTCTAGGGATAGGGGGATCCCTGCTGTGTCCTGCTGTTCGGACTGGCTCTACACCTTCCTTATTTTTATAGTAGGCGCTCCCATTCCGGAGAATAGGCATCTCAGCTGCTGCGCACGGTGGTTATTTTATAGGATAGAGTTCTTTTATTATTACAAAAACCAACGTTTCGGTCTAGATGACCTTTATCAAGGTATGTAATGATGGTGAGGTGCGCGTGGTGAGTTTTATGGATGACTATGAGGCAGTCTGATTGGTGGCTGAGATGAAGTGTTACCTCGTGGCTTGAGCTGGGATGCTTGCGCACGGGTGATAGATGGTTCTGTTTCTTCGATCTTTTCTTCTTGACGATTGATTGGTCTTTGGTAGGTGTGGTCTCCAATTCCCGTGGAATAGGTTAATTGATCAATTGGGTGGGTGTGGTCTCGTATGTTTACTTCCTGGAGTGAGTCATTGTTGATTGGTGCCTTAGGCGGCTTGTAGGATCTCTTAGATCATGGCTTTAGTGGTGGTGTCAGTATAGTGGTGTCATTTGGCTTGCTTTTATGTTCTAGAGTAGATTTGTATTGGTGGGTGTGGTCTCGATCTCGCCGAGTGGGCGTGGCTTTTAGATAGTTTATGAGTCTTCAGTAAGTTCTAGTAAGTGTTAGTGCATGTAGAATGATTGTGAGAGCATGAGGGGTCTCTCAATATGTATTAGTAAGTGTCTATTGCCAGTAGGTATGGTCTTGGTTGAGATATAGGCTATTGATAGTTCTAGTGGGTGTGGTCACGTCTTGTATACGGTGACTATGGCAACCAATTGGAGTTTTAATTGAAGCCATGCTATCAGCTGTAATTACAATGTGGTTCTGTTTTAGTTACAGTTATTCATATCTGCTGTTAAGGCCTTTGGGAAACACTGTTTCTAAAGTATTTATCCAGTGCCTTTCCCTGGCATCCAGCAAAGCTGTAGTGGTCTTTTCTAGTATAGTTATTTTGATATCTTTTTCAAAAATGTGATCAGGTGAGTTGTTGAAGTGCTTGTAGAGGGGAAGGTTGTGTTTTATTCTACTAGCTGCTCTATGGCCTGACATTCTTTGAGACAGTTGTCTTTTTGTCTGGCCAATGTATTGATTTCTAGTTTTGCACTTGGTGCATTCTAGTAGATATATGACATTGTTGGTATTGCAATGGGAGTGAGTGGAAGCCCAGAATGATTTATAGTTATAAGTAGATGAGATTCTTACTTTCCTAGACATTATTGCACAGCATTTGCAGGCATGGGTGCCGCATCCAGCTGAGCAACCGTCTAGGTTAGGTGTCATTGGGATAGTGATAGGGGTCACTGCTTTAGGTGGGTCGGGGCAATCCTTCAATTTACTTCTGACTAAACTTTTACTTATATTTTTGGGGACTTTCATACTTAGGCAGGACCTTGGTATATGGTTTTCTTCTTCTGTTGTTGGTCTTAGGTTAGTTTTTATGTAGTGTACATCCAAGTCTGGAGTGTATTCCATTACAAAGAATGTGTCATATTGACATGGTCCTCTGACTGTTTGTTGGAGTATTTGTGGTCTATTTTGATAGGGTACTGAGTCTCTCACTTGTTTAATTAGGTTCTTAGGGTATCCTCTGTCTATAAAGGCTTCTGATATTTTGTTGACTGTCTTTGTGTATTCTGTATTATCTGAGCATGCTCTCAGTAGTCTTGTGAATTCTCCTTTGACTAAGCTCGGAAACACTCTCCTGGGGTGAGCTGAGGTATACTGTAGGTACTGAAATTTATTTGTTTTTTTAAAAAAGGGCTTGATATCTAGTATATTGTCATTCTTGTATCTCTCTCCTTTGTAAATTGTGAGATCTAGGAAATCTACCGAGGTTTGGGAACATTCATATGTGAATTTAATGGTCTGGTGACTTTCATTAAGGTAATTAACAAAGTTTGAGAAGTCTGCCTGGTCTCCTGGCCAGATACACAATACATCATCTATGTATCTTTTCCATATTATAGGTTTTTTATGGTAATTGTCAAGTAGTTTGTCTTCTAGTTCAGCCATAAAGATGTTGGCATATGCTGGGGCCATTTTAGTGCCCATTGCCGTTCCCTGTATTTGGTGGTACTTTTGGACAGCAAACTGAAAATAGTTTTTTGTCAGTACAATATTGAGAAGATCCTTCATTGTGCCCTTGGGTATGGTAACACTATCAGGATCTTCATCTTCCTTGTATAGTCTGTTCAGTACAGCTTGAATGCCTTCCTTGTGTGGTATATTAAGGTATAGTGATTTCACATCTATAGTTGCTATTGTGCAATTAGGTGGAATTTTGGTGGTTTCTAAGATGTTAATCATGTGTCCACTGTCTTTTACGTATGATGTAATTTTAGGTACAAAGGGTTGGAGGTGAAAATCTACTAGTTGCGATATTTTTTCTGTAGGGCCTCCGCATCCACTTACTATGGGTCTTTCTGATATTGGATTCTTGTGGATTTTCTTAAGGAAATAAAGCTGTTGTGTTCTTGGAGGTGAATCATCTTTAAAAGTAAGGAAATCTTTAGTTTTATTGTCTATAATGCCTTTTTTATTGATGTTATGCACAAATTGATTTATAGCTTGGCCTAAGGTTTCAGTTGAGTCATTGTGGGCTATTTCATAGATAGATGTATCAGATAAGTGTTTCTTTCCTGCTTCTATGTAGTTAGTTCTGTCCTCTACTACTATACCTGAGCCTTTGTCTGCACTCTTGATTATAATGGATTTATCTAGTGCTAGTTGTTTCAAAGCAATGTTTTCTTGTCTAGTTAGGTTTGGGTACATTCTCCTTGGGGTGTGGTTATCAAAAGAGTCTTTTATTCTTTGTAGGTAAAGTTCTACCTCAGGTGAAGCTTTGGGTGGCTGCCACGTACTGTGTTGGTGGAATGGATGTTTGAGTTTGTCAGGTTCATTTCTGAAGAAATGCTTTATTCTAGTGGATCTTTCGAACCTTGTCATGGATTGTAGGATACTTGTTTTGTTAAGTGTTTTGGTTGGAACAAATTTTAGTCCTAGGCTTAAGACTTTTTTCTGAGGCTGTGTTAGTGTTTTACTTGAGAGATTAGTTATGTATGAATTGTTCTCTGTTACATTTCTGGTGTATTTTTTGGAGGATTGTAAAAATCTTTGCCTGTGGTTGTTGTGTATATTTATTTTGTATCTGTTGTGGTTTCTTTTCTTCTGTTTTGTTGATCTACTGTGATATTGTTTAATAGAGTTATAATTGAATTGAATTGTGTTAATATTGGGACATTGGGGGGTGGGTGAGATATGAGGTAAAGGAGTGTATGAATTGAATAAATGGTTATTTTCATGACTTCGTTCAATAATTGTTCCTGGGTCTTTCTGGACTGCATCTATGGTGGCTTGTCCATTTATTGAAAATCCTGCTGGTACCGGTTCAGCAGCGGTGGTGGCTGCCTCGCCGGTACTCTAACTGTTGGGGCATGCAACTGTGGTGGTTGCTGCCCTACAGCGCAGGGGTGGGGCTGCAGCAGCATTGGTGGCTGCTGTGCCTGATTCCCTTGTTGGATTAACTTGTTCAACAAAGTCACTACCGTTGTCATATCTCCCTGATTGGTCTGTACTGGTGGACCTTGGAGTTGAGGGCCATTAAACTGAGGAGGACCTTGGACTTGAGGGCCATTAAACTGAGGAGGACCTTGGCCTGGGGGTCCATTTGTCTGGTTAACTTGGGCTGGGGGACCTCTTAACTGGGGAGTTGGATTACTTGTATTTTGTTGAGGCTGTTGTCTGGGGGCTATATTGTGGCGTTCAGGTTGGTTTCTGCCTTTGGGTCTATCGTGGGTGTATCTTCTACTACCTCCCTTCTGTCTCTGTCTATAATTCTGATAGCCCTGCCCTGCATAACCATTATGTATTGGCTTACGTCCTTCTCTTGTTTTCTTTTCTTCTGGTTTTCCGATGGTCTCCAACTTTCTTCTCTTTCTTTCGTCCAGTTGCTTTCTCTGTTTGCTCAAGTTCTCTTCTGTTTTATCTATCAACAGTTGGTGAGTCTGTTTTTCTTCCATTGAGGCTTTGGAGAGTTCTGTTTCCATCTCTTTCTTCAGCTCGTCCACTTGGTCTCTGCAGATTCTTCTCACAGCAACGTAGTGTCCTCTTAGAGCAGTCGTGTATTCCTTCTCTGCATACTTCTTAGTGTTGTCAAACCTGACCTGGACGTCTGTACAGTCTGACATGAGGGCGTTGCATTTGACATTCACGTTGAGTCCCTTGGGGGCATTTTCCTTCTCTACGCATTCTTGGAGGAATTCAAAGTGGCTGTTGGATCTGTCCAGATTGCTTTTTGCTTTCTTGTAAGCTTGTCTTAGAGCCAGGAGGCTCTTCTTCTCTTGGATATCTACTTCCATACTAGGCTCGTCTAGTAGCCTGTCTTCTTCTTCGTTTATAGTAATTGAGGGTGAGGTACTTCTTTGTGAGGCGGACTCTGAGGTCTGAGAGCCTGTCCCATTACTGGCTAGTGCTGGGGCTGGGCTAGGTCTAGGGATAGGGGGATCCCTGCTGTGTCCTGCTGTTCGGACTGGCTCTACACCTTCCTTATTTTTATAGTAGGCGCTCCCATTCCGGAGAATAGGCATCTCAGCTGCTGCGCACGGTGGTTATTTTATAGGATAGAGTTCTTTTATTATTACAAAAACCAACGTTTCGGTCTAGATGACCTTTATCAAGGTATGTAATGATGGTGAGGTGCGCGTGGTGAGTTTTATGGATGACTATGAGGCAGTCTGATTGGTGGCTGAGATGAAGTGTTACCTCGTGGCTTGAGCTGGGATGCTTGCGCACGGGTGATAGATGGTTCTGTTTCTTCGATCTTTTCTTCTTGACGATTGATTGGTCTTTGGTAGGTGTGGTCTCCAATTCCCGTGGAATAGGTTAATTGATCAATTGGGTGGGTGTGGTCTCGTATGTTTACTTCCTGGAGTGAGTCATTGTTGATTGGTGCCTTAGGCGGCTTGTAGGATCTCTTAGATCATGGCTTTAGTGGTGGTGTCAGTATAGTGGTGTCATTTGGCTTGCTTTTATGTTCTAGAGTAGATTTGTATTGGTGGGTGTGGTCTCGATCTCGCCGAGTGGGCGTGGCTTTTAGATAGTTTATGAGTCTTCAGTAAGTTCTAGTAAGTGTTAGTGCATGTAGAATGATTGTGAGAGCATGAGGGGTCTCTCAATATGTATTAGTAAGTGTCTATTGCCAGTAGGTATGGTCTTGGTTGAGATATAGGCTATTGATAGTTCTAGTGGGTGTGGTCACGTCTTGTATACGGTGACTATGGCAACCAATTGGAGTTTTAATTGAAGCCATGCTATCAGCTGTAATTACAATGTGGTTCTGTTTTAGTTACAGTTATTCATATCTGCTGTTAAGGCCTTTGGGAAACACTGTTTCTAAAGTATTTATCCAGTGCCTTTCCCTGGCATCCAGCAAAGCTGTAGTGGTCTTTTCTAGTATAGTTATTTTGATATCTTTTTCAAAAATGTGATCAGGTGAGTTGTTGAAGTGCTTGTAGAGGGGAAGGTTGTGTTTTATTCTACTAGCTGCTCTATGGCCTGACATTCTTTGAGACAGTTGTCTTTTTGTCTGGCCAATGTATTGATTTCTAGTTTTGCACTTGGTGCATTCTAGTAGATATATGACATTGTTGGTATTGCAATGGGAGTGAGTGGAAGCCCAGAATGATTTATAGTTATAAGTAGATGAGATTCTTACTTTCCTAGACATTATTGCACAGCATTTGCAGGCATGGGTGCCGCATCCAGCTGAGCAACCATCTAGGTTAGGTGTCATTGGGATAGTGATAGGGGTCACTGCTTTAGGTGGGTCGGGGCAATCCTTCAATTTACTTCTGACTAAACTTTTACTTATATTTTTGGGGACTTTCATACTTAGGCAGGACCTTGGTATATGGTTTTCTTCTTCTGTTGTTGGTCTTAGGTTAGTTTTTATGTAGTGTACATCCAAGTCTGGAGTGTATTCCATTACAAAGAATGTGTCATATTGACATGGTCCTCTGACTGTTTGTTGGAGTATTTGTGGTCTATTTTGATAGGGTACTGAGTCTCTCACTTGTTTAATTAGGTTCTTAGGGTATCCTCTGTCTATAAAGGCTTCTGATATTTTGTTGACTGTCTTTGTGTATTCTGTATTATCTGAGCATGCTCTCAGTAGTCTTGTGAATTCTCCTTTGACTAAGCTCGGAAACACTCTCCTGGGGTGAGCTGAGGTATACTGTAGGTACTGAAATTTATTTGTTTTTTTAAAAAAGGGCTTGATATCTAGTATATTGTCATTCTTGTATCTCTCTCCTTTGTAAATTGTGAGATCTAGGAAATCTACCGAGGTTTGGGAACATTCATATGTGAATTTAATGGTCTGGTGACTTTCATTAAGGTAATTAACAAAGTTTGAGAAGTCTGCCTGGTCTCCTGGCCAGATACACAATACATCATCTATGTATCTTTTCCATATTATAGGTTTTTTATGGTAATTGTCAAGTAGTTTGTCTTCTAGTTCAGCCATAAAGATGTTGGCATATGCTGGGGCCATTTTAGTGCCCATTGCCGTTCCCTGTATTTGGTGGTACATTTGGTCAGCAAACTGAAAATAGTTTTTTGTCAGTACAATATTGAGAAGATCCTTCATTGTGCCCTTGGGTATGGTAACACTATCAGGATCTTCATCTTCCTTGTATAGTCTGTTCAGTACAGCTTGAATGCCTTCCTTGTGTGGTATATTAAGGTATAGTGATTTCACATCTATAGTTGCTATTGTGCAATTAGGTGGAATTTTGGTGGTTTCTAAGATGTTAATCATGTGTCCACTGTCTTTTACGTATGATGTAATTTTAGGTACAAAGGGTTGGAGGTGAAAATCTACTAGTTGCGATATTTTTTCTGTAGGGCCTCCGCATCCACTTACTATGGGTCTTTCTGATATTGGATTCTTGTGGATTTTCTTAAGGAAATAAAGCTGTTGTGTTCTTGGAGGTGAATCATCTTTAAAAGTAAGGAAATCTTTAGTTTTATTGTCTATAATGCCTTTTTTATTGATGTTATGCACAAATTGATTTATAGCTTGGCCTAAGGTTTCAGTTGAGTCATTGTGGGCTATTTCATAGATAGATGTATCAGATAAGTGTTTCTTTCCTGCTTCTATGTAGTTAGTTCTGTCCTCTACTACTATACCTGAGCCTTTGTCTGCACTCTTGATTATAATGGATTTATCTAGTGCTAGTTGTTTCAAAGCAATGTTTTCTTGTCTAGTTAGGTTTGGGTACATTCTCCTTGGGGTGTGGTTATCAAAAGAGTCTTTTATTCTTTGTAGGTAAAGTTCTACCTCAGGTGAAGCTTTGGGTGGCTAGGGCTAGGGCTAGGGCTAGGGGGCTAGGGCTAGGGCTAGGGCTAGGGCTAGGGCTAGGGCTAGGGCTAGGGCTAGGGCTAGGGCTAGGGCTAGGGCTAGGGCTAGGGCTAGGGCTAGGGCTAGGGCTAGGGCTAGGGCTAGGGCGCAGGGCTAAAATATTCCCAAGCTGGTCCGTGTCTTTAACTAGTGATGTAGAAAAAACCTGCCCGCAGGAGTAGAAAAAATAAATAAGTAGTAGAAAAACAAATAGTAGAAAAACTTTAGAAAAACTAATTAGCTGCTGATTGATTATTTATCCCAAGGTACAATGACTTCACGAGTTTAAGTTTAATTACAATTCAAATACAATATGCCGACGTTTCGACTTGGGGTAGTCTTTATCGAGGCAGAGAATGGAAAGAGAACAGAGTAATGAGTTTATATATGAGGCAAAAAATGTTGTGCGCAGGAGCACCAGTCTCCCGAGATCGACACAGTCTGGACAGGTAAAGGGTCCAGCCTATGCGAGTCTGAGCACAATATACAAGGGAAGTACAGTGTAAAAAATATAAAACAAAGCAAAAAGACAGCTAAGGTAAGAAAGATGGTAGAAAAAGATGGTTAGAAAAATGCAATATAAAAAGGATTGAGAAAGATTTAAAAAGGTTGCGAAAAAAATGAGACTGAGCTGAGATAGAAAATTAAGTTAGATGAGAATAGTTCAAGTCCAGGGATGTCTTGGCACTGACCAGTGACTTCTTTATGGATCTACGGGGAACTTCTATGATTTTGGGAGTGAAGGGGAGGCGATCGTCTGTTAAAATATTTTTAATTAAGTTCTTCTTATGTCCAGGATGGTAAGGTATTTTCAGAGTGGTTGAGTCTGGCTTGGTTAAATATCTAGTAATTTTGGAGGGATGTAGGACTTCTAATCTATGTTCGAATTTAATATTTTTAAGATGTCTTTTAATGAATTTTAACGGGTAGCCACGACGTAGAAAATTATGGACTAGTTTGACAATTGCCTCATTGTAGGTCTCGAAGTCTGAGGAGTTCCTCAGCATTCGCTTAGCTTCACCAATTATAATGCCGTGAAAAATATGTCTAGGGTGGCATGAAGTAAAATGGAGGTATGTAAAACGGTGACAAGGTTTGGAGTAGGGGGAAATATCGAGGACGTTGGAATTCTGGAAGCGTTTGCCTTTATGTATTGTTATATCTAAAAAATTAACTTTATTGTCGTCTATTTCACTCGTAAATTTAATAGCTTCATGATAGCAATCTAAATCATTTTCGAATTGCTCGAATTGAACTAGAGGATATTCCCAAATTAAAATGATGTCATCTATATATCTTTTATAAAATGTTGGAAGAAGCTTGCCATAATTCTCCCTACGCTCAAAGAATGATTCCTCCAAAACTGACATGTATAGGTTGGCGAAATTAGGAGCACAGCGAGTTCCCATTGCTATTCCCGAGCGTTGTCTATAGGAGTGGTCACCAAATTTAAATATGTTGTGGCTAAGTATGTATGTTAAAAGTTGACGTAAAAATTCTAAAGGAAATTTCGGGGGCGAAGGAGATGTATATATTTTAGTTAAGACCCATTCGATCCCTTGCTCTTGGGGGATTGTAAGGTATAGAGACTTGACATCCATCGTTGCGAGTATACAATCGGTAGGAAAAACTAATGATTCTATTAAGTTAATTATTTCAGTTGAGTTCTTCGCTACATACTTACAGCGGAGGACGTAGGGGGATAAAATATTATCTAGACAGGCCGATATAGTTTCTGTGGGGCCATTGGTGCCAGATACAATGGGTCGTAGTCCGTGAGGATCTTTATGGATTTTTCTTAAAAAGTATATTAACTGGGTTCTAACTTCGTCCGGATTCTGCCTTAACATATTATATTGTATTTCACTAATTATTCTATTCTTAACAGCTCGTCTTAAAAATATGTTTATTTTGCTGGTTAACAACTTGGTGTAATCCTTTTCGATTTTCTCGTAGTAGAAAGTGTTAGAGAGGTGTGACATTCCTTCCTGGTGGTATTGGCTGGTATTAACTATAGTTATTCCTGAACCCTTATCAGCTGGTTTAATTATTATGGATTCGTCCCGGGCTAATTCCTTAAGAGCTTGTCTTTGCTTGCTATTTATATTAGATGTATATTTTGAAGGTTCTAAACTAAGTAATTTATTCTGCTGAGTATCTATTATATTTTCTACAGCTTCTATGCACTTGTCTGGATATATAGACTTGGTAAATTTCTTTTGTAAGAAAGTATATTTTCTATAAGAAAACCAAGGGGTGGTTTTGCCAGAGAGTACTGCAGCATAAGCTTTCCTACAACTACGATTATAATCCTTCCAGTGTCCGTTAAGATCGTTATCTAATTTATGGTGGGGAGTGGGAATGAATTGGAGGCCAAAATTAAGTACTTCTAAATGTTCTTTATTTAATTCCTTGCTAGATAAATTTGTTATCGAGACTGGGGAGTCTCTCACTGGCGAAAATCCGTTTGTTGTCTTGCTCTAGACCTGGTGACAATTGAATATGTGTGATCTGTTGGGGTAGGTGTTGCCTGCCTTACAATTGGTGATAGACGGATTGGGGTGTCTGTGGCAGAATTATTCAAGGTGATTGTATTAGTGGTCACTGGAGTTAAAATATTACAGATTCTCCTTGTTGGATTTATTATTGGCGAAGTTATAGGTATATTAGCTGTAGTTGTAGTTATAGTAGTGCATGCAGAGGAAATATAGTTAGTTAGGTTAGGGTTAGCTGTAGTTATAGGTAGGTTAGCAGTAGTTATAGGTAGATTAGCTGTAGTTCCAGGTAAGTTGGATAGGTTAGGAACCGATGTAGTGATAGCTGTAGTAGGTAGATTAGTTAAAGTAGGATTAGACGTAGAATTCACACGACTAGGTAGATTAGTTAAAGTAGGATTAACTGTAGAATTCAAACGACTAGTAACTACTCTAGAGCTATTAGACACTACATTAGAGCTATTAGAAACTACACTAGAGCTATTAGTCACTACACTTGCAATACTAGCTACACTTGCACCAACAACTTGTGCACTCAAACGATTAGGAAAACGAATATCTAGCAAACTAGGAATAGAAGCGACATTAGCAACAGTAGTTGTAGGATTATTACTGAGTCTTGTTGGAACGTTGTTAATTAAGTGATGTGCATTAGCCGTAGTTATAGATGGAATATTTTGTTGTGTGTTCGTATCTCTAGGTGGAATAGGCGTGATGTGTTGTTGACTGTTATTAGCCAAAACTGCTGGCGCCAGGACTGGGATGGAATTTTCTCTGGGTCTTCTACGTTTATATTTATCATAAAATAACTTATCCAATTTATTAGCTGTTGTATATTTTTTTCTTTTAGTTATATTCTCTACGTTGCGTTTCGTAGCTTGAAAAACTTTTTCGTGATAAAATAATGTAGTAGGATTAGATTTAACTTTAATATTATTTATTTCTGTTAGATTACACTGTGACTTCTCCTCGTACGTTGTTATTATTTTCTCGTAGTGCTTAATTAAATTATTTATAAGTTCTCTTTCCGTGTCCATAATTGTATTATTAAAATCTTGTAATAAAGATGTCTCATGCGAAGCCAATGCAACACAATTAACCTTGAGTTTAAGTCCTTTAGGGATTAGATCGTACTGGCAGCATAGCTTGAGAAACGATAGGTGGTTTCTTGCTGAATTTAAATTATAAAAGATTTTCTTGTAATTCCTGCGCTCCCGAAGGAGGAGGTCAGAGGGTGAGCTTGTAGAAGACATGGGTGACAGCCAGGATAATGCTGGGGTTAGGGCGCAGGGCTAAAATATTCCCAAGCTGGTCCGTGTCTTTAACTAGTGATGTAGAAAAAACCTGCCCGCAGGAGTAGAAAAAATAAATAAGTAGTAGAAAAACAAATAGTAGAAAAACTTTAGAAAAACTAATTAGCTGCTGATTGATTATTTATCCCAAGGTACAATGACTTCACGAGTTTAAGTTTAATTACAATTCAAATACAATATGCCGACGTTTCGACTTGGGGTAGTCTTTATCGAGGCAGAGAATGGAAAGAGAACAGAGTAATGAGTTTATATATGAGGCAAAAAATGTTGTGCGCAGGAGCACCAGTCTCCCGAGATCGACACAGTCTGGACAGGTAAAGGGTCCAGCCTATGCGAGTCTGAGCACAATATACAAGGGAAGTACAGTGTAAAAAATATAAAACAAAGCAAAAAGACAGCTAAGGTAAGAAAGATGGTAGAAAAAGATGGTTAGAAAAATGCAATATAAAAAGGATTGAGAAAGATTTAAAAAGGTTGCGAAAAAAATGAGACTGAGCTGAGATAGAAAATTAAGTTAGATGAGAATAGTTCAAGTCCAGGGATGTCTTGGCACTGACCAGTGACTTCTTTATGGATCTACGGGGAACTTCTATGATTTTGGGAG
>WLWD01002970.1_pt1 | contig 17010 bp, 10 predicted proteins | sample 6712731 | NCBI WGS metagenome assembly WLWD01 (sample SAMN12718690, study PRJNA576275) | sponge metagenome | isolation source: marine sponge | host: Mycale hentscheli | place: New Zealand: South Island, Marlborough, Capsize Point | collected 2014-11-01
CCCCGCTGTTAGTGAAAAGCCCGCCAATAATTTCTTAGCAACGCTCCGTACACAATTCCAACCGGCTAGTGTTTCTAGCCTCATAGCGTGAGTTCTAGAGCTCGCCAGAGCTTACAACTGCGTCATAAGCTAGAGCTAACTGGTGTCTATCCATTTCTGTCATAAATGTTTTTTTTTTAAAATCGACCCATAAGGCTTTACCCGGAGATACTGGAAAAAAATTATTTGCCGTATTTAGGCGGATTTTCCCAAAACCGGTCACATTTTGTGCTTTCTAAAACAACATTTGCAAACACACTTGTTCTTTTACCTTGTTAACCCTCAGTGCATATGCGTGAGAGGATTATAGTAGTGTGTTTGTCTGTCTGTCAGCATTCAATTTCATGAATGGCTGAGAACTAACCTTTAAAACAAGTATGATCAGACCCAGCAGGAGAATTTAAGTCAATTAAATTATGACCACTTTTTCAAATTTCAAGCTAGTTCTGAGTAAAAGCGGAGAAACTTTAGCTCCAAACAAGTGCAAATTAGATGCAACGACCCTTACATTTCGTGTAAAAATTTGTATGCCATATAGCAGTCACATGATCATGTATAGTTCGCGTATTTTTTCTCTTAACCGCGTGTGTCCTCGGTAGTTTTGAGAAGTTGAACTTAGTTGTGTAATAATAATGCACTGAGGGTTCGCACCCTGGGTACTCTAGTATTTTCTTTGTGACTTGCCTATTGGACGATGGAGTTTCAAGTAAGACTAACCATTGAGTAGTGTATAATTATAACAAACAGACATTAACCAGGATCACTGACCACTGCCACTAATTAAAAAAAGAACTATAGTTATCCTGACTGCATTCACAAAATTCAGTTAAGTCAGAGACAACCCAGTAAACAATTAAACTTCCTTGGATGATACGGGTAAAGATCGATAAACCAAAGGATTCTGTTTAGTGGAATATGGGACGAGGTTGACCACCAAGCAAACACAAAAACGAGAGGACCAAAGTACAAATGACATACGTACGTCCATACACATCTGATTTTCATATTTTGTTACTCCCTGATAGTGTCTTGCTCACATTGCTCGCTCGCCAATAAAATATAACGTAGCACGTGATGTAAATGACATTTGTTGAAAATGGTGTGCGTGTCAATCTAAAGCAACACACTAGTGTGCTATACACCACAATGTCACTTCAGGTAGAAGATAATCCTTTAAATAGTGAACCAGGGAATCAGGTCGTCAATGGAGCTACTAGATTGAGACTAATAGGAGTAGATGAACACTTACAACTGACATGAACTTAAAACAATATTATTATAAAATTCATCTTCAGGCTATATATGGAGCATCCTAGTTAATACTCCCTCTCTCTCATTCTGAGCTTTATTTCCACAGCAGCTCTTGCCACTACTACCAGGAAGCTAAAACTCACCTGGCCCGTCCCCTTCACAGACATGTATGCATGTAATTTACCTGCTTCGTCCGAATGCTAAAAAATAAAAACAAAAAATAATTAAGTTAAGGCAATTATTATAATTAACAAACAACCTTCCCTCCAACCTCCCAAACCCCCGCTAACTACTATTGAAAGCAGCATACTAATTTTAACCAACCTCCCAAACCCCCGCTAACTACTATTGAAAGCAGCATACTAATTTTAACCAACCTCCCAAACCCCCGCTAACTACTATTGAAAGCAGCATACTAATTTTAACCAACCTCCCAAACCCCCGCTAACTACTATTGAAAGCAGCATACTAATTTTAACCAACCTCCCAAACCCCCGCTAACTACTATTGAAAGCAGCATACTAATTTTAACAGAAGTATGGGTAAGTTTGTTCACATGCAAATATGCCTAAAAATGCTTTTTGAATCGAACTCGACAATCTGCTATAAGTGTGACTAATCCTACCACCACACGTTTAGCTACTTTCATTGTTTTGTTTTTCCAATTTAAATCCACCAATGGCCAACTGCGACAAATTATTATGACCCTGACCCTATTCCAACCTTGAAGACAACTGAGATAAAAGGGACAAGCTAATCACGCATTTACACACTATATCATCCTCTACTACAAACCTACCTCTTCTTTCTTGCTCGACTCCTTGTGGCCACTCGCTATGTGTTTCGTGCGTGCCTCTATAATTGCTGTAAAACACAAAACAAAAGTCAAAACTATTTGAGCCATTCAAAATAATTCAGCAAACAAATGGCAAAGATACTAATAGTTAAGTTTCTACTGGCATAGTGACTGACCTAATATGAAAATTTCATAATTTGTTGATCCGGATACTTAATGGATCAAATATACAAGTAGTTTCACGAACATTTACTTGTGCGAATATTTAATAGAGTGACACATTTCGATTTCCAAACTGTAAATTAAATCACACCAATTGTTGCAATAGAATATGATACCAAATAGACTTATTTATAAGAAATCTAGTCCAAGGTTAATGATTGTTGTATAAATAGTAAAATATATAGGAAGCTTATTTTTACCTTCTAAGAAATTGTAAATCTCAAACTGACGATATTCCAGAGCAATCTCTAGAGGTGTTTGCTGCCCTCTTTCAGCTGAAGGATCAGCACCACTCTGTACCAATAGCTTCACCATATCCAAGAAACCTGATTCTATAGCATCATGAAGTGGCCTGGTTTATACATACAATACAAAGTCAGCATGAAATCTGCCTCATCATGCTAATACACAAGACCACCAGTAGAATACCATAGAATTATAGCAATAATTGGTAGCTTCAAGTTTTGTGGCATTTACTGTATAATATTTTGATAAGTCTATACCAAGTCTTCTCACCTAATCCCTTCATCCTTTGAAGCAAAATTAGGATCTGCTCCACTTTTCAGCAAGAAATCAGCCATTGCTAGCCGGTTCTTCTGAGTGGCTTCATGAAGTGGAGTCCAGCCAGCATAGTCAGCATGATTCACAGCTACCTTTTGTACTACCATCATATACCTTGCAATTTCCTATAATAATAGCATTAAGTCATAACTAGTTTTGCACATAGTCTATTGGTGCAACTTACTATTTCTATATTAGCATATTTTCCAGACCTGCACAATCTATGAAGTGGTGTATCACCAGAAAATTTATGAAAGGAAAACTTTTTCGCACTAGCCACCACTTCTGCAAGTACAATGGATTAAAAATGGAAGAATAAAGACACGTAATATATAATATATATGTGACTGGTTTTGGGAAAATTAGCCTTAACGCGGCAAACATTTTTTTCCAGTATCCCCGGATAAAGCCTTATGGGTCAATTTTTTCCGAATTTTTTTTATGGCAGAATAGGATAGACACCAGTTAGCTCTAGCTTATGACACAGTTGTAAGCTCTGGCGTGCTCTAGAACTCACACTAGGAGGCTAGAAACACTAGCCGGTTGGACTCGTGTACGGAGAGTTGCTAAGAAATTATTGGCGGGCTTTTCACTAACAGCAGGGAAAAAACTGTAGCTAACTAATTCACTTACTATTCTACACAATTCGCGTACTCACGCAATTCTCGCCATCATAGTTTCTTAAGGAGCACTTCATTAAGCCTTTTAGACTTCTTTCAATCCGCCTGTAACCGGTTTATTCCATAGTGTCCCGGAGACACGCAGTAATAGTATACAGACAGAAGGCACCCCCACTGACCTTAGCAACGCCTTTACCCGGCGTTTTTTCGAAATCAGCAATAATAAGTTTAGCAAAAATACTGAAGTGTTGTAGTGCGTAGGGCGAAGACGGTTTGTGCTACAGCTTCCAAATTAGGAGGACGGCATCCCAAGGCCTCGTGCAGCCTACCGGTAGAATAAATTAGAAAACTTTAGATGCCGCGTTTAGGCCGATTTTCCCAAAACCGGTCACATATATATATATATTTATAATATACATCCATCACGTTAAATCTTAATGACCTTACAAACTGTTCTTAGTACATGATAGCTGGTCCAGGGGTTTAGGAAAGGGAAAAAAAAGAGCTTATGGTTGATTTACTAGTGTTTTAGTGTGCTTTAAAAATCACAAATGCAAAGGGGAGTTTTTTCTGACTCCTATTGAAGTGGAAAAGAGATACTTTAGATCAATATTCTAAAACACTTCATTTGCCCTTGAGGTGTTCAGTTATCACCTCATTAGTCTCATCTCGCAAGTACAAACGACGCTTATGCATGTAGCCTATAAAAAAAAGTTCCAGTATTCATTTTACTGGATGAATTTTGTTTTTAAAGGGTGCCGTCACACTCTTTGAGCACAAAAAAACCCACAGAATATGCCAAGGGCATGTTAAACGTACTTATGCTCACTCCTCCCCTCCCCCGAGTCATTTTATTTATGTAGGCCAGCAAGTACTACTAGGAGAAAGCACCTACCAGGAATGAAGACTGGAAGATCGCATCTCAAGAAACAGCCCTGTCACTGAGCTACCGCTGAAGTTTCGAAGCCGATTTTTTTGCATATCATTTTCTTATCCTTGCGTGTATGCCATAACAATTGAGTTTTTGTTGAATTCTATTTTAGTTTTCTATTTACTCACCGTACTGCGTGAACTATTGTTAAAAATATTTCATCATCCAAGGGTCGACCCCTTGTGGCCCTAAGCCTTGGCAAAGTTTGAACCGTAGCCGTTTGTCCATTCCAGAGCAATACGAGAGAATAGAATTTGGATCCATACTTTTGTGCGTGAGGATTTTTTAAAATTGTAAGTTGACTCCACCCCGGCCCAACCATACGCGTGTAATAGTCAGCGAGGCACAGCTGCATTTCACGGGCACAAATTTGTTGCAAAGCAGGGCGTGACTTTGTGGTAGATAATGCACACTACTCAGCTGGAGTGTGCTACTTAAGGTGCCCAGGCGTTGCTGTACCCTTAATCCTTGACCAACTTAAGTGCAGTGCTCGTGAAAATCTAAAAGTAAACAAAGCCTTCTTTTACGCTCTAAAGAGAACAAAGAAAGGTTCTGTCAACTGCACCACGCTTGAATCAACCATACAATGACCAAATAAACTTAAATTGATTGGATAACGTAAGCAAGACAATAACAAATTAATCTAACCAAAGCAGGACTTGAACCTAATTATTGCTGGCAATAAAAACTCTATACAGTCAGTAACAATAGAATTCACGATTAGCCTGTAAATGATCTATACTTGTTTTTCTGCTTTTTTATGAAAAACTTTGGCAATAATAAAAATAGCAACAATTAAATAAGAAGTAACAATAGTGACAATAACAACAACTAATAATAGTAAACAATAACAATTAAGAAAACAACATGAACCATAGCTATTTTAGTACTGTAAGTAAATTAACTTGAGTGATGCTGAACAGACAAGAGTATATCAAAGTATCAAAGCCATTACAGGTAAAGTCTATTCATAAACAGCTTTCTCGTACTCTGCCTATACAGGCCGTCTCTTAGCCTTGCTCTCTGTAATAAATACCAATACTCACCTGGATCAAAGTCTTCTAAAGAAGAAAGCCTCTGAGAAGGATCTTCCACAACAGAAGATTGCATGCTACTACTAGTCACTGAAAAAGCAGATGAGTCATCAAAACTTTGATCTAGAGAATGGCTGACACTGGACGATGATTCGAAATCATCCTGAGGGTCTACTGCAGTTTGTAATCTCTCCAACTCATTCCTCTCAATCTCCTTTTCAAGATCTATCCTTCTTCTCAAGGTAGCTGTTTCAGTTCGGCTTCGGGTAGAAAGTACTTCAGGCTTGAACTCCTACACAAATACAAAATAATTTCATAAGAATTTTTAAAATAATAAGGCAGCTAAATCCCAACAAGACAATGTGTCTGCTGTATATGCGCAACTAAGTTTAAATAAGCCCAAATTTAAATCTATACAATATCTTGGGATTCGGGTGGTACTGCGAGATGACGACTCTTCCATTGATACAGATATCAGACCAATGCACAATAGATGATACATATCATATCGTAGACACTTTATAAGCTGGCTAACTAACTGCATGCTCCTTCACTGTAATCAGGCATGACCATTGGATAAACATACTGTGCCTCAATGTATTCTCAAATAGTTAGTGTACAGTTAGATAACCAGACATTTTCAATATGAGAGAGAAACACAGGATTTTAAACCATCAGCGCACATGCGTGAGAGAGTTACAGTAGTTACTTTGTGTATGTGTCATTCATTCATTCATCAATTGTGTGTAGCTCTGAAATGATGTAGAGATAGAGAACTCTACAAAGTCCCTTTAATGTGCTAGACTTCTTTGTTTCGACTTAGTTTTCAAGTCAATTTTTAGCTGTACGATCATTATGCTATTGCACTACTGATAACGTCGCTTTACCGACACGTCATAATCACGTGAGCTGAAAATTGCTAGTGGCCGACTGGCAGTACTGTTCAATTGTCATGCTTCCCACGTGTAAGGAGGCTGGAGTTATACCGAAAGGCAATCACTTTGCTTTGTTGTTTGCTGGTTTCTTTGTATCTTTCTCAGCGGTTTACCGGAGTGCTTGGAGTTTCCCTTTGAAACTACTGGTGAGGTGAGTGTTGCTTCTATGTTAAGCTTCTCTTATGAAGACAGCATTAACGTCTACAGTTTCATTGCATGAGTTGCATATCGACTTGCTCGAGCTTTATATATCGACGTGTGCAAACATACATATTGGTATTATTCATATTGATACTACTCCAAATAATTATTCGTTCAGTCTTTGCAATAGCTACCTAGTGTATAGTAACACTGAGGATTCGCACCCTTGGTGCTTCATTTGAATTTGTAAATTTGGAATGACAAGCACAACATTAACACACATGGCAAAAATGATTACCAAATTGGCAACATTCACCTACTTCAAAAAATGTTCTCTTTTGTCTTTTAGATCTTCTTTCATTTCCATCATTGGCTAACTGCAACATTACAATAATAGAACATACCAAAGTTATTTAGAATACTTTTGAAATATTCCTACAATACACAACTTGACATTTATGAGCACCATTAGCTAACTGTCAATCCAAATTATTAACAGCAAAGTTTACAGAAGTGATGTGGATAGCCCTAGCCCTGTACATTTCAGCTATTCTGTCTATGACAGCCTTATTAAATGGTTGGTTCAATGAGAATCTTTGTTGCTGCCTGACATTATTCCTGAAACCAGCAGCAAATAATATAGTAATAACAGTAATAGTAGTAATAACAATAATTACTATTAATAAGGAACAATAATAATAAAATAATAATAATAATTCATAATCATGAAATAATGGTGTAATAAGCTATTTCTATGAAATATTCTAAATGCATCCTACAGCTTTGATAGTGTTTTAAAACAAAGCTTTATAACACAACTACAGAAATATAAGTCTCAACATTGTCAAAACGGGGTGCTTAAATAACACCTCGCGAGGTGTTTGTCAGGAGGCGCTGCCTGGACACCCCACTTTGAGCCATTATAACTTCCACAGCACATACATACTTCACCAAGTGAGCATATATAATAATAGCTTATATCCTTTAGTTTCCCTATTTCAAATATCTTTTAGTTGTGACTACGGAAACAATATAAAGCGTTTAACTGGGGTGTCCACGCAGCACCTCCTATTTAACACCAAAACTAAGTTATCCAACACCCCATTTTTAACAGTGAACAAGTGAAAAAATAAAGTATCAAATTTATGGATTCCTCCTGGTATGGTTTAATTTGTTTCTAACTTATAAACCAGATGTGAGTAGCTCATAAATTTGATACTTAATATTAGCTGCACCACGTCAAGAACAACTCTTCAAAATCATACAAAAAAAAATTTCTTCCTAATTTGCATTTAAAAATGATCAGTCGGCATTGCAAGTAATGCACCGATAATTCCTTCCTCAATTTCATTAATATACCCCCAAAATAAGCTAATTTTCTTATTCTAACTCATCAATACTTTGATGAATTAGCCTCTCCATATGCAATTAACCCTTCCTGGACTGTTTTAGCTGCAGTCCACAGTCAAGACTGCCCAGAGCAACTAAAATCATGCTTATGCATTTTTTGGTCATACACAATATATATGTGTTCCGCCAAGGAATACGACTTTCAACAGATTACATTGTCCGGAATCTTGTGCTGGAAAAAGTTTGTAGTTATTTTAACTATACTTATGTAGTAAGATGAATACATTTTGACTGATTGATCATTACCAATTATTACATACCATTACCTCAGTCTCCTCAAACTGGTCTTCTGCAGAACTTGGCAATGACTTTTTTCTCTGTGCTCGTCTGGAATTCAATAGTCCACTTGAAAGTGTCTCTGTACTAGAAGATTCTGGATTGAAATCTGCACACCTATCACTTTCATCATCACCTGGTACCACACTAGTCCGCTGTTCATTTGATTCTGGGTTTGGTGCTTCAACCACAACCCTTCTTTGAAAATTTCTCCTCCTTTTTCTTTTAACATATCCTTTCATCAAGTTCCTATTCCTTGCTACTACTGGAGATGACTTTGAAGCATAAGTAGCTAGTTTAACTGGAGTGGATCTACCATTGATGCCTGTACCCATTCTGGTAGCATCCACTTTTGCCAAACGAAGTAGCTTGCCAAGGTCATTTTTCATGATAGCCCACTGAGGGGAACGAGATGATTCCTCATCCATGCTGGCTATTGAATGGGCAGGAGAATAATACATTTCATCTTCTGAACTACTTGGTTCTGAATCCAAATCAAGATCAAAATCATTCAAAGAAAATACTAATAGATTAAGGTTCTTCTCTTCACGCACGATCACTTCATCTACTCCCTTCTCTTTGTCAACACCCACACTGCCACCGCTAGTTTGCACTCTGTCAATTTCAGTGTTATCTTTCCTTACTCTGTCCTCGATGGTTATTTCACTGGAATTGAGCCTGTCCAAACCCTCATGTTCCAGGCTTTGGATATCCATACTCACCTCCTTAGGAACATTAGAAAGCAAGTTGGATCGTGATAGAATAGACCTGGGTCCAGTCTTGGGCAAAGCTAGTCTAGCTGATGGTAGTTGACTAGAAGAAGACTGACCTTCTTCTGACAACTTTAACCCAGTAGTCATTGAACTAAATTTTGACATAGAATGTCTTGGTCTTTTTTCAACAACAGTCAGAAAAGAAGAAGCCAATGGAGTAGTTATCACTGTGGATGTATATCCGCCCTTGGAATCAAGAAAAGATATGTTTTCATTCTCATCAACCTCTGCTTTGCAATACCAATGGTCATGACTTACAACATCACACAAACTACTACCATGCTGCTGGATGTGATGTTTATGAACTGATTTTCTCAAGCGAGGATCTCGCATGTCACTAAAGTCTCCCGTCTCTCCCATGTGAGGTACAGAATTTCCCATTAATATGTCACTTTTAATCAAATCTGTAGCAGCATAGTCCCCACCTTTTCTCCTCGGATCTATCTGACCATGGCTAGCGTGCAAGATTGGTCCATTATCTCTGACAAGACCTCCGATTGTCTCATGAACTCTAGAATGATGGGTGTAGTTTTGCTGAGCTGGACTAGCCAACCTTCTCTGCATGTCTTCTATGTTGGCACCAAAAGAGTGAGGACTGCCCCTCCCTTTGAGATATGACTTGGCCAATGGGCTATCTGGAGAATCATAAGTAGGACTCCATGTAGATGAATCTGTGAAGTGCCACAACAATTATATAAACCTATACTTTGAATTCTAAACTAGTCTATAGTGTATTATGTCTACACTAATCTAATGTCAACCAAACAAGTCCTAACACTAGACTGTAAAAGAGGAAATCAAAAAATAAAGCAACACACATTATTATCAGATATCCTTATTTACTTAACTCTTTTTAAAGCCCATCATACATGTGATATCAAATTCTAATTTCTTTCCTTGGCAACTTGAGTTGATTCACATGGGAATATAAAATATCTCACAAGATGTACCACCCAGATTTGCGAATGCACTGGTCTGTGTTGGTACACTCTCTTAATGCACATGTCTTGTATATAATTTATACTACAAGTACACACCCATACCCATAAGGTGGAGATATCTTGATACATTAAGAATAAAACTATAATATGAAGATAGAATGATTTTGTAACTTTAGAAAAGTTGATGCAGCCATAGCATTTAGCATGTAAAGAAAGTGTTCCCAAGCTGATATGTTAATAAAACTAATTTCCACTAATTGACGTGTAAACATTGGGCTGTGCTCAATAAAGTGCTGAAAACTACCCAAAGTTTCAAGAAATTCCAGTGATTATCAAAGAAACCAGGTATTATCAGTTCACTGTATATTCACAACTGTCCCTGGTATTATTCTAATTCCTGAATAGAAGTAACAATAAACTGCTATTCAATTCATTTCTGCTAATGAAATAATACTACACCAGTGCTCCTCCTAATGTTAGCAAGTTGAGTTGAATAAAGAATTTATACCTCAGACCTCTATTGTTAGCAAGAAGGCGTAGCAAAGTTGTGTGAACATTTAATGGAAGCTGATGAGTGTGTTCTTCTGCCAGACTTGAGGGTATAGAATCAGAATCAGCTTAAATCATACAACGTTCTTGTTCCTGTACTATTTATTATTTAGAATGATCAATACTAAGCTCAATGGCATAGAAGAGTTTGCTTATCTATCACAATACAATGAAAAGACAAATGAGACTTTAGAAACTACTATTCCATAAAATTACAATTAACATGGGACTAACATCATAGCTATGTCAAATGTATCCAAAAATGCATGCACAAATGGCAAATACAGCAAATTTTACTATAAATGGCAAAGATAAAATGGTCAACTTATGTCTTAAACTAAGACTTGGAAGAGAAAGTCACACTCTTCAAACTACTGGTCCATATAAAAATTTCAAAATATGCTGTATATTCCCTCATGAAACTATGTCAAGTTATAGCTAAATGAATTGAGAGTTGAAATAGAAAATAAATTTCTCCTAATTAATTTTCCCGCAATGTCTACCTGCTGGTCTTAGAAGAACAAAGTTTAAATGTCTAAATCCCTTACACTGGTTTGATCTTTACACACAGCATTATGGCAAGCAAATACATCAACACAAATATATAAAAGCGGATGAATTTTCTATTAATGCACACCTTAATCTTAAAATGTACCCAATTTAGTCATTTTATAAGCTACACCCCGTTAATCTTATTTAATCTTAGTTAATCATCCATTACTGACACATCTAAATATCTATATATCCATTCACATTTCACTCTGTTTCCATCAGTTACTCTATTCCTCTTTTGTAGCTAATCATAGTTGCAAGAATATTTGAATCATAACTTTGTTGCTTCTGGTCACAATATCAAAACTAATAATTTGATCTTCCCTCAACATATATAATACTGATTAAAGTGACTTACTCAGAATTGGTGACGAATAGGAATCATTGTATGGGTTATTTCTTGGGCTTTGAAAGGAAGGAGTACCCTTTCTATAAGTTATAGAAGTATAAGCAAAAACGTAGCCACTTTGTAAAGTTATACACCAAAATAAAATGTATGTCATTACAGTTACCTGTCATCTCCTCGGGGAGAAGGGAATCCACGTGGTGGATAGATACCACGTTTTCCCTGAAAGCCCCTATGAAAGTGCTCTCTCCCTCTGATACTGTCATGTTCTTCACCCAGCAAGTCACCCTGGGTAGGCTCGTGTGCCCCATGATGGTAATCATAGTTAAAACCATCATTTAAGGGTGACTGATCATAGGAGCCTGGGATGCGGTCGATTTCAGGCACTCTGTCCTGCTGAGAGTATTGATCAAAATACCTGTGATAATTCCCTCGAGAATTTAATTCTCCTCTTCGTCTCCTACCACCAAACGGGGAACCTTTAATTGAAGGTGAGACCAGACCATCCTATATGTAATAAAGGTACACCAATGAGCAATTCAGTAATTTGTTTTGAACTTATTTCCATCACGAACTTATTAATTATAGCTATATACTAAGAAGACTTCACATATGAACATTTATTATGATACATTCTTTCACATGAAACCCCAATTGTACAGCTTTAATAAGTATATAATAAGAAAACTTCACATATGAACATACATAATATTACACTATTCAACATGAAACCCAAATTGTACCGCTTTAATAAGTATAGTCCAAGAATACCACTATCAAAATTGAACATAATGTATGTACATTTATATAAGTGTATAAATATTATATGTATGATAGATGATAGGAACTATTAATCAATTTATACGTTGTTTTTAAATATATTCTACATGTGACAAATTTACCATCCTCCCATGTTCCGAGTCAGAAAGTCTTGGAGATCCATTACTATGGTCAGAGAATCTAGGAGAGTTGTTGCCATGATCTATCCACTTGTTGTAGGGTCCCCTAGGAGGTGGCTGAGTGACATCATTCTAGCTAAGCACAGCACAATAAAAAATATCAAAAACTCACTTCTGGTCTAAAATTGTTATTAAAGTATCCAGGATTCCATTTAGGTGGCCCAGAGCCAGGGCTGTATGGTGGCCTTTGGAAGTCCCTACAGTGAATGAATTGTAAGTGATGTAAGTTCAAATAAGCCATCAACATGGCTTTACTAAAAGTTTCATATGATTTAAACTTTAATTTTCTCACCTATTATGTCCATGAAAACCATGTGGTGGTCCAGCACCTCCATTAATCATTGGGTCTTCTAAGTACCCCATATCAGAAAAATTATTGTTTTCTGGCACATGAGGCACAGGAGGAGCTTCTCTAAATCCCCTACCAGGGTCCGGCCAACGTCGTGGAGGAGAATATCCCGACATATTAATGATTAAACTCAGAATAACAAAGACCCACCACCACGGTCTCCCTGTTCCGCCATCATAATTAACTCGTTGTGGAAGGGCGTACTGTTTCGCGCAAATGAAAGTATCCGGCGCAAATAACAGTATCCGGTACCATGACACGGTGCTCAGTCACGGCTTTATCTTGGATACCTCCGTAATCCACAATAGCTATGACGCACATCACATGACTCATTTCATGTTCAAGTAAACGTACTAGAACCTTGGGAGAAAGTCAGTATCTATTTACTGCTTGGATATTAACCCTTGCTTTCTAGTGAATTTAACAATGCCCCGTGTGTACGCTGCTATCCTAGTGACTTTGATAGGTAAGATATTAGCAGCGTGGTGTATAATTTTGACGTTGTATGCTTGTCTTGTAGTTGCTGTATGCTGCTTTAGTAATCCTAACTCTCAGGAATGGAGCATTCGAATGAGATACACAGTGCGTTCTTATTTTGTTAGAGCTATGCTTTACTTTGATTCTTTATAGGGGTCATCTAAATCACGCTTCTACGTACTTAATGACTGGCGAAATACATTTGTCCAAAACACAGACACACCTTTTCCTGCCTTGAAAACATCAGACATCATGCTAAAGACTATGGGTATTATGAAAGTAAGTTATAGAAGAGTGGGTGCTGGTGGGTTTCCATTCATTGGCACTCGTTTAGGCTGGGACAAGTTGGGCTGGAGTTCAAATGAAGAACATGTTCAGCCGGCCTCTTGCCACTGCTCTTTTTGTTGTGGATGGAATTTCTTCAGGTAATTTGTCTTGCTTAGTCAGTAATGGCTCATATACAGTGCGAGTTTGGTGCCAGTAAATAGTGAAGCTATAGATCACATGCTTAGCTTAGTTGCTTAGTTGCCCAGGTCCTATTGATTTGTAATGACCTTCACAGTAGCCCAATGAGCTAGCTGGTCATATCAGTGTACGTAATGGTGCAAAAAAAAAAAATTTTTTTTTTAATGTATCAATCTTTTTGTCTTAACTAATTAGATGTGCTAACTTACTTCATTTGTAATTGTTATAGCACTTTCTTTCAATGATCTATCAAGTGTTTCGTTTCCGGTGGATCAGGTTAGTTCCTATGACGTCATCTATGAATAGTAGTCCATGTTTTGTGGTGAATTCCTCAGTCTGGTCTCACTGGCTGCTCATGTAATGATGCTCGCCAATTATTCCAAGACGGCCATGTGGCTACACACATGAGTGGCTTGTTTGATGGCACGTCGCAAACCAACAGTGTCTCTGCCAATGCCCAGGTAAGGGGGAAAAATACATAGTAAGTACCTTGAGCCGTATTACATTCATGTGTCTCCATTCAATCAGGTTGCTGTGACTACCTCTGCCAATGGTGGGCATGCCAGTGAGGAACAAGTGACTCAGTTGGTGAGTGAATGGAGTACTGTGTAGAGATGTTCTTCCGTTGTAAAAGTTTAGGTGTATCCATTGTTATCACCTCTGTGAAATGTTCTTGGCTCATGTTTTACAGGTTGATGACATAAAGAATGGCAAGCTTTCTCTTTCTAAGTATGGTCTTAGTGATGCGGCAGCTAAGTTAGATATAACTAATGAGGTATGCTTTTTTTTTTTTTTGTTCTTGTTTTATTTAATGTATACTGGATCTTCCATTTGTATTTGTGCTCTTAGGTGGATGCCAAGTTCTTTGCTGAGTTGGTTCTGGTAAAGCAAACACTCGAACAGGTACAGTAGCTGTGGAGTAGCAGGAATTGTGTAGAGTAGTAGGAAGATTTCATTGTGTTCGTGAGTATTGTGTGGGCCAGATAGAGTTCATGTACACATGCAAGCTACCATTTTAGGACTTTGTGTGGTAGTAATTCAGTATGAATAGCTTAACCAGACATTTTGACACAGAGAAATCCTGGAGTATTTTATTCAGCTGAATGGCTGGCCTTTTCTCTCTTCTGATTTAAGTTGGTGGCAATAAAGACATTGTGAAAATTGAATCTTGTCCTTGTATTAGGATGTGTTATAATTTACTAGCTTGGCTCTTTTCAAATTGCTGACATTTGGTAATTCCTTGGAAATTAATTTTAAGCTTGTGTAAATAAATGTATGATATTACTTGTTTTGCCAATTTTTTATCCTTTTTATCTTACCAAATTTTCCAGTTACATTTTTAGCACTTATCAGTAATTTTATTCTTTTGTTTTTTCTTTTGCTGTCTGAAATGTCTACACTTATTATTATTATTATTATTATTATTATTATTATCATCATCATCATTGTTGTTGTCATCATTGTTATACAACGTGCTTGTCCCCTTATAAATAGTTGACATAAAAATGTTTACTACTTGCATCACATTATTTCTTCCTGTCAGGTCGGTAAGAATATATTCTCACTGAAGTCACCATGAAACTTCATTCAATCAGGGCAATCCTTAGTATAATTTTAGTTTATTATAGTTGTCGTTTCTGTTTCATGTCATGCAGTCCATTTCTGCTCAATTTTTCTCAACCTGTTAATGCTGTTTCACCTTGTGCCTCCCACCCTCTCCCCCGTCTCTGCCTATACTGATAATACTGACTGAGTGATACAAGCCATCTCACATCCTAATATTTTCAACTCTTCAAATAAGCTAATAGCAACTACATATCAGGAAGTTGTATAGAGAGCAACACCACCATTATTACTGTCTGATCTACTTCCTCCTGACTCTTAGTTGTTAGAAGGAATAATGGACACCTTATACAAGGAGTCACTGGTAGTACCTTTGAGTTGGCTTGGATTTGGTCACTCCTATAGTGTCCTTATTAGGCTTAACAGTTCTATTCATGTAGACTAATATAATTAGTATTTCACAAGCTGACCTTTAGTGAGTGAGGTCATAGGAGACACATGGAGGTGTGAGGCAGAGTCTCTGGTGGTTAGTTGTGAATTAGGAATTACCTAAAGACTTTGAAGTGCAGTGTGGTTGGTTGCCTGCCTACCCAAGCATAGTGGGGCAAGATGTTGGAATGTATGTGGTATTATGTCTGCGGTGGCTGGCATTGCTTGGAACTGGCAGGAAGATGGGGAAGAACAAAATGTGTTTTTGTGGCTCTTATGACAGAATTAGATATGGTTGAGAGTGGTACCCTAGGGAGAATGGGGACTTTATATGGCTCCTTTGAGCATGTGCCAGTTAGCAGAGGGACACTATAGCTGGCATTAGATGGGACACCATAGACAGTGAGGACTTTTTTGTGACTTTTTTCAACCTTGTGATGCCAGAGTGACAATCTAACCAGCATTTGATAATCAGTGTGGGAGAAGATACCCTAGAGAGAGAGAGAGAGAGTGGAGACTCTTATCTAGTATGTGTTAGTCTGTGTTGTATTATCTGTCTTCTGAGGGTGTTTTCTTAAGGAGACCTCCAGTGTGGGTTTGGTTTTAAGGCATGAATGTGTAATATTTGATAGAAGTTATATATATATTATTTTGCAGCTGGAAGAATTGAGGGCATATGTGACTGACAGCACTCCTGATGTATTCATCTTCACCTTGTCTACTGTTGAGGTATGAGGGTATTGTTAGTTCTTATACTGAGTGGTGTGCTATCATTAATTATGGCTGGTATTGTTAGATTGGTGGACTGTTTTTATTATTGTTATTTATTATAATCATCATCATAATTATTAAAAATTTATTTTATTAATTCTTAAATTTAATTATTTATTCTTTATAACCCAGAGTATGGAAAAGAAATATGGAACATCACCCAAGATGGCCGTGGTTATGGAGTTGACAAAGAAGGTCATACAAGAAAGTACATCTACTCTAGTATCCCTTTATGATGGCAAAGTCCTAGTTCAAGCTCTTGTGCTTCAGTGGAACAAACCGTAAGATGTAGCTACTGAAATATCCAGTGATATCAGAATTGTTCAGTTATAATATCACCGTGTTATGACCTAATATGAAGTGCCATTGGATTATCAGCAAATGGCAGTCCTTCTATACTTGTTGAGTAGCCACTATGTGGTAATCCAGAGTGGGGATCTTATTCCTGGATAAATTATTATAAGTATTGAAGTACAGCGCATCTTCACTTTTCCAAACCCAGTAGTGCAAGCCAATTTCTGTAGTCATTCTAATAGGTGAAATTAAATGTGTTGTGCTACTTGTAATATGTGTGTACACTGTGCCCAAGAGGTAAAGCTATGTATTCATATTTTTATTTC